>Ga0187866_1002163_pt1 | contig 16759 bp, 19 predicted proteins | sample June2016WEW_11_1_3_FD_133013 | JGI IMG/M metagenome (GOLD analysis project Ga0187866, IMG submission 133013) | Peatland microbial communities from SPRUCE experiment site at the Marcell Experimental Forest, Minnesota, USA - June2016WEW_11_150 | ecosystem: Environmental > Terrestrial > Soil >...
CCACATAGACCGTGTACGTGCCGGGCTCATCCTTAATCACTGTAAACTTTACCGGCACACTGCTGCCCTTGGGCACAGTCACAGTCTGGCTGGCGGCTTCCCGGCTGTTGACGAGCAGCTTTAACTTCATGCTGCCGTCGGCCGTGCCCTTATTAGTGACCGTGGCCGTCACGGTCACCGGCATACCCGAATCCACTTTCGATGCGGATAGTGCAGCGCTCTGTACAGTAAGGCTGGGAAGCGGCACGGGTTGTTGAACAGGTGCTATATACGGGGACGAGGAATGCGGCCTGTTGGCCGACATAAATGCAGGCCCGCCGGGGTCCACAATGCGCCCATTAGCCAGGTGGTCGGCGTCGCCCAATCCACCGTCGGTCAAATTAAGTATCAGCCTGGTATCTCCGGGCGAATACGTGACGAGGGACGTTACATCTACCCAACCGGCTGCTCCACCGCATTTCCAGTATTGAAGGTTACCTGCTATCGGCAGCGGCAGGGTAATGGTAACCGGGACGGTCGCTCCCGGAGCTATCCCTATAATATTGAAGGCAAAAATCCCGTAAGGGAATTGGTCGGGGCCGCCGGTGAATGTGCCGCATGCATCGACCGGCAGCGCCGTCAGGCCGCTGATCCCTCCCGAACCCGTGGTGAAAGTGACGTTACCGCCTACGCCCGTGGTGGTGGTCGTGGTGGACGTATTTGTTAGAACAAATTCATAAGCCCCTATATCGCAAAAAGCGCCCCGGGGCCTGGTTGTGCCGCGCTGGTCGGTGGGCGGCATAAAATTATTATCCCCACGGTCGAAAGCCGGGCTGTTATCGCCAATAGCGCATGTCTGCGTGGGTCCGCCGTTATTCTGCAGCGGCCCCAGCAAGGGATTGGTATTGACCTGGTCGGTGGGAGCGGTAAAGTTGTCGCTGTTCTGGCTGTCGATATTATGCCCGAGTGAAAATATGGTTCCTCTGTTCAAGCAGTTATTGGTGCTGGTTTGGACGGCCGTGTTATTGGCGACGATAGTATTAACGAATACACTATATAAGCCCCTTGAGTTGAAAATCCCGCCGCCGTATGAGTTGTTGTCGCTGCCCGTTGCATTATTGGCGATAGTATCGCATTCAAAGGCAGCTAAGCTTATCAGCATACCGATGCCGCCTCCGGCATTAGAGACTGTTGGGAGTGTGGTGCCGGTGCTCAATACCTGATTTCCTGCCTGATTGGATGAAGTAGAAAGGCTGTCAAAACCCTCCGGTATGTTAGGATAGGTCAATTTGTTTCCGCTGATGGTGCAGTTAACCAGTTCACCCAAACTCAGGAAGGTGCCTATACCGCCGCCCAGCCGGCCTGCGGCATTCCCGCTGAAGGTGCATCCATTCAAGGAATACAGGCTGGCAATGGAGGCCATCCCGCCACCCCAATTGATAGCCACATTATTAGTGAAAGCACAATTATTTATGCTGATGGCCCCTGGTATTGGTGTGCCAAAACCGCTACGTGCGAATTGTTGGCTTTTAGCTTGAAATTTTTTGTCGTATGTCACATTGTCACCGGGCACATCGCCCTGATTAATGGCACTTTGATTACTGGCATATTCAGCAGAAAACCCCCATGCGAGAATGAATAAGCCGCCGCCGGCCCTGCCGGCAAGGTTACTGTCTATAGTACAGTTGTTGATGGTTGCAAGGCCCTGGTCCGAAAAAGGCGCATAAAATATCCCGCCGCCCCACCAGTCGGCCCGGTTGCTGTTAACCGTACAGCCGTTCATATTGAGGGTTGTATTATCGACGGCAAATATGCCGCCTCCGGTTCCGCTATCGGGGTCCCCATCGCCTATGGCAGTATTATTGCTGATGGTACATTGATTCAGATTAAGCGTGCAGTTGTCGGCAGCAATCCCTCCACCAAAAGTAGGTCCGGGGGGGTCTCCAAATCCGGCTCCCAAATTCCGCGGCGTTGAGCGGTAGCCCAGGGAACCACCAGGAACGTTCGAGGCCGTGTTGTTGCTGACCGTGCAGCGATTCATAGTAATGACGTTGTTGGCGTCAATCCACACGCCACCGCCAAAATCATAGCTGTTATTATGGGTTATGATGCAGTCATTTATGGTTATGACGTTATTCACCGCAGTGAAATCTACATAGATACCGTTGTACATCCCGTTCCTGATGGTAAAGCCCGAGATAAGCACATTACCGGCATGGATACCGTAAATTCCGATGACTTCATCATGAGGGTCGGAAGAACCGTTTATTATGGTTGAACCGGCGCCCGCCCCTATCAGATTCAAGGATTGATTAATATTGATAAAGTCTGCCAGGTTATAAATCCCGGCGGCCACATTCACCGTCCCGCCGGCGCAAACCACATTTATGCCAGCCTGGATGGTCTGCTTGGGACCCACGCTGCCCGAAACAAAAACGGGCGCACTGCCGTCATAGCTGTCGTTCCCTGTGGTCCCGTTCACAAAGACAATATTAAGGCAACTATCATCAATACCCTCAACTCTATTTTGAAAAGCAGAAAGAAAGGTCAACGGAAGGACCAGTATAACAAGCAACACATACGCTATCAGCCTGAGGTTCCGTACCATATTACCCTCCTCGATTTGGCACTTAATAAACTCGTTTTATACGGGACACTGGCAGTTAAAATACCATAAAACTGAAGAAGTGTAAAGACCCTTCTTTATTTACCCCCGGTAAATAAATGATCGGGGATTGATCGTAAAAGCACGCGGCAGGGCCGGGACGCCATTGCTAAACCTGGTAAGGCGGCCTATTATAAAATCATAAGGGATAGCTTATGAGTAATCCAAGGATGCTGGGCAAGATGGTGGCCTGCGGTTACTGCGGCTCCAGCGGCAGGATCGACTCGGGGTACGGCACCTCGGGTAAAACGGAATGTCCCGTATGTCGCGGACGTGCCCGGATTACCGTGCCGCCGGACGCAAAAAAATGCAGCGGCTGCAATGGCACCGGCAGGTTCTATACCAATTTCGGACGGATAACCTTCAACCGCCATTCAACCTGCCACGGCACCGGCTGGACATGGCAGCCTTCCGTAACCACCCCATCGAAGCGCTAACGGCTAAAGGTTGGGCCGCCTGTGATTGCATTAAATATTTTCTGCTCGTTGCTGTATAATCACGCTCACAATGAAAAGGGTCTACCGCAACGATGGCATAACCGTATACTGGGATTCGTCCAAATGCATTCATTCCGGTGAATGCTTTGCGGCCTTACCGGAGGTTTTCAGGCCGGGAAAACGCCCCTGGGTGAACATCGATGCTACTGAGGCAAGGAAGATCAAGCGGGCCATCGACAGGTGTCCTTCCGGTGCACTCTTGTGCAAACTTAATGAATAAGGCGGTAGCCTCCGGCCCGTATGAAGCCATAATAATCTGCGCCCGACTCTTAAGATATGCCTTGGAATGATTTCGAGGGGAGGTTGAGATTATATGCCCAATATCAAATCCTGGTTCAACAATATGTCGCTGCCCATGCCTTGGCACCGCAAAATCAGGCTGCTATTAAGCAATTTCTATATCAAAATACGCTATCGTCAGGACTGCTGCGGGCACCCGGGCGAACCAGGCTGCTGCGAGTGATTTAACCACTTCCTGATATACGGCAGCGACAGGTGCACTAGCAAGAGTATAACAAAGGGGATAATAAGGTTGTTATGTATAGCCAAACATACACGCCTGACCAGTAACCCCAGGGCCACCGGTTCAAAGATGCCGAATTGAGTTATGCCCAGTCCCGTAAGGATATAGAGCACGACGCCCGCGAATAATAGCCACTGCACTATTTGCCTGAATAGTTTTGCACATACCAGTTTTCTCATTACCGCAAAGGCCTCCCGTACATAGCCAGTTAATCAGCCGTCCGTCAATTAACCTCGATACGCTGGACCCATTTAACCCATATGTTGCCGTACCTTCCCTTCACGACCAGGCGCAGGGGAAAGCCGTGCTCCACCGGCAATTGAACTCCGTCAACATCATAAGCCAGGAAGACGTCACCTGTTTCAATCTCGTCACGGGTGAGCGTCTGCCTGTAAGAATCCAGTCCTATAATTGTTATTTTACCGGCCTTCGGCTGTATGGCTGCCGCTTCCAGCAGGGCCTCCACGGGCACCCCGGTCCATTGGGCATTATCTACAAAGAAATCCGGGCAGATCAGCAGCACGGTCTCGGTGATGGATGGGAATTTTTGGATTTCTTCATAGGATAGGGACAGCGGGTGTTCGACCATGCCGTCAATGATAAGGCGGTATTGCGTAATATCCACCTGGCGGGGATTGCCGGTAGTATGCAGCTCTTCCACTGGAGTTACCGGATACTTGCTGTTGTCTATATCGGCCGGGTTGCCCTGTATAAGCTTCTGGAGATCGGCTTCGGTCTTTGTAATGGCCGGGATGGCCGTCTGCTGTGGAGTAGGAACGGCAGCCGTGGTATTTTCATTCTGGGGGACACTCGAATTATCACTCTGCCTCCCGATTGCCGGAACTTCGACGGCAGCCTGCCCGGGCGGATTTCCATTGACGGGAGGTTGGGGCTGAGCGGGTACACAGGAAATGACCGTGGCGGTCAAAACGAGCGCACTAAGTAATACATATATAATACGGAGTTTTAACATCGGTTGAGGGTTAACTTTTATATAAAAGAGGCTTTAGCGGAACTCTCTTGGTGAGCATTACGACCTGATATGGATGATAAGGCCGAATTGCTGCACGGTCAAATATCAGCCCTATCTCCTGCAGGGGAACGGCAGCCTGCCCAAGGGATACTTGTAATTCAGCCGGACACGGCCCTGCCCAGCAGAGTATTCTTAATAGTAATGGCCCCCTCGGGACACATCTCCTGGCAGCAGTAGCAGCGGATGCACAGGTCATAATCGTGTTCCGGCACTTTACCGGACTGAGGGTCCCAGTTGAGTGCCTTGGGCTCCACCGGGCATGCCTCCACGCATGTGCCGCACTGCGTACATTGCGCTTCGTCGATGACCGGCCTGGGACAAATCTGGTTTTTAAAGAACTTCCTGATACGGCCGGCTGTAGCACGTACCGGCGGCTTGCGAACAACATCGAAATCCCGGGCAACAAACTCTTCGATATCATCGCCCTCCAATTCGATGCTGCCGAAATGGTAAGTGCCCAGGCCCGATTTTTCCCCCGGCTGCGAGGTGGGCACGAACTCCGGGTTGAGGTCGATTATACGGGCGGCTACTGCATCCAGCGCCACGGGATCGCTGGAAAAAAGGATGACATTCAGGCTGCGCGGCGTCCCATTGCGCGGCCCGTTGCCCTCCATGGCGATAATGGCGTCCATAATATACAGGCGCGGCTTGATGAAGGTATTGATGTCGACCAGCATGGTGGCGAATTCATAGGGGTCGGGCATTTTGAGGTGAAATTGGCTTTTCAACGTGCCGGGGATGCAGCCGAATTGGTTCTTAATGGCCCCCGTCATCCGGGTTAGCCCGTGCGTTTTTAACTTCGGTAGGCTCACGACCCCATTGGAGTTGAGGACGCCGTTGGCAATGACGAACCTCTTATTAAGCAGGGCCGTTTTATGGACTACCGTTTTACCCTCATCGAAATCGGCCAGTTTGACCCCCAATTCATCAGCCGCCTGTTTCAAACCGGCCTTCTGCATATGCGCCTCGCACTTTCCGAAGCCGGGGGAGTCGCCGTAGTAAAGGTCAGCCCCTGCTTCCTGCAGCGCCTTTGCCACCGCCTTGAAAACTGCGGGGTGAGTGGTCACGCATTTCAGTGGGTCCATGCCGAATAGCACGTTGGGCTTTAATACGATCCGCTCGTCCGGCCGGACAAAAGCCGCGGCATCTCCCAAAAGCGCAATCCCCTTCTTAACCGCCTGATAGACAGGTCCATCGTCATAAGTATTGCACGCTACCAGCGCCACTTTAGATTTGGTCATAGTCCCCCTGTTCCGGTGGCGGAAAACCCGGATTTTTTATAAAATCAATCGATTTATATTTCAGGCCTGATGTTTCTTTTAGGGCAGCGACCGTTAATGGATTTTACATATACTTGTGTTTACTGTACAAATTTGAGAGGGGCATGATTTTATGGAGTTACAGCGCATAGCAGTGATCGGCTCGGGCGCCCTGGGTACCTACTACGGCGCCAGGCTGGCTGCGGCCGGCCACGACGTCCACTTTCTCATGAGGCGCGATTACTACGCGGTTAAATCCGGCGGGTTACACGTAACCAGTCCGGAAGGCGATTTAACCCTGGCACATCCCAACATTCACATGACCAGTGCGGAGATAGGCCCGGCCGACTGGGTTATCTGCGCGCTTAAATCCACCTCTACCGATGAAGCACAGAAGCTCTTGGCGCCGTGTATAGCGGAAAATACACGTATACTGGTGCTCATGAACGGTCTTGGCCTGGAAGAACGTTTCGCCGGCTGGTTCGGCGCTCAACGGATTTTCGGCGGCATGGCCTTCACATGTATAAACCGGGGGAAGCCGGGGCATACACACCATCTGGCCTACGGGCCCATAACTATCGGGCATTTCCAGGATAATAAAGCGGAGCTGGCCAAAGGCATTGAACTCTGGTCGCAGAGCAAGGTCACCATCTTCGAATCCTCCTGCCTGCTGCAATCCCGCTGGGAAAAGCTGGGCTGGAACATTCCTTTCAGCGGCCTGGCCGTGGCCGCAGGCGGGATAACCACCGACCGCATTATGGAGGACGCCGGCCTGAATTCAGCCGCACATACCTTGATGGCTGAAGTCCTGGCAGCGGGCAATGCCGACCTGGAACATCACTCACAAAAGACTCGCATCGAGCGGGATGTCCTTATGGACCTCTTTTTCAAGTCGACCTCCACTATGGGCCCCTACAAACCCAGCACAATGATTGACTTTGTGGAGGGGCGGGCCATGGAAATAGAGGCTATCTTCGGCGAGCCCCTTCGCCGGGCTCAATCGCTGGACGTGCCCGTCCCGCAGCTTACGCTGCTGACCACCCTTCTGAGGGCGCTCAACCACGGCCGCTAGTATTTATCGATACTAAACACATTCTGTTTCTGCAGCGACCCTGCTTGCCGCGTCATTTTTGGTAATACGTTTCGATAGTTATAAAATCTAGTGTTGCATAACATTGGAGGAGGTAGCAGGCATGCCTGACATCAAAGAGAAAAAAACACAAACCGCTAAGATGCCCGTGCTATTTATAGGGCACGGCTCTCCTATGAATATCATCTCCAAAAACAGCTATACGGAAAGCCTGGCAAAGCTGGTAAAAGAGCTGCCCCTGCCCAGGGCCGTTATGGTCGTCTCGGCGCACTGGCTAACGGACGGCACACACGTGGGTTGCATGCCAAAGCCCCGCACCATTTACGATTTCTACGGCTTCCCCGACAAGCTGTACGGGATAAGCTATCCCAGCCCCGGCTCACCGGAATGCGCCGAACTTGTCTCAAAGCTGGTGCGCAGCGTAAAGGTCGAATGCGACACGGGCTGGGGACTGGACCACGCCTCCTGGGCCGTCCTCAAACACATGTATCCCAACGCGGATATCCCGGTATTCGAAATGAGCCTGCACTATTCCTTTAACGAGTGGCACCCCAAACCCCTTCAATACCACTACAATCTGGCAGCCGAGATGTCGGAACTTCGCAGGAACGGAGTCCTGATCATGGGCAGCGGAAATTTAGTACATAACCTCGGACTGATCGACTTCCGCAATACGAACGCCAGGCCCTACGACTGGGCGGTGGAATTCGATGAGAAGGTGAAATCCAATTTAATCAACCGCAACCATGAAGACCTGATTAACTTTCAAAACATGGGCAAATCAGCCAGGCTGGCCGTGCCGACGCTTGACCACTATTTGCCCATGATATATGCTATCGCTCTGCAGGAAAAGAACGAGCCGCTGACATTCACGCACGAAGGCTTTCAGAACGGCTCCATCTCCATGAGATGCTTCCGTATCGGATAGCGTACAAGCTTTTACATTGATTGGGCTATCCGGTTACGTGGCAAAAAGAGACAACTTTACACCAGCTGTTTTCTACTTGAAACGGGCCCGCCGATTTACAATTACTTGCAAACGTATGACAGCAATGTCCTGACGGTTACCTTGTTTTTCTCAAAGTAGAACTCGACGATATTGCCGCCGGTGGCTAAAAAGGCACAGATTCTATAGTCGTCCGTAGCCCATATCAGCATCCAATGATTCTGCTGTGCCCAGGCCAACACCTCAGCCGCAGTCTGAATTTTATAAGCCATATCTCTCTCCCGGATTAGTTACGCTAAACTGGAATATTCCGCTTAAACTATACCAGAATTGGAATCAGCTCTCTACTTACCTTACCATTTCCCGACCGGTCGTTACCGGATAATCTGCAAAGGGTGCGGATAGGGAGAACCCTCCCGGGTGGCAGAAAGGATCACAGGAGCACGCGGCTGCTGGTTGAAATCGAAAGCAGCAATCATAGCCAGGGCACCGGTGTCCCTGGCTGTCATGGGATTAATGCCAAAACGTTCCTCCACTATGCGCAACCAGGACTCGAATGAATAGACGTTGTGATCAATAAAATCCTGCCTGGCATAGGGACTGACGACCAGCCCGGGTACCCTTATGCCGAGGCCGTAGTAATCTATCTTGGGGGGCGGAACGTGATCGTAAAAACCGCCCCAGTCGTCCCAACTGATAAAGATCGCAGTGGTTTCCCAATCGGGACCCCGCATAATGCTATTAACCAGGCCGGTAACGTAGGCCATCCCTTCCCTTACACCCGCCGGCGGGTGCTCGCTGACCGCTCCCGAAGGGATTACCCAGCTAACCTGCGGCAGCTTTCCATCGGCTACATCTTTATAGAACTGTGAGGTGTCCTGCAGGCGACTTCTCAGCGCCGGGTTGTCCTGCACCTTGGGAAAAGCCGGCAAAGGATTCCACAAAGTGTATTTATCCGGGTTTTGTTCCTCTTGCTCGATCGAACCTACTACATGTGCGTCCTCGGTATCCGGCAACTTCCCGGAGGTCACGTAATACTTCCAGTCGATCTTGCCGCTTGCCAGCAGCTCCGTTATTTCCGGGAAATTGTAGGTAGTCGGCCGCGGCTGGCGGCGGGCGCTGTAATATCCGCCGCTCTGAGCAGCCAGCATGTATAAATGGGCAGGCAGGCTGTAGGAGGCTACCGATTCAAACATATGGTCCTGAAGGACGTACAGGTGGGCATAGTTCCAGTAATTGGGAATCTCGTGGAAATCATGCCAGCCCATCACGTCTTTGGGATCCTTTCCCGGCGTATTGCCCGGTTCGAAAGGCTGCCCGTTTGCCGCTATTCCCTTGTAGGACTCGGTCAGGAACCCATCCATTTTCCCATTGTCGATATCCGCCTGCGCATTGTCCCAGTCGTGCGGGCCACCGCGATTAATATCGTTTGTATCATGGTAGAGACTGACCATTGTGCCGTCACGCGGATCTCGAAACGAAACGCCGGCAGGTAAACCATCGGCGCCCGGATAAGTGCCGAAGTAACTATCGAAGCTGCGGTTCTCCTGCATGATAAAAACAAAATGCTCGATCTTTTCCAGGCCGGCAGGCGCTTCCGGCGGCCCCGCAGGGAGGGGATTCGGCGCAGCCGGAGCAGGAGAGGGCGCGTAGACAGGCTGGCAGGCGGCCAGGAGCGAACCCGCCGACAGCACGATTGCTGCAAGCAGCGTTAAGATACCAGGTCCCTTAATCAAACCCTGCAACGTGATGACCCGCGTAGACTATATCAGGCTCCCGCTGTTGGAGAGCCGTTTTTACCGTGCATAACCTCTTTTACCTTTCGTATCAGGTCTGAGGGCAGAACAGGCTTGGGGATAAAATTCTTTTCGCCGCTGTTTAAAAACTCCCTGATGGCCGGGCTGCGTGTATCTCCCGTAGTCAATATCACCCTTCCCAGCATTTCCGGATGTTCCATTTCCAAGTAGTGATAGAAGTCTATGCCGTTCATTCCCGGCAGCTTGATATCCGAGAGACAGAGCTGATAATCCGTCTTATTGACTTTTTCTACGGCGACCATGCCGTTAGGTGCAAAATCAACATCGAAACCCTCGCCTGCCAGCACCTCGATAAACAGCCTCCCGATGATCAGCTCATCTTCTATTACCAGCGCTTTACCTTGGTATACGTTGCCCTTATTCATATAAAATCCTCGGAAATGTTTTTCCTAACTATAAAAGAACGGATGGCAACCGCACAACGCCTGATGATGCCAATAAAGTGAGCCAAACGGTTCAGAAAGCTGGCTGTAGCCCGATAATAAGTTTTACGCAGCGCACCTCTTGCATTTATAATTACTGATTGTAATTATATTACGCAAGGTTAGGTCTACAAAAAATGAGATGGTTTGGATGCGCTTTGACGATACTGGGTATCATTCTGGTTATCTTTGTACTCACCCATATTACTGAGATCTGGCAATTCCTTGAGAAGCTGCTGCAGAAGGGTTAGGGCCGGACACAAATATTCTGTTAACAATCGGCGCGTATACTGACAGCAACTGAGAATAAAACTATATCTCAGCAATATCCACAAAACAGGAGGGAAATCTACATGTGGAAAAAGGTTTTATGGCTGATTGCCGGGATACTCGCTATAACAATGACAATATCCGGCATCATGACTGCTGTCAATGCCGACGCTAACACAGGCGGTACTCCACCCGGCAGACCTGGTGGACCGGGCGCACCGGGCGGACCCGGCGGCTTCGGAGCCATGTTTAACGATAACCTGACCGCCAAAGTGGCAACCATACTGGGTATCGATAAATCGAAGCTGACCGACGCCTATACGCAGGCTGAAAAAGAACTCGGCGCTGATAGGCTGAACAACATGTTTGCCCAATGGGTCGCCGACGGCAAGCTCACCCAGGCGCAGGCCGACACCTACAAGGCCTGGCTGGCGTCTAAGCCAGACAATGTGCCGATGCTTCGCGGCTCGGACAATGTAACCCGTGATACCGATATGCTCAACAGGCTGCTCAAGGACGGCAAAATCACGCAGGCCCAGTTCGATAGCACAACGGCCTGGCTGGCCGCCAAACCCGCTATCGACTTGCCCAAACCCGGGAGGCCGGCCAATGCCCCTGCGGATACCTCTAAAAACAAGCCCGCCTCGAGTACGGACATGCTTGACAAACTGCTTAAGGACGGCAAGATCACACAGGCAACTTATGACGCTTACAAGACTTGGTTCTCCCAGAAACCCAGCGTAGAGCTGCCCGGTCCCGGCGGACATTGGGGCGGCGCACACGGCGCACCTCCGGCTGCACAGTAACTGAAATCGTTTTTATCTGGCAGACAGCAAAAGACCGGCGGGGTTAACCCCGCCGGTCTTTATTTATAACAACAGCTACTTTATTGCACCCGTTACCTGGCTGGCGCTGGTTAAATATACGGCGGGCGCAGAGAGATATCCCATTATGGTGCCGTGAATTGCGACGTGTTGGCCTGCATACAGCATCGGGACGCCGCTGGAAGGGTCCAGAAAATTGTTTACATACTCGGGTTTGATGATGGCGCGAAAATAAGACGTGTAATCACGCCAGCATTCCAGGCATGGGTATCCCCAGTACAGCGTGGCGCCTGATCCTTCCCACGGGTTGCTTACGAAGAAAATGAAGGTCCAGGGGAAAAGGGTACCCTCCTCCAGATAGCGTGACGGAAGCCAGCTCGAGATGTAGGTTATATTGCCCTCTACCTGAACTTCCTTTCCCATATAGCTTAAAAGCTTCTCCGTATCCAGCGCTGATACGATGGGAATTTGCACCGGTGAGGCAACGGCTTCCGGCGGACGCTGGTTGACTGTTAAAGTCAACGTTTTCTGGACGGACGTTCCGCCGTTTTTAGCCGTGAGCGAATAGGCGGTCGTTACGTCGGGCCTTAGGCTGAGCGTTCCGGAAGCGGGAACATCGCCCACGCCGTTATCGATGGTTACCTTGGAGGCACTCGAAATATCCCAGCGCAGCGTGGCATTGTCGCCCTGCATTACAGGATTCGGCGTAACTTCAAAATAGTTCACATAGATGGGCGGCGGGGCACAGTTGATCAACAGGGCAGGAATTAACAGCATCGCCAGGAGAATAAAAAAATGAACCTTTCGCATAGCACAACCTCACGTCATATCTATTAGATATCTTCAGGGATTATAAAGCGGCCGGGCTATGCGGGCAAATGATCCACTGACTTTTTTACGGAAGACACAATTGATGGGAAACTTCATAAAAACGTCTCACCTTTTTCATAATAAACTCAGAGAGGCCCTCTATACTCTCTATTGAACACTTAAAAAAGGGGGTTCATCAAATGAACAACTGGTTGAAAATCGGATTACCTATCCTGGTAGCAGTGCTTCTCGTAGTAGCCGCTGTAGGTGTAACCCTCGCAAGTACAGGCGGCGGTAACTTGAAGCAGGTAGAGGCTACATATGGAAACGGTAATACGGCCAATCTACAATATACATACGGGCCGCCTGGCTATGTCGGATGCGCGGCCTGGCGCTCCGCTGGTTTTAACGGAAGCGGGGGCTGGTGTTGGGGCCGTTACAATTAAGGCTGATACAATCGCATAATAAAAAACACAAAGATAATAACAATCCTCATGGCATAAGGGAAGAAGGCACCACTTCTTCCCTTAATTTTTTTCTATTGGGACACCAGTTATAAATTTTAATAAATGTTATAACTTATTAACTATTTACTTTGTCATTATATTACTATTCAATTTCTTGCATGCTAAGATTCACATAATCGCTAACTCACTCAAGAATACCAGCGGACAATGACCACCACCAGGTCTGGTAGCTTAAAGTGAGCGAAATTTCAAGGAGTAAAGATATGGCAATGGTAAAGCAATCAAGTTCACGGTATGAGCAAAAGCGTATAGAGAGGCTTGAATCGGAAATCAGGGCAGCTCAGCAGTCAGGGATTTCTTCTGACCAAATAAAGCAGGTCATCGGCAAGGTTTACTCAATAAAAAAACATGCCACCGAAGAAGGTAATGTCACCAGGCTCGATGTTGATAAGTGGGACGGGAAAGTTTTTGACAATGACAAGGATGAAGCTGGAGTACATAAGCATCTTGTCTTGTCTGCTGACACCTACAGACAATTTGAGGGCAAGCGTTCACAAAGATTTAGCCGGCCCGTGGCCAAGATATTCCGGGATCACCCGGAGCTATTGGAACAGTACAATTTATTAAGAGATCACAGGTTTAGCCGCTTTATGGCTATTGATATAGTTACGAAAGACTACTCCGAAAAAGGAAATAACAAAGACGGCCATGAAGAGCTGTCCCCCAAGGAGACACATCCGTTAGACTTGACCACTCAACGCTGGCAAACGTTCATGAAAGAGCATAAAGCCCTGTTTGCTAAAATGTATGACATACGTATACACGAGGGCCTCAGCCATTTACAGGCTGTTAACAGCATTTTCAAAGACATGGATCATGCATACAGGGCAACAAATGGCAGATCCATTTTTGACCGGATCGATGAAATGCCGGTGCAGACGGGTTTTGCCGGTAAAGTTAAATACCTTCCTGATTTCAAAGCGAAAGACTGGAATCCAGAATTAAGACAACGGTATTTCAAGCATTTTAAACAGAACAGGTAGGCAGACAGGTCCCAGGTATTAAGGTAAATACAGGAGACAATATGATGACAACAACGCTTCTCCGGTCACTCATAGTGTTCACGCTGACAGCTATAATAATCATTGCCGGATTTGCCTGTAACCCATTGCAGGGGAAAATACAGGTCTATTCGGGGCCAGAAAAACCGGGCAGGCAGGAGATAACGCCACCCCCCGCACCGCCCCCGACTCAATCTCCTCCCGCGCAACCTAATAATCCCACCGAACGGCAGGTTACGATCACTGAGGGTAACAGCGTATTTTCGATCGGCATGCCATCCGGCTATACAGAAGAACGCCAGGTAACTGCCCAAAAACCCATAGATTTCTGGTTCGAATACCTTCCCAGTGATAATGTATCGCTGGAAATAAACGGTGTTGCTGTGCAAATTCCCGCCCCCCCGAGCAGCGCCAGGTTGGACTACACGTCGAGTGTAACCAGCTTCAGCTATGTGATAAAGAACTCCTCCTTACAAGCAATTTCATATAACCTGCATATGGTACCATCCAAAGCAGGCGATTCCGTTCCCGCCGTCACTCAGGAGACGTGGATTGCACCTTAGACCTTAAATTCAGAGGTGGGAAATAGTGACAAGAAGCGATCTGATACAGGCTATAAATGATGTACTCGATGAAGATCAATTGTATTTAACACTAGATGAAATAAGGGACCGCATCCGCGATAATACCGGACAGGACGCGGATGAAGGTGACATTAGATCCATATTAGATGAAGCTCCTGACGATTATATTTATGACGGGAAGAAAGACAAATGGACGCGCAACACAGAGGATAAAAACTAATATAGATTTGTGGCATTTGTGGCTATGTTTTTTGCATTTAGCTAAAAAATCCGGCATTACTCCATTTGAAAAATCGTGAAAACTATCTTGATTTGCATTATGCCCCGTATTCGGAATATCACAGCTTATAATCGCTTTCCCGGTAGTCGGAAACCAATTCTCAGATGAAAAAGGAGAAAACACATGTCTGAGACCATACCGATAAAACGGATAAGCTTGGCTTGCCCGACGTGCAAGCATCTGCTTCACTCAGTCGACAATGCTCTTTATTGCAGCGAGTGTAACCGGACGTATCTCATCACCGGCGGTATCCCCGACTTCCTTTCAGGGGATTCGCAGGCCAGCCTCGCACCTTTCTTTGGCGGAAACCTCCGGCATTAAAACATTAGAACGTATGGCCAAGAAGATGGACTTTCTGGCCCCCATTTACGAATCTCGGCTCTTCGTTTCTATTCTCCTGAAACTATCTGGCATTGGTGGTGGTAGCTCGCGGTTCCTTAGCAGGATCGCGAGTTTCCATTCTAAGACCTTGGAAGGCATAATTGGGTCTGTGCTTGATGTGGCGTGTGGACCAGCCACCTACGGTCGGCGTATTGCGACCCCATCCAGGAACGTTTACGGCATTGACATCTCAATTGGCATGCTTCGGCAGGGTAAGGCCTATATCGAGCGAGACAACGTTCCAGCGGTTCACCTCGCCCGAGCTCGCGTAGAGGAGCTGCCATTTGAGAACGCCGTCTTCGACGGGGTTATATGTTCAGGTTCCCTCCACCTTTTCCCTGACACGGTGCTTTCTCTGCGCGAAATCGCGCGAACCATGAAACCAGGCGCTCCTCTGTCTGTCCAGACATTCATTGCGGGGAAAACAATGGTCAATCGATTTGTGCAGAAAAACTCCTGGATTCACACTTTTGAACTCGTTAAATTGCAGCAATATCTGACTGAGGCTGGTTTTGAGGAATTCCGGCCGGAAGTGGACGGCATCGTTCTCACTTTCAGTGCACGCAAAGCGCTGTCGCCTGCGTTGGGCACGTGTTCCGCCCAAACCGGGGGACGGGTCATTTTGATCTTCAATTGTTGCGGTATTTTTCTTTATAGACACGATCCCATCTTGCGCACGTCTCCTTCGTTACACAACCCTTTCCAGCGCAAGAAAAACTTAGCCCGTTAACTGCAGGAGGACTCCTGCGAATTTTGCTCTCCTGGCCGTTGTCCAACTTAATTTTTGTTGTCATGATATTTGTCTCCTACATTTGCTATAAATAAATACTAGCAGAGTGACCATGTAGAAGTAATATAAATAAAAGGTATTATGTTAAATAGTTATGATATTTTGACCCCAATGGCAGCAAATTCAATTTCTTCGAATTATACCCATGCGACACCCAACAATCATGCCTGTTATCAACGATCAGTAGCTACCACCACAATTGAGTGTGTAATATACCGGAAGCGACGTTATTTCACTGGGAGTCAACACGTGGGCTCGAATCCAACCCGAAGACGTTTCACCAAAATCCCACTGCAATGTCGTTGTTTGTGTACCGGCTGCATTAAAGTTGATGCTTTGGATATTACTATATCTCAGGTCTTCTCTTTCCCACCTGTAAGTAACTGTACCGGGACCGCTGGCAGTGATAGTAGCGTAAAGGGTGAAGGTTTTTGGACAAGAACCGGAGAAGATCGTTGGTGAAATATTGGCTGTTACGCCAGTTACCGCGAATGCCACAGGCGTAGCGGCTGAGTTGACTATAATCGTCGCCGATCTGGTAACGGTACCGGCGGAGTTGACAGCACTAATGGTATAAACAGTGGATGCAGCCGGTGATACTGCCATAGCCCCCACAGCACTAACCTGACCTATACCATTGTCTATGCTTACCGAGCTGGCTCCAGTCACATTCCACGATAGAGTTGACGTATCACCGGGATTGATCGTAGATGGATTACTGCTGAAGGTTCCAATAACCGAAGGCTGTCCTCCTGCCGGGGGTAGAACTGTAATACAACTTGGGATGAGAATCAGCAATAACAATAGTGATAAAGCAAGAAAACCAAACTTTTTCAATGTAGTCACCTCCAAAAATATATCGCCTGCGAAATCGACACTCCCTTAACCCTGTATTGCTAATAAAGTCGATTTGACCCGATACCGCATCAGTGAACCCATGGAGTATTTGAGGTGGGGCTGGCCGTAACAGTCACTGATCTGGTAACGGTACCAATGTCATTGCTCGTGTTCCCCTTTGCGTAAGTAGCAGTTAGCGTATAAATAGCGGATGTAGCGGGTGA
>Ga0187866_1002167_pt1 | contig 16735 bp, 16 predicted proteins | sample June2016WEW_11_1_3_FD_133013 | JGI IMG/M metagenome (GOLD analysis project Ga0187866, IMG submission 133013) | Peatland microbial communities from SPRUCE experiment site at the Marcell Experimental Forest, Minnesota, USA - June2016WEW_11_150 | ecosystem: Environmental > Terrestrial > Soil >...
CCTCGTTCGACCGGAACCGGTGGCAACTCAGCCGCGTCATCTTCACCGCCTGCTTGCCCTCCTTGATCCACTGCTCAGCCGTACCCCGCTTATTGTAGAAACGCACCACCGCTCGGCTCGGCACGGTCAGATTCGTCACAACGAACCCGATGCGCGGGAACAACTCCCCGGCATGATGTTCGACTTTCGCCACCACTCGCCGTGCCGTCGTCCAACTGGCGGCCTTATAGAGAAAGCTCTTATACCGCACGATCGGTTTGTGACTGGGACGTCCCACCGGGCGCGGCAGCAGTTCAACCACATCCCGCTCCAGGTTCTCGTTGGCCGGAATACGGATGGCGTACTTCACGCTTCGGCTTTCCAGCGTCTCGTAAATCTCAGGCTTGGCGAAGGCGGCGTCGGCTCGAAACGCCACCTCCTTGCTCAGCTTCTGTTGCCGCTCGATCTCCGGCAGCAGGAGTTCTTCCCAGCCCTCGGTGCTGTGCACGTTGCCAGGACGCAGCTTGGCCGCCAGACAATCACAGTCACGGTTGAACAGCAATAGAGGGTGATAGCAGGTAGACTCGAAATGGCCGTTGTAAGCGCTCTGCTCCTGTTCCCCGTACACCGGAATCTCCGTCGAATCCATGTCCAGGACTGTGCGGAACTCTGAATCCACCGCCTCCGCTTTCGCGATCAATGCCCTGCTGAGGCCCCCCAGCCCGGCGAAGTTCGCGTCCTCGGCCAGCATCTCGGTCTCGAAACTCTGCAACCGCGAGGTAAGAGCAGCGCCTCGATCCCAGATCTTTCCCCAACCGATCAGCCGGAAGGTCGGGTCTTGGGAAAGGCGCTCGGCGTCGTTAATATCTTCATAACCAGCCAGGCGACTATAGACTGATTGCCGGAGCAGGTCGGCGAAGCCAAGTTGCGCATTCTTTCCACGGGAGTCGGTCAGATGCTGCGCGATCAATTCGCCGAACCTGAGCCGCTCGTCGAGTTCACGCATCAGGATCAGACCACCGTCAGATGTAACGCGAGAACCTTGGAAGCCGACCTTGAGAGAGGCATTGAAGGAAAGCTGAAAAGGCCGGTTTTGTATCTCACCCACTGGGTATTGACCTCCGAAGCGTCTTCATCGCATTCACACCCTTATAAACATTGACGATAACGACGATCCCAGGATTCAGAATTACAACTCATAATGGAAATCAGGGACTAATAACGTTTCCAACGAATCGGCGCATCTGCTTTTCGCTCAGACCCAACCCCAGTCAATGGAAGAGATAGAGTTGTGGCACAGTTATGACACAGCGTGAGGACTCGGGCGGGAACACTTGAGATGATTGAGATCCTCCGAGTCCCCGCCGCTCCCGACCGCGCCTTACCTTGGAAGGGTTGGTCTGGAGTCTTCAACCGTGCCGGTCAAGCTAACGAAACGCTCCATCTGGCCCCCAGCGCAGGTATAAGCTCGCCTCCAGTGTGAGGGGACGGTCTTGCCTCGAGGCAGACTCGTTCAGGTCAGTTAATTGTCAACGTCATCGTGGTCGATGCGGTGAGCGACGACGAAGAAGTATCCGTGCCGACGATGGTCAGGGTGTATGTGCCCTTGGCGGCATTGGAGGAGTTTGAGGATGACGGGGTCGAACCCGTCCCGGAGCAACTCGACATTGCGACGGCAACCGCAGCCAGGAGGAAGACACCGGCAAGCATGGTCCGGCTGAAAGAGTGGCGCCGTAGCAGTCCGATGAAAAGGAGCGCCGCGAGGACCAGATTTGTGTGGCCTGTGCTTAAGCTTGCGAGCGGGGTACTTCCAATCCGGGCGAAGGTGGGAATTGCGTTGACGAATCTCCGTTTGCCGCTAATGCCGGTTACGGCAGCGCTCGCGCAGGTGGAAGAGTTGGTGAAGATCGTCATGGTGGCGGGAACCGCGCTGGTGCCGGAGACGGTGGCGTCGGCCAGCACATAGCAACCATTCGAAAGTGAGGGGCTGCTGGTGACAGACCAGCCGATGATCCCGGTGTATCCACCCTTCGGGGTGACAGTGACGGTCGAGGTTCCTGAACTACCGGCAGAAACGGCCACATTCGTGGCGGTCAACGTAAAGGATTTGCCGGAAGAACCCACCGTCAAGACCAATGTGCCCGTAGACGACGCATAGATCGAATCACCGGAATAAGTTGCCGTGATCACGTGCGAACCTGCGGTTGTGGACGAGAAGGTGTAGGTGGCCGACCCGTTGGACAGGGCACGCGAGGAAGTTTCGGTGATGCCATCGACTGTGATGGTCAGCGTCCCGGTTGGCGTGGGGGTGCTGGAGGCGGAACCGGAAGCCACGGTGATGGTGACAACATCATCTACGCCGGAAGCGGGCGAGGTGGTAGCGGCGGAAAGAGTGGTGGTCGTGGCAATGAGCGAAGACGAGGATGTTGGCCACGCCATCATCAGATTGTAAAAGTCGACCGACCCGAGCCCTGACGCCTCGTCATATCCGGTCGTGGCGGTATACTGCGACGCGCCCGCCGATGAGCAGTAGTTCGACCCGGCGGTGCACTTGTTGTTGCCGCTGGTGATGTCATGGAAAACCGCGGCGTACGTCGTTGAATCCGCGGCCAGAGTGTAAAGCGTGGAATTCACAACGCCAAGCCCGGTTGAATTCAGCTTTTGATTAATGATTGCTACCATGCCCGCGAAGATGGGCACGCCAAAACTTGTGCCCCCGGCGACGGTCAGATATTGATCATTGCTGTCGCGGAAGCCGTTGGAGCAACTGCCGGTGACTCCCGTCGACGACGAATCGCTGGAACAGTAGAGGTACCCGGCATTGTTGGGTGAGGCATCGAGCGAGATATCCGGCACCAGTCGGTAGCTGCCAGAAGGAATGCCGGTCACCGCGGACTGCCAGGTGGGACGAGCGGTAAAGGCGCTAACTCCCCCACCGCCGGAAGAGAGGCCGTTCGAAGAAGAGTCGTCGTTCCACACCTGCTCTGGAATGTAAGAAAGGGCGGAACTGATGACGTCACTGCCGCTGGCGGATTCCCAATACGTCGTGTTCGACGAAGACACATCGGCGGCGGGAAACTCCGTGCCGCCCATCCCGGTCACATACTGGCTGCTGGCAGGAAAGTCGACGGACAACGCCTCTTGCTGCGCGCTGGTCAGCCCGGTGATGCCAAAGCAATCGGTCGAACCGCTGTCTCCTGCGGCGGAGATTACCGTCTGGCCCTGCGAGGCGGCCTGCGCCAGGATTGCGTTGAGAGTCGAGTAATCGCTCGAGCTGAGCTGCGACTCGCAGGCGCCATAACTGATGCTGATTACCGGGGCGATGCGGGAATCGACGGCGTAGTTCAGCGAATCCCAGGCGCTGTAGTTGGAGTTGTTGCCCACATAGACAAAATAGATGGCGGCACCTTTGGCGATCGCTCCGGAATACTCAAGGTCCAGATCCGATTCCGCTTCGTCGCCAGAACTCACAGCAGCCGAGCCTGAATTGGGGACGAGAACCAGGGACGGGTCCTTCACGCTCAAACCGACCGCCTTCTGGAAATTCTCGACGTCCGAGACACTGACCGACGACTGGCCAACAACGGCAATCGACTGGCCCGAACCGGTGTAGCCCGCGCTGTACGCAGCGTTGATGTCATAGATCGTGGCGATATCTTTTGGACTCAGAAAGTGGCTACCGGATTGGCTGGAGGTGAAATTGGGGGTTGGGGCCCGTTGTGGGGCCTTGAGCCGAACGTGGGGTTTCGGGCGAAACGTGGAGATATTGGTGACAGTTTGCACCAGCGTTGAAATTGCCGCGGGGACGCTAATATCCGCAGAAGGCGCGTAGTGCTTTTTGCCTCCCACATTGTAGTAGTGCAGTTCGGTGCCAAATGCGGCCTCGGCCTGCTGGACCGTGCCGGAAAAGGAAATGCGGTTCGTACTGCGCGAAACGCCATCGATTGAAAAGCCCTGCTGCTCGAGCCACGACTGAACGCTGGCGATGTCAGCATCGGCCACCCCAAACCGCGCTGCAAATTCGTCCGGTGTTAGCCACTTGTGGTACAGCGGCGAAGTGGGATCCTGTTGCGCGGCTATCAGGTTTTGAAGGTCGGCCTCCTGTGCGGCGGTGTGGCTGAAGACAATGCTGATGCCCTGCAGCTTCATTCCCGAAGGCACCCGGCCCACTTCATTTTCTGCCCGCGCCATCGGTGGGTGAGTGCCACGGATTGTTGCGCGTTCCGAATTGTCAATCTCTATAGAGATGCGCGCGGCTGGCTGTTGTGCCATGGCCGCGCTCGCAAAGAGAACGAGGGTAGCGAAACAGCATGCGACGCGTGGCCCTTTCCGTCCATGCGCTCTGACCAAGGTCTTCATATGTGTCCTCAGGGGTGTGGAGTGTTGGTTCCCTTCACCTGAAATTCCCGCCGTTCTCCCTGATAAGAGTGGGAGGGGAAAGAGCAGGGTTGTAAGAACAGGGGCCTGAGTTACTCTTCTTTACAAAACTAGTCCCTGGAGTTCTTGGAATCACTCCTGGGGACGGCCGACCTTTGCTGCTTTTTCGGAGGGGCCCGCAATCTGTCCGCTCCGTTTTAGAAACTGCTCACAAATCCTTACGAATCCAGGCAAAGCGTTCCCTTGCTCGGCAGTTATAAGGGTCGTGTCCGCGCCATGGGCTTAATGGTTCATCCAGAGTGTGTGGAAATATCGGTGGTTCGCAAATTTGGATTGTGAGGGTGCGAATGAGAATCAGGTGGGCAGGCGGAGTAAGCGTTCCGTTTCGCCGCAGTAAGTCTGGAGAGGGATGGAGCGGAAATTGGATTGATGAAAATGGTGCAAAGAAAACCCTGGCGAATTGCAGATTTGTGATTCTGTCGCTTGCGGGCGTATGCCTTGCGGGTTGCCTCGGCGGTAGTTCCACGAAATCAACGGTCACAGTGGTTGTTTCTCCATCGAGCGCGCAGGTCTACGTAGGCTTGACGGCAAAATTCAGTGCAACGGTTACGGGCGCTTCCGATACGACGGTGACGTGGAAGGTAAACGGAACGGAGGGCGGCAATACCAAGTATGGAACCATCACTACAACCGGCGTTTATACGGCGCCGGGCAGTGTCCCCAGCGGAACCGTGACCATTAACGCCGTCTCGCAATCGGATAGCAATGCTTCGGGGAGCGCCACGGTCACGGTGCTGGCTGCGGGAATTGTCACGGTCTCTCCTGCAGCGGCAAGTGTACCGACGGGAACGTCGCAACAGTTCTCGGCAACGGTAAATGGGAGTGCGAGTGACGCGGTGGAGTGGTCCGTCGATGCCATCTCCGGCGGAAATTCCACGGTTGGAACGATCGACTCGAACGGGCTTTACACCGCACCACTCACACCTCCATCGCCGGGGACGGTCAGCATCACGGCAACCTCCACGGCTGACTCCAGCCAGTCCGCGACCGCAACGGTGGCTATACCGTTCGGGGCCGGCGCCTTGAAGGGGCAGTATTCGTTCCTCGTGCGCGGAACCACGTCCAGCGGAACGCTGGGACGCGCGGGTTCCATCCTTGCGGACGGCGAGGGTAACATCACCGCCGGCATTGAGGACGTCAACTCCGGTTCGAGCACAGCCACGGTGGTGTTCAACAGCGGGACTTACAGCATCACCGCCGACGGCCGAGGAAAGCTCACGCTGACCAACAACACTACGGGGAGCCTCACGTATTACATCGCGATGGTTTCGAACAGCTTGGCAAATCTGGTGGAATCCGACACGAGTGTTACGTCCGCGAGTGGTGTACTGCGAAAGCAAGACCCGAGCAAGTTCTCCTCGTCATCCATGGTCGGCAGTTATGTGTTCAACTTCGCGGGAGTGGATATCAAAGGATACCCGCAGTCCTTGATCGGGCGATTCACGAGTGACGGTGCCGGCCGCCTGTCGCAGGGAGTCCTCGACATCAACGACAACGCGACGGCTTCCGGAGCGACTTCGTTCACGGGCTCTTCGTATCAAATTGATTCGACCTACGGGGCCACGTACGGGCGGGGCGTCGCCAGCATCGACGGATTGAATTTTGCCTTCTACATCGTGGACAACACGAGGTGGGACTTTCTGGAGACCGACAATGAGGAGGTGACGGCCGGGGAAGTGGTCGCGCAGGTGTCGCCCCCGACAGCTACTTCCGGGCTTAGCGGCGGATTCTGCTTTGTCGGGATGGGAGGCACGAAGGCGTCCAGTTCCTCGAGCGGCAAGCCCGTGGTGCGGGGTGGGCGACTTACTATGGACGGCAGCGGCAACCTCAGCGGCGTGGTGCTTGTCAGCAACAGTGATGGGAGCGCCGTGCAGGTTCCCGCGAGCGGCACGGACTCTGGGACGTACACGATCGACTCGAGCGGGACCGGCCGCGGCACCGCAACGTTTACGGACTCCAGCGCGGGAACATTTCAATTCGTGTTCTATCTAGTCTCCGGCAGCCAGGCGGTGTTTCAGGACTTGAGCAAGAACCTGATTCTCGGTGGAGAGCTGGACGCGCAAACCACAAGCTCCATCACACAGTCGGCGCTCGTTGGCAGTCATGCGTTTCTCTGGAGCGGAAACAACAACGGCAGGATGGATTATTCCGGGCAATACAGCCTCACGTCAGCCAGTTCGAGCAATGTGAGCGGAACTGTCGATTTCAATCAGGCTGGGAGTCCAGGTTCGAATGACACATTCAGCGGCACATTGGCTGTTAGCGGCGATGGCACAGGGCGGAACAAACTCTCCTTGACGGCGACGAATCCATCCGGCTCCTTCAGTTTTGCCGCGTTCGTCGTGGATGCGGATACCATTCTGCTTGTCAGTACCGACCAGAATGACGTCCTGGCGGGGAAAAGCTCGCGGCAATTCTAATTCGTAATCGCGTTTCGCGTGAATGCTCGCCTCCAGGGAGGGGAGCACGGTTCCATTCCCGAACGAATAGGCATGCATCTGCGTACGAATTTGTAAAGAGTCGTCAGGATTTGGAAGCGCGGCAATCCTGTATTCCGGCGAGCACGTCAAATCCGTACATGCACGACTATTTCGACCAGGTTGCGGGTTTGCGCGCGAAACGGTACGCGCAAGCATGTCTATTCGCAGTCTGTGGAATTCTGCTGTCGGGATGCCCCAAAAAACAGGATGCGGTGAAGTTTGCGCAGGTGGCGGAAGCTGCCAAGGACTTCGACGCCTCCGTCGGCTACTACGAGCAAGCGGCTAAACTGCATCCGAATGACTCGCATTTGCGACTGCGGCTGGCAAACGCGCGATTTGAGGCAAGTAACGCCCACCTCCGCTCCGGAAGAATTTCGTTTGACCAGCTGTGTCTCGCCAAAATCTCATCCGCGTAGAAAATGGCGCGATTCGCCTTGTGCCTCGGATTGAAAAGAGAGCTTGGACTCGGTCAAGAGTTGCTTTGAGGAGCGCGAAGGTTCTCTTTAGGCGAGGACCTGGGCACATGCGGTGTAGTTATATAAGGATGGGCGAAAAGTTGGTCCGGTTCAGGCAGCCCGATCGTAACGATGATGCAACCCGCCGAGTCGCTCCTGCGACAGGACGCGACCAGAGGCTTTGGAATGAGCTCTGCAGTTCGGTGTTTCCTTCCCCAGTCCGAGATGCGTGCGATCTTCGTGGTAGTAGCGAACATAGTTTGCGAGAAGTCTCTTAAGGTGGCGCTCGTTGAAGGCGATGACATGGTCGAGCAAGTCACGCCGACAGCTTTCCACCCAACGCTCCGCAACTCCATTCTGCCAAGGACTCCGCAACGAAGTGCGGATCCCTTTGATTTTCATCGATCGGATCGCGGCTGGGACATCCGCCCCATACTTGGCATCCCGGTCGAGGATGAGAAACCGGGGTGCCGACCCAAAGGGAAAGGCCTCCCGGAGCTGCTGCACGATCCAACGGCTCGTCGGGTGCCTGGTGACGTTGACGTGCAGGATGCGGCGGCGATCGTGGCTAATGACGAAAAAGCAATAGAGCAAGCCGAACGTGATCGTTGGAACCGCGAAGAAATCCATTGCCGCGATAGCTTCCCGGTGGTTGCGCAGAAACGCAAGCCAACGCTTGGCCAGATCGGGATTTCGAGGCGCCCGACGCATCCAGCGGGAGATCGTTCGCTCGGAAACATCAAAACCCAGCATGAGAAGTTCACCATGGATGCGAGGGGCACCCCACGTGGGGTTCTCGGCAACCATCCGGAAGATCAGATCCTGAACCTCTTTTGAAACTCTTCTCCTCCCTGCAGGCTTGCGGCCCCGGGAAATCATACGCCAGTAGAAACGGAAGCCGGCCCGATGCCAGCGAACCACCGTCTCCGGCGTGACGACGAACAAGGCTTCTTTCCAGGCGGACCAGAACTGGTGAGCCATGATCCAGAACAGTTTGTCGAAGCGGCTCAGCATCGGTCGCGGGTGGCGACGCTTCAGCACAGAGAGCTGCTGCCGGAGCGCGAGGTTCTCCAGGATGAGATGCCGACGGCTACGAAACGCGTGAGCGAGCGCTCCGGCCCAGAGAAAGAACAGATTGAACATGGCTCGGAGTTATACCAGAATCGTGGCCGGAGAGATTGCGCTAAGCTACTGATTCTACGGTCGGTCAGAGCTTTGGCGAACCACAGGGGACACGTTAGCCCATATGTGCCTCCAACGCGGGTACGCCAGACTCTCCCTATGAAGGGAGCAGAAGCAATTTAGTGCTTTGGCGCGCCCTCGCCGAAGTGGTAATATGGATTTGTTCATCAGTCCGGGTCACGCGGTTGGCAACCCCGATCAACGAGCACCGGCTGGTAGGACACCCACAGAAGCCCACCCAGTAAAATAAGCATCCACGTAGTCGGAAAATGTTCGGAAGTTTGTTTTGCCTCGTTGTTTGTCGCGCAGGACCGGCGGCAGTTGACGGGGATTTTATGATGCCGCTGGAGCCGACCACCGAGGTCGGCACCCGAGAGCGGAAATCGCGGGATCACGTCGACGTACACCGCGAGTAGTTGAACCGAACAGCGACTGGAGATCAGGCACAGGATAATAAAAAAGGGATTGGTGTGCCTGGTCGTCAGGTTGGTTCTGGAAGCCACCGCAACGAAGAGATTGGAAACCATTCGACGGTTACTCGCAAGCCGGAGTTGAGAAAGAACCAGCCTGATCAAGATGGTGTTGTTTTATTCGGCTTCGAGGAAAAGAGAGTTTCCCCAGCGGAGCGATGATGATTACTCTTTGGGGAGCATTTACCAATCGAGTACAATGGGGTTGAGATGGAGTTATAAGGAGAAAGGAGAATGAATTTAGACAACTTTTACGACTACAAGTTCAATATCGCCATCGGGTGTCGCCAGATTTCCCCCGGCTGTGCGCATTGTTACGCGAAGGAAGATCAGGAAGGCTGGGGCAATTTAGGGTTGTGGGAGAAGGATGGCCCGCGCAAAGTGCTGCGGCCGGAGTATTGGGAGAAACCGCTGGCCTGGCACACGATGAAGGGGAAAGTCCCAGGCAAGACGCGGCCCATTGTGACGTGCTGTTCAAATTCGGACGTGTTTGAAGACCACCCGATTCTGGATGCGGAGCGGAAGAAATTGTGGAACCTGATCGAGTTGACGCCCTGGTTGGACTGGCACCTGGTGACGAAGCGGGCGGATAACGTGGCGAGGCATTTGCCGTGGGGAAAGGATGATCCCTGGCCGAACGTGTGGGTTTCCGCGTCCATTGAAAACGATGTGTGGGCAAAAAGGAGATTGCCGCACCTGGCGAATTTGAATGTGGTGATGCGTGGCGCGCACGTTGAGCCGATGCTCGGACCTATCCCCACGTTGGAGCAATACATCGGCCAGCTCGATTGGGTCCTGGTCGGTGGCGAATCTCGAGACAATGATCCGCCAGCCGCGCGCAAGATGCAGCCGGATTGGCCGAGGCAGGTAAAGAAAATTTGTGATGCTGCTGGCGTACCGTTCTTCTTCAAGCAGTGGGGCAGTTGGAAGCCGGTAGGCGTAAACGCGGACGGTTCGCTCGTGTGGGTGGCCAAGAAACGATGGGAGCACCGGGATGGAAATGTGTTTCTCGGCAAGACGTGGCTTGGATGGCCCACACCGAAAACAGGAGCACCACGATGAAGACGGAAGTCGTCCACTGTATGAAGGATGAGTACGACGTGTACATCGGCCGCAGGAACTTCAAGGCCGGATTGCCGGAGTCACCGTTCGCGAATCGAAGCAACGGTGACTTCGAGAATTACTTCTGCAAGAAACTCCGCGATGAGCCCGGATTTGCGGCCAGGGTGATGAACCTCCACGGCAAGCGTCTGGGCTGCTGGTGCAAGGGAACACACGCGGACTTTTCCCATTGCCACGGCCACGTCGTTGCAAAGTGGGCCGACTTGATCTTTGACCAATGGCAGAAGTTGAGCTCGGACAAAGAAGCAATGAGGAAGTGGATAAACGAAGTGGCATGAACTTGGCCAGGAGACTTCCACTGAAATGCAAGAGTCTGAGTAGATCAATCCTGGTGAGGCTCTTTTGTTTTTGCAGCCAGTGCCTCGCGCACTTTTTCTGCGATCGCAACAGGGATGCTGCTCGAATGCGTTTTCTTTTCCCTTACGCCGAAACCCGGCAGGAGACCAACGATGGTGCTGGCTTTGACATCTAACATGCGGGCCATATCGTTGATTCGGACTTGAGATGCGTCTCTGGAAGGGGCAACACGCTGGTAGAACTCTTTCCGCGCAAACGATGCGTGATACTTCTCAATGCTCTCGATCAGGCGGTCAATCAACCGAAGTGGATACATTCCCAACAGCCATCCGGGAATGTCGGCGTGGCCAGTGCTTTTCTTCATCAGCAACTGGTGGAACACGATGAGACCACGAATGTACGCGGAGACATTGCCTTCGCAGAGATCGCGTGCAGCATCCTCTGCCAGCGATCTCACAGCGTCGTCAACGGTGAGGACCATCCTGATTTGTTCGGCCATGCCGAGATAGTACCACAATCACGCACATTGCAATAGCCTGGAATAGGCTACCTTCAACCTAAGGACAGGCTAAGTCCTATGTTTTCAATAATACAGTCGAAGAAAGCCAGATTTTAGCCTTGTAACCTTGTAGAGTCTAGTTAACCATAATCCGTGTGATGCCCATAGATGCGATTTCCAGCCCCGTAGAGCCATGATCTCAGGCTTCCTGGTGTCCCAAGGCCTTCCTTCCGGCAAATCGCCTCTCCTGAATAGAGCTATTGTAAACACAGGACTTATATTGCTATTCTCCCCGGGTGCTGTGCCTTTAAAGGTTACTCGCCATTACTGTTGACAGGAGACTATTCAGGTGCTACAGTAAGCACATGATCTAGCATTGAGGTCAAGGATGCGGAGTCATGGAGATATGGACGTGTGCCTGAATAGCGGACTTGTTACGGTCACTTGCGCGTATGAACGGTGCCACAAGCCTTTTCAAAAGCGGGCAACCAATAGTCGCAAGGTATTTTGCTGCACCAAGTGCCGAGTGTATGCGAGCCGCGCGCCGCGTCTTGCACGCCGTAATCGCTGGACTGCCGCGCGACGCAAATACAAAACGATGGAATTCGATGGCCGTGTATGTGGGCCAATTAACAGAGTTGGGCCGCTAGCCTTATTTGAAGTGAGTGGGCCGCGTCACTCCAACGCGGAGTAAGGGAGATAGATAGCATGGCTGAAAATACCGGAATTTCGTGGGCACATCACAGTTGGAACCCTTGGATGGGTTGCGACAAGGTTGCGCCCGGATGTGCTCACTGCTACATCCATCGAGCAATGACAAAACTAGGACGGGAGCCGTGGGGTGCAATCTATCGCACCAAGACTTGGCACGACCCTATCAAGTGGCAGAAGAAGGCGGAAGAAGCACGGCAAGTTGAGCGTGTGTTCTCCTGCTCCATGTCGGATTTCTTCCATGCCAAGGCTGATGAGTGGCGAGATGAAGCGTGGGACATCATCAGGCGCACGCCGAACCTCGTTTACTTTTTGCTGACGAAGCGCCCGACGCGAATCGTGCAGCATTTGCCGAAGGATTGGGGAGAGGGCTATCCGAATGTTTGGCTAGGCGTCACGGCTGCTTGTAAGCGTGATCTTCCTAACATGGATGTCCTTCGCAACGTCCCCATTCACCCCAAGGCTGTCCGTGGGTTGAGTTGCGAGCCATTGCTAGAGGACATTTCGCAAGAGTTGAACCTTGAAGGATTCGGATGGATTGCTGTCGGCGGTGAGAGTGGCAGCGGGGCAGAGTACCTATGGAATCCCGATTGCGATTGGAAAAAGGAACTCCAAGAGACCGCTGGACGACGCCTGATGAAGCTGGAATGGGCGGAGAGAATCTGCGACAAGACGAAGGCAGCGGGTCTGCCTTTCCATTTCAAACAAATTACAAGTCCTTGTTCCGGCGTAGGTATCAATGCGCTAGGCCGCGAGTGGCACGAGTATCCTGAGCCGCCTCTGCCTTTTCCTTGGAAGCCTCAATCGGCAATCGAGGCGAAGCACCTGTACAGCATCGAGCAGTTGGCAAATCTGGACGAGTACGGGCGACCGAAGGGAGGCAAATAATGTCCAACATCGGGCAACTCGGGACAGTTTACGAAGCCAGCGGAAAGCTCTATCTCCGCTACATCGGGGAAGACGGAACCAAGCGTTCCGTTTTCCTATGCCCCGCGAAGGGCGAGGGCAAACTGAGCAAGGGTCAATTGGAGAAGCGGAAACTTGAAGTGCTCAAGGCCGCTGGTCTCACTGGCGAAATGCCGGAAGAAACGAAGCAGGGGATTATTTTCAAGGATGCGGGTGCAGCTTGGTTGCAGCAATGCATGACGCGCAAGCGCAATCCGATTTCCAGCGCAACCGCGAGGGGCTACAGTTCCTATCTGGCGAAACTGGATTCGCTGATAGGTGCTCTTCCTCTCGCGCAAGTCACGAACAAAACCGCGAAGAGCGTGATTGAGACCCTCTCCGCCGAAGAACTCTCCGCCAAGACCATCACCGAGATAATTTCGGTGCTCAAAGACGTCGTTGCCTCCGTCCTGGACGAGAACGGAGGGCAGATTTATCCGCGTCAGTGGAACCATGACTTCATGGACCTGCCTGTAATCGGAAAGCAGAATCAACCAGCGTTCACCCCTGAACAGGTAGAGAGCATCGTCGGCAAAGCACAAGGGCGTTATGCCGTGCTCTACGCTTTGCTGGCCGGAACAGGGATGAGGATTGGCGAAGCACTCGCCATTGAGTTAGGGCCACAATCAGACGATGCGACTACGATTTCTCAGGACTGCCTGACTATCTATGTGCGCAAGTCGGTGTTCGGCCAGAAAAAGCAGCACCCCAAGACGCAAGCGGCAATTAGGGAAATAGATTTGCATCCCGACTTGGCCGCGTTCATCAAGGGCTACATGGGAGATCGCAAGGAAGGTTGGCTCTTTCCTTCGGACTCCGGGAAGCCGCTGCTCCAGAGAAACATCTTGAGAGATTCCCTCCACCCGCTTGAGGTCGGAAGGAAGGCTCTCCAGAGCTATAGGACGGTCAAGGGAAAGAGCGTGAAGCACATTCTTTTCCCCGCTGTGCTCGGTGTGACCGGGAAGAAGATCGGCTTCCATGCCTTCCGGCGATTCAGAGCAACGCATTTGCGTTCAGAAGGTGTGCCAGAGGACTTCGTGATGTTCTGGCTCGGCCACAAGGAAAAGACCATCACCGACCGCTATTCCAAAATGAAGGAACGCTTGGAACTGCGGAAGGAATGGGCAGAGAAAGCCGGGTCGGGTTTCAAGCTCCCCGGCGTAAAGGTAGTGACGATGGCAGTGAAATCGAAAAAGAAGGAGCACGCGGCATGAAGGTTAAAAATATTAAAATCCCACGGCATCACAATCAACACGATCATACGTTTAACTTTTGGGTCGGTTGCCAAAGGCTCGGTGATGGTTGCAAGAACTGCTATATGTTCGTGCAACAGACCGCGCGGGGCATTGACCCGACAGACATTCGGCGATGCACGACGACATGGGGCAAGCCCGTTAAATGGCAGGAAGAGGCTGCTAAGGCAAACAAACTCGCAAGCGTCTTTGCCTGTAACTACTCGGATTTCTTCCTTCCCGAAGCTGATGAATGGCGGAACGATGCGTGGGAACTCATTCGCCAGACTCCAAACCTTATCTGGCATCTCGCCAGCAAACGGACGGACCTGATCGCCGACAGGCTTCCTAAAGACTGGGGCAACGGCTATCCGAATGTCTGGCTAGGGACATCGCCTGAGATGAAGAAATATCTGCCGCGTATGGACGCGCTGCGGGATATTCCGTGTGTGCTGCGCTGGATTGATTGTGCCCCTATCCTAGAAGATTTGATGCCCGATCTTGGCGATCACCTTGAGGGTTTTGATTGGGTGTGCGTTGGTCGCGAACAGGGCAGTGGAAAGATAGAGCCTCGCCCGTCTGATGAGCAGTGGGTTCGCAATATCCGCGACCTATGCGCTCAACGAGAAATCGCATTTATGTACACCTGTGGCGGCGGAAAGCGTCCAATCACCGACCCGCAACTGGACGGCAAACAACACTTGGCCGTGCCTCCGCTGCGTTGGGGCTTTGATCGTCTAGGGCTTCCCCTTCCGAAGAAGGTTGTAGAGATGGCAGTGGAATTTAGCAAGAAGGAGAGTGCGACATGAGTTTCATTATCAAATTAGTCGGCGGTTTTAGCGGGAAACAGAAGGACCATTATCTCGTAGGCTTCCATGCTGATGATGATGCGGATATAGACAGTAAATGGGATGTGGACAAGGCAAAGGCAGCGCAATTCCCTACCCAGGCAAAAGCGAACAGTACCCGCCAACACTTCAACGGCACTGTCTATCGCCAGAGGTTACTAATTATTGACTTGAACAAGCCCGCGAAAAAGAAGCCACGGAAGGAGCGTGAACACTCGTGAACACTAGGGAACGAATAAAGCGTGCATTAGGGAAAGCAAGTACGTGTCTTGTGGTTGTCAGGGAGCACGTCTTTAATGTCAAGAGCCTCGGGACTTTCACTCTGGCGAGACCGCGTGAATGGTTCGGGCGCCGGAAGGATAGGAAGATAGTGGAGTAGCCGAGCAACTCAGGAACACGCAAAGCCCCGACCCTCGAAAGAGAGCCGGGGCTTTTCTTTTGTGCGTCAGAATAATTTCAAATTGCCAGTTGAGACAGCAACTTTCCAACTGGAAATGTCCGCAAGCGATTGATAGAATGAGACATTCCCCGGTAGCTCAATGGTAGAGCATTCGGCTGTTAACCGAAGGGTTGCTAGTTCGAATCTAGCCCGGGGAGCCATTCTAGAGTTTTCGCTGTACCCGTTGTGACCCTTTCAGCCTACGGGTCAGAACATGCTCGTCACGTCCTTGTCCGTTGCCGGGGGTAATTCCTCTTCATCGGGGTCCGGCAAGGGCTTCTCTTCCAGTGCGTAGCGGTTGAAGATACTTTCCTTGATCGGCTTCCGGCCAGTCAGAAGCACACTCTCCGCTTGCGTCTGATACAGCCTATCGGCCCTTTCGATCAGCGCCGGGTCCGGCTGGATGAGCTTCGCGCCTTCGGTGATGAAATGGTCCCACCCTCGACGCTTCTCATAGCCGCGTTGCGTGTGTTTGTCGAGAGCGTAGTCAGGCACGTCCAGCTTTGGCCGTGCCCCTTGATCGTAAAGAACGATGGCCAGATTGTCGCAAGTGCGGGACTTCGGAGCACGGGCCAGAATCAGCGCCGCGTGAATCACGCAGAGGCGTCTATCCCCAAAAGGCTTTTCGTCCTCGTCCCCTCTCCAGCAATCGTAGAGCGTCTTAATCTTCACGATCACGCTGGAGTCAGCCGGACCTATGTCCTCGTTGGCCATGATGAGCATTCGCTTCCATAGCTGTTCTGCTATGTTTCCGCCCTCAAGATCGAGAACAGTTGCCCAATAGACGGCAAGCCGTTCATCGCTTCGCCAGGCGGCTTTCTGCAAGGCGGAGATCACCTCATCCTTGTAGTAGCCACCCGGCGCACGGTTGAGCATGAAATGGTTTGGGTTTCCCATGTCTACCTTTCCTCGCTGGACGATTGTTCGTTTGGGATGAAAGGGTCTGGCCGGACTTGCAATTCATACGATTCGGGCCGGAGTTCGCCCATTCTGATAGGGTAGTGGTTGCAGGGAACGCCCTCGCCAAAAAAGCCATTGGTTCCTACAACGCCCATAATAACTTTTCCATTAGGGAACTTCCATGAAAGCTCTTCTTTTCTAGGGAAGTGCCCACGACCGTGTTGAAATCCAGCGTCAACAATCGCTCGCAGATCACGACCACTAATCCCCTTCTCCATAAACAAAACTACTGCCACTGTTTCGATGTAGTTAACGACACTAGGCCAGTTGAGAAGGTACGAGAGGATTAAACTAGCCTCTTTCACAACGCTTTCATCGTTGATAGCTTCTAGTTGAGCATCATCCCCATCAAAGTTTCCAAGGTACTCTCCTACTTGCCATTCAAACTTGAAGTCCTCAGTCAATCTGCTCGCTAAGATCATCGCGGCAAGAATTACTCTGCCTTGGCGGTCCTTGAGGAGACGGTCCATTTCTCCTCCATCGGGCATAGCCCACCCTCCAGCAATACCATCGCTTGCCTGTTGGACTCCAACCGAGCAGGCCAGAATTTCTAGCCCTAGTTGTCTGTAACAGCCATTTATAGACTATAATCGCGTCCATGAGAGACGCGATCACGTTGACGAATGCGGAGCTTAAGGAGCTAACGCGGCGAGCCCATAGCCGGACGGATCGGGCGGAA
>Ga0187866_1002176_pt1 | contig 16710 bp, 16 predicted proteins | sample June2016WEW_11_1_3_FD_133013 | JGI IMG/M metagenome (GOLD analysis project Ga0187866, IMG submission 133013) | Peatland microbial communities from SPRUCE experiment site at the Marcell Experimental Forest, Minnesota, USA - June2016WEW_11_150 | ecosystem: Environmental > Terrestrial > Soil >...
CTCCTCCGTATATTCCGAATTCGTGTTGTAGGTTTACTGCGTTGATTCGGGATGAGTTGATGTACTTGGCGGCTTGAATGTAATCCTCTTCGAAATCCTGCCTTATCTGTTGTTTGACTCGGCTGTCGTAGTCGTAGATTGTCTCTATTTCGTTTACGCTTATGACTCGGGCTGGGGCGAATTCACCGAGGCGGTCTATGGAGTCGATTAGGTCTTTCGTGAAGGTGGCTATTCCGCATTCTCTGGGAGTGTATGTGCCTAGAAAGGCAACGTATTCTTCGTTCGATTCTGGAACTCGAGGTTTTGTGGACAATTCTGACATTACCTTGCCTGAAGTTTTCGCTACAAGAATGTAGTGAATTTTGGCTTGAAAACGCCTTTGTTTATTAATACGCGTTCCGCCGTTAAAAAAATTTGCTGCTCGTTGATGTTGTTTTCTGAGGTGAGAACTGAATGGTGGAGTCAGGAGGTCCTTGTTGGTTGTGTTGGGAATAGAATTTTAATCCAACCAACCAAAACAAACCAAGTCAATTTCCTCCTTTTCCTGAAGTTGATAAGGCCTAGGCCACCGATAATGATGAGTCTGACCGGAACAGTCATTCTTGAAGCTAATTTGTCCAATTCTTCAATCACGTATGCCTTGCTAAATGAAGGTCTCTGCGTCAGACACGCACCCCATAGTCTCTAGCCTTGTCTGCAAACTCGGCCCATGTCGGCAATGTCAACCCACCCCGTACTCCCTTCGTCCTCAGAAACTCGAACATGGCATTTACGTGGAGACCCAGGTCAAACCAGTTGGCCTCTTCGAGTAGACATTTTTTGTTGATTTTCTTTGCTTCCTTCTTCAAAAGCAGTAGAGCATATGTGGCGTATCGGATATTGTCTCTTTCAATTAGCAAGGTGTGAACTAGGACATCCTCAATGCGTATTGTTTTCTTTCTTTGTGAGTAGAAATAGACTTCAAAATCGGATGTTAGCTGAATACCAAAATCCTGGAGACAGGAGGTTGCCGTTTTTTGGAACTCGCTGTTGTCGATTCTTAAATTCTTCGACAGTCTTATTAGGCATTCAAAGTCTTTCTGCCAGAGCACGACTGCTGGTTGAGGCAGTGATCTTACTAATCGGCTCATTATGAACTGCTGATACTCCCTCAGGAAGTCCGCTAACAAGGAGAATCTAGAATTGATGTGGAACAAGTCACCATCTGTATCCATTATACCACGAGACATGAAATCCTTTGAATACCTCCAGAATGTGACGTGTGAAAAGCTCTTGAAATTGACGTGGTGTCCAGCGAGTATTTGAAAAAGCACCTCAATCCCCAAACCAGATAATATGTTCTCCCATTTTATGTAATCATATTTCAACAAGAGCTCTTTGAGCAAAAGAGCATGCTTTGTTTCGCTGAAATAGAGATATTTCCCGGATTTTTCCGCCTTTATTTCCAATGAAAGACTCAGCTTTCTGGATTCAATGAGGTTCTTCCCTGATAGTCTCCTTAGATAGTGTGATAGTAGACTCGGTCTGATTGAGAGACTCTTTCTTAGTGAAGAAAGATGGTTCTCTCTAGCGATCTCTTTTAAGATTCTGATTTCTTGTTCGCTGAAAGTGTAGTCTTCTAGCTTGCTTCTCACGCCATTTCATACAATTGAATAGTTATATAAAGGTTTCAATTCTATGAAATGAAGCATCAACAGATTGTAATAATGTGTCTGACCAACTCCAACTTCATAGAATTGAACGTTTGACGAAACCGCGCTCTCACTTTTGTGTGATTTCATAAAATTGAAAAGTCTTATAAACGATTTAATTCTATGAAATGTCATGAAACTGAGATATTATTATAATAATATTTCACTTCCTGACCGCTGCACGGATTCACACAGCGCGACCCTGGCTGTTGGTTGTGAACACTGACTTCAAACGGTACATGTTTCCTTTCTTGACCGCTTCTAGAATTGGCATCAAAGTGGCGCAAAAGCTGTACAAATACCCTCCCAAGACTGCAATATTACTCTCGTCCAGCTAACTCTTGCCACTACTCCTGTTGAATCTCGTTATAGCATCAACAAATTCTGCGCGCGCGTTCTATTTCCCACAATCTAGATATAATGAAATACAATGAAGAAATGAGGTGGCGAGGCGATAATATGCTTAGAAAGCTTGTGCTGGCTGTTGGACTGGTGATGGATGGTGTTGGCATGATTATGACGCTGTGGGTCTTGCAGACTGTTGGGAACTATTTAGGGGAACCTTGGCCTCCAATCGGCTCTATTATTCCGCTGGGTATGTCCTTCAGTGATTTCATGGGGTGGGTGACGGTTCCCACAGGAGCTCTTGTTGGGTTTGGATTTCTGCTGCTGGCTTTCGGCATACTTTATCCTAGACAGTCAACAGAACCTACGCCCGAAGGTGAAGCTGCACACGACGGTGAAACTGGAAACGAGGGTGAAGCTGAAGACGAGGGTGAAGAAGCGAAGGGTTAGGCTTTCCCTCGGCACGCTTGTCGAGCTAGTGCGCGCCTAACTTTGTTACATTGGCCTTTGAAGTTTCTTTAGCGCGCGCTGTGGGAAAATCGTGGATTCAATGACGAGCTGAGGCCTGCAGGGTCAACATGGTCGAAGCCTTTCGCTTGAATGTTGGGTTTTGAGCCCTTGTGTTTGAGTGCTCAATCCGTGATTTCTTTGAGTGCCAAAACGTTGTTGAAGCATGTTGGTTTGAAGGTTTTTTGCTCAATTCCGCCTAGTTTTTGAGTGTCAAAAGTTTCGGCACGTTGAGTTTCTTGTGTTGGTGTGGGAGTACTTGTGTTTGAGCAAAATAAGTATTGATTCTTGATATTGGCGCGCGTATTGTTACTATAGCGAACGAAACGAACGAACAGAGAGTGAAGCGAGTGTTAGCAGTGCATTGTTGCCGTTACGATTAAAACGTTACGTTCACTTACCTTCACTTTCTATTCTTTCTTGTGTTCCTCTCTAAGCGCGCGCCAACGCTTCGTGCGAACAAACTTGGAAGGAAAAGTTATATATATATAATACAATCGCTTCAGAGAAGCATAGATCAGAGGTCTAAAGATGACAAATGATATTGAAAAGATAATAAAAGATTGGGCTGCCGCATGGAATTCACACGACTCGGATAAGACAATCTCCTTCTATACAGATGATTGTGTTTTAGAGGACAATGGACTGGGCGTAGTCTGCCACGGCAAGAAGGAATTAGCCGCCTTATGTAAATCAACTTTTATTGATATTCCTGATCTGCGATTCGAATCGAAGTCGCTGTTTAACACTGGCAATTGGGTAGCTTGGGAATGGACCATGACAGGCACTCAGGCCCATAGCAGCAATCCAGCGATACCGGCGACCGGAAAACGCTTTTCGGTTGGAGGCGCATCGATAATTGAAATTCACAATGGTAAGATCAGGCGAGAGACTGATTATTATAACGCGCTAACCATGATGCAACAGCTCGGTGTGATGCCTAGTACGCCCTCGAAATAAATTCACAAGCAAGTAAAGATATACCTAAAGAAGATTTCGTTTTTTAGCACGCGCGCCTGTCGTGCAAGCGAATCAAGGGTTTAGACATGCTGTTGGCCTGAACTCTGGCGGCTTGCGAACCTTCGTTGCTTGCTCAAACGCGTAAGCCAACCTGATGAGTGTGGGTTCCTGCCATGCTTTTGCAAAGAACGAAATGCCGACTGGCAGACCAAAGATGTACCCCGCAGGCACGGTTATGTGTGGATACCCTGCCACTGCAGCTGGTGACGTACAATCCATGTCCCAATTAATGGCATCGCCGTTGACCAAGTCAATGGTCCACGATGGACCGCCTGATGGCACGACGATTGCATCGAGTTTGTGTGTTCGCATGGTCACGTCGATGCCTTCTTTGCGTGTCAGACGGTGATTCTTTGCAAGTGCGTCGCGGTACTTTTTGTCATGCAGTGAGCCCTTTTTTTGTGCGAGCTCCATATCTTCCTGCCCAAAATACGGCATCACACGGCCTTTGTTTTCCTCATTGAACTTGATGACTTCGGCCAGCGTTTTCACGCGGGCCTTGGTGCTCGCGAGATATTTGTTCAAATCTGTCTTGAACTCGTAATACAAGACCTCCATCTCGGTCTTGTGGAGTTTTTTGAAGTTGGGTACATCGGCTGGGTCAACAATTACGGCTCCCATTTGCTTCATCACATCAAGGCACGACTCAAAAATCTTGATGATGCGTTTATCGGTTCCAACCATTTTTCTTGCAACGCCAATCCGCGCGCCCTTGAGGCCGTTCTTATCAAGGAACTGAGTGTAGTCTTCGAACGCTCGCTTCTTGTTAAGCCTTGTAGCTGAATCCATTTCATCAACTCCAGTCAGTGCCCCGAGCAGAATCGCCGCATCCGCGACGGTGCGCGCCATGGGACCAGCCGTATCTTGACTGTGGGCAACAGGAATCATTCCGCTTCGACTCCACAAGCCGAGCGTAGGTTTGATTCCAACAATGCCATTCGTTTGACTCGGGCAAATAAGCGAGCCATCGGTCTCTGCGCCAATCGCAGCTGCGCACAGGTTTGCCGCCACCGCCGCGCCTGAACCTGAAGACGAACCGCAAGCGGAACGGTCAAGCGCGTATGGGTTGCGTGTGAGTCCGCCGCGAGACGACCAACCACTGACAGAGCGTTTGCCGCGAAAATTCGACCATTCGCTCAAGTTGGGCTTGCCTAAAATCACTGCGCCTGCTGAACGCAATTTCTTGACGATGAACGCGTCGCGGGGTGCGATGTGCCCTGCGAGCGCAAGCGAACCCGATGTGGTCTGCATTCGGTCATGTGTATCGATGTTGTCTTTGATGAGGACAGGAATGCCATGGAGTGGCCCACGCGTTTTGCCGCGGCGTCGCTCATTGTCGAGGGATGATGCGATAGCTAGAGCGTCGGGGTTCGTTTCTATGACGGCGTTCACTTTTGGACCGTTACTGTCCATCGCGTCAATCCGCTCCAGATAAAGCTCGGCGAGGCGACGCGATGTCAACTCGCCTGCGGTCATCATTGATTGCATTTCAGAAATCGTCCATTCTTGCAATGTCATCGTTCTCTATATGTGATGTAGTGTTCGGACTGAGTTCATAAACTTTAGTAGGAGCTTTTGAGCGCGCGCGCTAAACAAGGATTAACGTGAAATCCCATGCTTCAGTCACAATTTTGTTGTTACAATGTGTCACAACTCCAGTTCTTCTGGAATTCCGAAATATTCTATATACACAATGTTGATTTTGCGTTTTTGTGACACTTCCAAAAAGGGAAGAGTTCTTTAAGAATTGAGCTTCTTTTCGTGCATACACACGGAACTATTCCTAGAATCGTGTATACACGGTTTAGGGGGCGAACCGCCATACCGATAGTATTATAACATTCTATGAAAGACTATTAGTTGACATGTTTTCTAAGGGAAGAATGATGGAGACGTCAAAAGGGACAAAAACTTCCACTTATACCCTCGAAGAACTTATAGGTCCGTTGAACGATGTGGAAAAGAAATATGTTCCGAAGGAACTCCATGTTGCAGGGAAGCTATCGATTCCGCTGCCAGGTCCCAGGTCAGCAGTAATAGGCTCACGGAAAGCCTCTTCAGAAGGTCTTAAAGCAGCTAGTGACATCGCAAGAACTCTTGCAAGACATGGGGTCATAGTTGTTAGCGGGCTTGCTGAGGGAATCGACACTTCGGCACACAAAGCTACCATTGAAGAGGGGGGACACACGATCGCGGTTCTTGGAACGCCCTTAGACCGAGTTTACCCACAAAAAAACTTCCAACTTCAGGAGGTCATTATGCGCCACCACTTGGCCATTTCCCAATTTCCAACTGGGCACCGCACTCAGCCAAAGGATTTCGTTCTTCGAAATCGAACGATGGCACTCATCTCTGACGCCTCAATTATTGTTGAGGCGGGGGATACTAGTGGCTCTCTGCACCAAGGATGGGAGGCTCTCAGGCTCGGACGACCACTCTTCATTTGGAGTTCCATCATGAATGACTCTTCATTGAGTTGGCCAAAGAAGATGGCAATGTATGGTGCAGTGGGACTCACAGATCCAGAAGAAGTGCTGGATGTTTTGCCGTCTAGAAGCGAAAGAATCCTCGAGGTAGTTCTATGAGTCATGAATCTATCTGAACTTGAGTTTGGTGCGCTCTTATCTTATGCACCTCGCGGGTATTCACCCGAAATACTGCATTCTAAGAATGTGATGATTGCGCTCAAGAAGGACGGATTCGTAGGAGACCCACCAATCCTAATGTCGCAATGGGTAGCGCAGACAATACAACGAAATAGAACCACACTCCCATTTGGTTCATTCTTCCAACCTAACACAATCTTAGTTCCTACTCCAAAGAGTTCTTTGATGCGGCCAAACACGTTATGGGTTCCTGAGCGAATTGCGACTGCTTTAGTCAGAACGGGTCTCGGAAAAGAAGTTGCCTCGTGCCTCGTTCGGGCTAGACCTGTGCCCAAGGCTGCATTAAGTGCACCAAATGAGAGACCAACTACCGTTGAACACTATGACTCGATGAGAGTCCAAGGGCGTCTCTCAGAACCAGATGAAATTGTGTTGGTCGACGATGTAATCACGCGAGGCGCAACTCTCCTAGGTGCTGCAAATCGGTTGGCAGACGTTTTCCCACAAACTCGCATCCGTGCCTTCGTAGCCATGCGGACAGTCAGCAATCAAGATGAATTTGACAAGGTGTATGCTCCATACGTCGGAACGATTGAACTTCGGGAATCAGGGGATACTCTGCGGAGACCGTAGCGTGCGCTACCCGTTTTTATCAACCATGACAAGATGCTTAACACCTTTCTCTATAGCGCGCTAAGGTTTTGTAACAATTATTAATTTAGGACTCCTTTCTGCATCTGTTGAAAGAATGGCCAAGTGTAACAAGTTACTTTGCGCGCCTGAGACTGCGCATTAACCAGCTCATGATTCAGACGCGCGTGAAACAGAAGGTTGGAAGGTAGGTATATCAGAGTCTTGGTGGCGTAGGAAAGGAGTGAGGCTTTCTGATGGTGTCTTGGCGCAAGATAGGTGTGTTGATTGTCGCGTTGATTATCGTGCTTCCCGCCATCCTTCTCGTTTTCGTGAACAACAAGCCTGCGAATTCTACGGCGCTGCACTACACCTACAGCGTTGTCAATGTGTACCCTCATGACACGGATGCTTTCACGGAGGGACTGGCGTTTGACGGTGGTTTTCTGTATGAGAGTACGGGGCTTTACGGGAACTCTAGTCTGCGCCGCGTGGATTTAGAGACTGGTGGAGTTTTGCAGTTTCTCAGTTTGCAGCCTCAGTATTTTGGTGAAGGCATAGCAGTTGTGGGCGACAAAATCGTTCAGCTGACATGGCGGTCGCACGTGGGTTTCGTGTATGACAAGGCTGGTTTTGGTTTGTTGCAGGAGTTTGAATATCCCACTGAGGGATGGGGGTTGACGTACGATGGCAAGCGGCTGATAATGAGCGATGGAACGGCGAACCTGTACTTCTTGGATCCAGTGACTTTCCAAGGAATCGGACAGGTAGTGGTGCACGATGCTGGACCTGTCACTGAGTTGAACGAGCTTGAGTACATAAACGGCACGGTCTACGCAAATGTTTGGGGAGAAGAGAAGATCGCTGTCATCAATCCGCAGAATGGCCAAGTTACGGCGTGGATTGACTTGACGGGCATTCAAGACTTGAAAAATCAGGATCCAAACAACGTGCTGAACGGAATTGCATACGACGCTAACGGGGACAGGCTCTTCGTCACAGGAAAGATGTGGCCCCACATTTTCGAGATCAAGCTAATCCCTTCCGCATAGCCTCCTGGATGCCACGTATTTTTTAGGCAAGCTTCTTCAAAGCATGTTAATTCAGTTTGCCAAAATTCAGGCGTGGGTGTACAAGCGCCATTTAAGCCTTCAGGGCAGAAAACGTCTTTTCTGTATATTCCACTTATGGTTGGCAATAGGCCAAGCTTGTAAAGATCGTAGAATTTGCTGTTAGTTCTGGGTTGCAGAAATTCTTCGAAAAATTCTGCTTCTTGCTTATAGGATAGTCCAAAATCAAGGAAAACTGATCCATGTTGAGATTGAAGCAAAACCTTGTTTCCTCCAATCTCGTTGACCCCACCATATAATGTTAAGTCAATCATTCGCTTTTACGCCCAGCGACTGAATGACAACAGTTATTGTTTCATTTACGTTAAATAATTTTCCAAGATATTATGACAGCGGATTCTCAGATACAGGTACGAGGCATATAAGAAATAGCATGAGCATCTTTGTCGTAGCGCGAGCTTTAGTATCAAACTTGGCGCGCGCTAACAAAACATGAGTCCGTATATTTCCTTTCCCCAGAAGTTTCATCCACGGAATTCTTGGTGTTAGGAAGGCGCAAGTGGTAGACTGCTCAATGGAAACATTTGGGTTTCCGCCAAAGTCCGTGTCGCCTATTGTTGCTGAAAGAGTCATCGTTTCAAAAAGCATTCGTCGATGACTTGTTGCCACGCTTTCTTATTCTCATCCTTTGCCTTAATCTCATTTAGGAACTTCCCGACATTATTCAAAAAGACTTTTCTACCCTGTTCGCCCAGAAACAAGAGGTACGGAAAGAGTTGGTCAGGAATCTTGAGCAGATATAGATTCAAACCTTCTTTTAATTGAGACTCAATTATGTTGCCGATAGCTTGCTCATCATCCTCAACGACACCGGCTCCATCGAGTATAATATACTCTGTTATTCCATGGCGGTTTGCCTTCATTTGGCAATGACTCACATCACTTTCCGATATGGGTTTGTCTTTTGCCTCGGCAGCCTTCAAAAGCTTGCCATTCAGATAGAATTCAATATCTCCAGCAGTCCTTGCAAACTTGTCGGCCCAATTGACAGGATAGGCCCTTACCTTCCATTTGTTTTCTGTCCAGCCATACATACCCGCGAAAACTGCTGCACATATTGCAACCAGACGTTCTCCACTACCAGACACTCTGAGGAAATCCTTTACAGCCCGCATAGTTACTCGAAGACTTGTCTGAACAGGAGGGATATGGAACTCCTTCGCCGTGGGTTCAAGTCTAGCCACCTCTTTCAAGACCTGTCGCAAGAATGATATTGGCAGTGTTTCATCTGTTTCAGAATAAACCTGAGAGTTCTCAAGGAGCGAGTGAAGTCTTTCTTGTGCTTCACGATTTCTGTCTCTATTAGAAAGATCAAACTCTGTGTAACGTGCTGGTCTGTTGAGAAAAGGTTCATTAGAGCCTCCAAACCTTTCGCCATGGCTTTTTTCGAACGGCACAATGACGCCGTGGGCAAGGCTTCTTGCATCGTAAGCTCCTTGTAGTTTGCTTCCCTGTTGTAATGCGCGGTAGTGGACTCTCCTATTGACTGTTTTCGCAAGTACTGCTGTGAGGAGAATATACTTGTAAGTCAATTGACTTCCATGAATAACCTCTGTGATCTGACGTATCTGTTCACCATATTTAGCCGAATCCAAAAAATCACAAGTAGAATTCTTCAAGACAAAGGCCCATTCATTCTCGAGTCTCTTTTTAGCCTCCTTTTTATCCACTTCCAATCCACAGGACCTCCAATAAATGAACCCTAACGACATCAGCCGCAATTGCTAAGAGGCTCCTAGGTTGAATTAGTGATTTATATCTTCCGTATTCCTAAACAAACACAATGCTATCTTCATTTGGAAAACAAAGAGAACAAATTTCGCGAGGGAAAGTTGACAAAACCATCTAAAGGCGCAAACAGGTCTTCATTAGTTAAACATAACACGAAAGTTGTCCGCATGTATTGTTCTCAGTCAGTTCATAGTTTACCCAAAGGGCTTCTTTTCTTGTCTTCTTCACAGAGTGGCACTTCTTCTCAGGGCCTTCTATACACTTCCAATGTCCATATAGTTTTCCCATCAAATCGCAGCGATAAGCTGAAACGGCAACTTTCCCTTTGACCGCGTGAAGCAACTCAGCCAACTTGCTGTGTTCTTCATCAGTCATCTCAAAGCCGTATGCACCAGTGTCACCTCTACATTCATGTGGATAAGGAGGATCACAGTAGAATAGGGTTTCACTGCTATCATAGCGTTTGATCACATCGATTGCGGGGCGATTCTCGATTTGAACTCTAAGAAGTCGCAGTGCTGTTTCAGGTAAGTTCTCTACAGATCCCAGCCATCTTGACACCGCACCCGCCATGCCAGCCCGACTAGATAGCCTGCAATATGCCCATCGTCCTTGTGAAGCCGATTGGGCTAAACCTGTTCTTGACTGCCTCGCGCGTATATAGAACAATCTCGCTCTTTCCACATCAGAAAGTTCGAAGTTGTTCTTTTCCCTTATTGCTTCCAAATACTCTTCGAAAGCGAATGGAGTCAGGGCAATCTTCTCAATCAATTCCTCTTTCTTATCTCTAAGTACACGAAAGAAGTTTGCTACTTCTCCATCTACATCGTTGTATGTTTCTACGGGTGATGGTTCGCGATTGAGCAAGACCGCTGCAGAACCGCCAAATGGTTCACAATAGTGCTTTGTCTTTGGCAAAAGAGGGAGAAGCCAATCTAGGTGACTGTATTTCCCACCGTACCAGCCGAAAGCGATCAATCTATGAGTCATCAATTCGCCTCATTAAGGTAGCTTGCTAAGTCCTATATAAATCTCAGACAAATAGCGTATCCCCTTTTGTAAGTTTTCAGTTGTCAGGTCGATAATTTGGTCGAATGCACCTACTTCTTGAAAAAGACGAAGATGACACCAAGTCTGCTTCTTGTTACAAGAACGACAGGATGGGATCATTTCAGAAACCTTGTTCCTTTCTGTATTGCATGTAACCGGAGCAAACGCGATCGCAGAAGACTGGCGTGAAGAATATCTGCTTCTTGAGATTTTCGAATGCCTGAGACCTAGGAGGGATCAAGTTCTCGCGATAGGTTGGAAAAAGAAAAAGAAGAGCTGCGCGGGAGATTTAATGACTTAGAAGTGAGTCCTATCCGAGAAACTCGCGCGCGTTATATTCGTTGCTGAGGGAATGTAATCTTTGGAACATCCGAAATTGTAACAGTAGTATTGAAATGCCGATTTTTGGATTCATCAACGTCACATCAAATGTAACAAGTTGTTTAGCGCGCGTTCTTGAATTCATGGAGCGTTGGCTCTTCGCGCTCGTGGCGGCATGTTCTGTGACACTTGAGAAACAGAAGAAAGGAACCAAGACTTACTCTGCCTTTACTCAAAATCAACCTTGCCGTTTGTTGCTATTCTGGCAACTTTCCAATCATATTTGTTTTTGTCAACAGCCTTCTTGATTGTCTCTATGACAGCATTCTGGTACGACGTAGGCCCTTTCCTTGAGAGGAATGTTACACTTCTCACTTCTTCTCCTTCGTTCAGCCCGTCGAAGACCACAAAATCTACCGGGTCCATTACCGCTTTTATGTCGTAGGGGTCATATTCCAGCTTGCCAAATTCTGGGCAGAGGCATTGCTTGACCAATAGGGGTACTTTTTTGCGTCCTCTTTCTATTGATTTCTCCCTAATTTTGCCCTCCTCCTCTTCAAAAAGCTGTTCTTTCTTTTCCAGAGAAACCAAATCTAGTTCATGTTCGTCAAGCCAGGTCTTTGGAGCCTTGCCAGAGTACTTGAGGTGGAGGTCGCTCAACCGCACTATTTCACCGCAACAAGGGCAAACGCACAATATCTTGCGGAACGATTGGAAAATGTCTACTAAGTCCTTCATTTTATAACCTTCATATTGACCCTATTTTCCAGGACGGCATCTTTTACTAACTTCTGATGCTTGTTCAATCTTGAATTGCCGGATTTTATCTCCATGAACGTTATAGAGTCAATGTTCCTCTTGAGGAGTCCGGTGAAAACAAGTAAATCAATAGGGTCGTAAAGCGGCCTGCATTCGCAGAATTGCAGTTTGAGATTCTTGTAGGCAGGAATGAACTTTTCGATTATCTTGCCAAACCCAACCTCTATGGCCTTCTTTTCGGCTCCAACATCAGCCGAGATTTTTCTCTTCTCAAGTTGTTTCTTTCTCTCCATCAATTCCTGAATGAGCTGAAGTCTTAGTGCCTCAGCAGGTGTCGGGAATTTTAGCGTTCCATTAAAAAGCAACGAATCAGAGAGTTTGAACTCTTCATCGCACTTCGGGCATTGAGCAATGAGCTTAGAAGCCTTCAAGTCTTTTATGAGACCCTCAATGTTCATAGAGGCCACTATTCTGTTTAACTACTTAATACTTACACTATTCAACCGCAAATGAAAATTGACTAACTATGTCAGGTACGTGTGCGCACTAGCGCGCGCACGAGCTACTGGCGATAGAACGTGAACCAAAAGAAGAGCATTTATAGACGATTCGGTTCATATTCCGTCATTATGAGCTATTATATCGACTTGTTCTCGCCTGAAACAGCAATGGCTTTTGAAAAGTCTTCTAAAGACATCAGTGGCTTCAGAATCTCCAGAAAAACCTACGTTGAAAATCAAAAAATAGGTCCTGGAGACAAGCTTATTTGTTATGTTACCAGACTTCAAAGGTTCATTGGTGTCCTCGAAATCAAAAGTAAGCCTTTTCAGGACAATAAACCTATTTTTGTCAAAGAGAATGACCCTTTTGTGTTGAGATTCAACGTAGCACCAATTGTGTGGTTGTCTCTCGAAAAATCAATACCGATTCATCAGGACTCTGTCTGGAATGCTCTTTCATTTACAAAAAGACTAAGCAAAAACAGCAATAGATGGACGTTTATGGTTTTCTCTAGTCCTAGACTGTGGCCAAAGGAGGACTGTATTTTTCTTGAAGAGACTTTGTTAGAGCAAGTCCATAAACAGGTTGACTATCCTTTCTCTGATGATGACCGTAGAAAGCTGAGACCAGCGAGAATTAGGATTAGCAGCAAGAAGGAAGTCACTGTTTCTGTGCCTGATGATGAAGAAGTGGAAGAAATCGAACAAGCGCCACTTTCTGAAAAGGAAAGAAGAAACTCGATTATGGTTCAAGCAAAACTCGCCGAGATAGGAGAGACTCTAGATTTCAAGGTATGGCTGCCAAATAGTGACAGAGCAAGAGTGTTAGAAATTTGGAAACCCAAAGAAGATGTGCTCTTGGAAGAATTGCCTCTAGTATTTGATGAAACCACACTGAGAACTATTAGGAATATCGATGTTCTTTGGATAAAGCGCAGGTCGATAGTCAGAGCCTTTGAAGTAGAAGACACAACTTCAATCTTTTCAGGCATTTTAAGAATGGCAGATTTGTTGGCTCTACAACCTATGCTAGACATCAAGATTCATATAGTCGCTCCGAATGAGCGAAGAGCTGTCGTTTTCAGCCAAATCAATAGACCTGTTTTTGCTGATATAGCTGGAAGGCAACTATCAGAAGTATGTTCTTATATCTCATATGATTCAGTTTTTGAAGTCGCGCGGGAGAAAAAATTGAAGCATATGAACGACACGATAATTGATGATTATTCCGAGTATATTGAAGAATAGCGCGCTAACCAATCGCGGGCGCTCTAGATTGCCTTTACTTGAGAAACGCCGTCTTTCTTTTCGACTCTCATGACTTGGTCTGCGAAGCTTTCCAGTTCTCTCTCATGCGAAACCATGACTACTTGTGGGCATTTGAGTTCGTCAAGTATCTCTCTGATCTTGAACAGTTGTTCTTTGCTGAACCCGTCTGTGGGTTCGTCGAGGATCAGAAGGTTGGACTTGATTCCTGCTGAAACCTTTTGTACGATGGTGTTGAGCGAGAGTCTGTAGGCAAGGGCAAGACTGGTTTTCTCACCGCCGCTAAGATAGTTGTAGTCTTGCTCATAGCCATCCTGTTCAACTAATGGCGTGAAATCCTCGTCAATGCGGGATTCTTTGCTAGGATCTTCTACGAGCATTCCCCACCATTTTTGAAAATGCTGATTAAATTCCTGGTTTATGTTCATCATAACATGCTTTTCAATCGCTTCCAAGGTTGGCGCCAAAAACTCTTCAAGCCACATCTGGTATTCCTTCAGCCTTTCAGCAGCTTTTCTTTCTTTTTCCTTGTTCCGGATTTCTCCTTCCAATTCCTCTACTTGATTTGTGAGCATTTCACGAGTCGTCTGGGTTCTCGAAATCCTTCTCTCGACCTCCTTGAGCTGCGACTCGACTTCGTTCAAATCCTTGGAGACGCTCTCAGTCTCGCCTGAGATCCTGTTGAATTCCTCGGCCTGCTGCTGGGCCTTCCCAAGCTTTTCCCCGGCCTCTTCAACCTGTCCTTTCAGTTCCTGGATCTTTTTACGATCCTTCTCTATTCCCTCGTTATTTCTTCCTATCCGCTCATTCAGATTCTGCAGCCTCACTTGCGCAGCTTCGTATTGGCGTTGTGATTCTTGTAGGGCTTCTATTTCCTTGATTTTGGTTTCGCAGGCAGCAACCTCCTCTGAAGCTTTGCGCTTTTCCTCCTTTTTCAGCTTGATTTTCTCTTCGAATTCCATTGGGTCTGCAGGCGGTCGCAAGTTGGACAGACCTGATTTTGTTCCACAGATTCATAGTCACTTATCTTCGCGCCTATGACATTCTCCGCTAATCTAAGTTCTCGCTCCTTCGCTCTAGCATTCTTCAATTCCTCTTTCAGTACAGCTTCAGTTTTCGGCGTAGGCTGCTGAATCTTGCTCAGCTTTTCTGCTTCAGGCTGCAGCTTCCCTATTTCCGTAGAAAACTCTTCCATCTCAGCTTCAAGCTTGACTACTTCACCATTCTTCTCTCTCATCTGCTTCTCCAAGAGAGGAACCTCACCTACTGCTTTTCCAAGCAAGTCCTTGTCTTTCCGCAGCAAATCCAATTTCTCTCGCAACCTAGCTGTTTTTTCCTCAAGACCGGCTTTGTTCCCGCTGAGGCCTGCCAATTCTTCCTCGCATTTTCCAATCTCCCCCCTTGTTGCCTTGCATTTCTCTTGCCGGCTTTCAAGGTCAGAAGCATGTGAAGCTAGTCTAATCGATTTTTCTCTGATAGACTTCGCCAGAGTTGAAGAATTGTCTAGTGCGATTCGATAGTCCTCTATTCTGAATGCTTTTCGAAGAGTCTGAAGTCTTGCATCTGCTTTCATCCAGATGATTGCTTTCATCTCTTCCTGCGGCGTGAAAATAGCGTACCTGTAGATTACGCTCTGCGCCTTGGGGTCTGCGGGCTCGTTGAAAGCCAATATTTCAAGAATCTTTTCTTTCATTTCAGACGCCGAGAGTTGCAGTACCGTGCCCTCAGTTTTGAGGCTGCAATCAGCCTGCTGGACGCCTTTGGCCTTCCTCTCCAAGCTTCGGCACACCTCATACTCTTTCCCTTCAACCTCGAAACAGAGACTTACCAGACCCTTCTTTGCCCCTGCCTTGAGCAAGGCTCCTCCTTTCTCTGAGCCCAGACCAAAAAGGGCAAATTCTATCGCCATGAGAATAGTTGACTTTCCCGAGCCTATGTCACCCTCAAAAAGAGTCGTTCCCATGGGAAATGAGACCGTTTGCTCAGTGTAGCTTCTGATGTTCTCAAGCTTCAACGACCTCAGAATCACTAGCCCTCATCTCCCAAACCCAAAGTGTTTAACGCATGCTTTTGAATGCGTTCCACGTAGTCTTTCTTGGTCTCGTTGAGCTTCTGTTCTTGCCTCAGAACCTTCAGCAAGTCTTGCGCGAGCTTGGCACCTCTGTCCGCTTTCAACTCCTCTATTGAAACCTTGACTGCCCCAATGTTTTCTCTCAGGAGCCTGTTTTCAATCGCAGGAACATCCTCACCCATGGCTCTGACGGACGCGTAATCTTTTGACGTGAGTCCATAACGATTTATGATAACGTCCAGCGCACCATTCTCTTTCAGCAGGTCCCTGATTTCGCTTGAGCTAATATCCGAAGTCTTGCCTCCAGAGAGTTCTCCCTTTATCTTGACAACGGCAACCTTGTTCTCAGCCTCAATCTTACTCAGCTTATCCAACAGATCCTTCTTGGCCTGCACCGAATTCTTGTCGGAAACATCATACTCAAAGTATTCAAAGTCACAAACCGACACTTCCATGAACTTGACTTCTTCCACCTTATCGTCAAAACTCACCAGATAGAAACCTCTCTTCTCCCCTTTGGCACTGTCTTCCAAGTCTCTTGAATACCCGCCAAACAGCGCCCCCGGAAAAACCACTCTTTCATACCCCGCAAACCCTGACTCACTCCTCCGGTGCACGTGCCCACTCGCGTAATAGTCAAAGCCTTTCGGAAGCAGAGACACTGGAATCGACTCCATCTGCGCCAGAAACTCAGGCTTAAGCTCCGAAATCGCACTGTGAAACGCGAAAACCTTGAAACCTTCCTCCTTCTCCAAACACTCCCTGTCAAGCATTTCAAAATAGTTCCGTTCCAACCCCGCCTTCCTACCCGATATTCCTACAAGCTTCGCCCCTGTCTTCGGATCCGTGAACACTCCCAGCCTAAGCTTGCCATCAACATCCTCTCCCCTCACAATTTTCTTAATCAGTCCCGTACTGTCAAGAATGTCGATAATCGATGTGCCGTTCGGGCTGTAATCGTGGCTTCCGTAAATCACATAGATTGGAACGCCCGCGTCCCTGACTTCCTTCATCTTTTTTACAGCTTCATTAACAACGTGCATGTCAGGAAGGTTAGCGTGAAAAAGGTCTCCAGCAATCAAA
>Ga0187866_1002178_pt1 | contig 16692 bp, 10 predicted proteins | sample June2016WEW_11_1_3_FD_133013 | JGI IMG/M metagenome (GOLD analysis project Ga0187866, IMG submission 133013) | Peatland microbial communities from SPRUCE experiment site at the Marcell Experimental Forest, Minnesota, USA - June2016WEW_11_150 | ecosystem: Environmental > Terrestrial > Soil >...
ATATTATTGGGCACGAAACTCAGGCTGTAAGTGCTATCATTGCTTCCTTCTTTTGAATACTGCTAGAATTCCGAAAGCTGCCGCAACTGCTGTAACTGACCCTATGGTTCCAAATGGAATTTCGCGCGCGCAGGGTTTAAATTCTAAAAAAATTGCAGAAAGAAGAATGATGATTAGGCGCGCCACAGGTTGCCAACGGTTACTATGCATCAAATGGTTTCTAGCAATATCCTCTTTAGGATGGTTGCGCCGTGTTTTATTTTCAGTTTTTTCTCGCCTAGTCTCTGTCGATATTTGATCGGCACTTCAATTATTTCAAAACCTTTTCTTTCCACGTGATGGTTCAGTTCAACTTCCACATCGAAACCTTTTGATTTCACCCGCCAGTCTTTGAGTATTTCTGCACGTACGACGCGTAAACCAGTCAATGGATCGCGCAGGGCTACGCCATTAAGCATGTTGTGTGCAAATGCCAGAAACATATTTCCAAAATGGAACGAGCTGCGCAAAGCTTTGGTGCCCAAGTGCCCGTTAAATCTGTTACCGCACACCATGCCTACGTGTGGGTTTTGTTCCAGTATCTCGATCATTTCAGGCACATACTCTGCTGGATAAGTATAGTCTGCATCGGTAAGTACCACATAATCCACATTTAAGTCTGCACATTTGAGCGCCTTTGATACAGCATCGCCCTTGCCAGAACCATCTTGAAGAAGTATTTCCGCTCCACAGTTCTTCGCTATTTCCACGGTTTTGTCGCTACTGTTGCCGTCAACGACAAGAACGTGTTGAGGGTGCAGGTTCTCTGAAAGCTCAACTATAGTGAGCCTTATGCCTGGTTCCTCGTTCAAAGCTTCAATTATGACTTGGGTCGAGTAGGATTGCACATGTGCTTTTTCCATCAAATTCCTCAACTTTCTCTTTTCGTAGCTCAGTATCGTATGTATTGCGAAATACGTTATAAACGAGGTTTCTGAGACGGCAACAAGTCAAAGCCCGACATATTAGCGCGCGCAAACAGAGTTGTTACGTTTGATGTTTCTTTCAACATTCCCAAAAGTCGCTTCAATTACTCACTGTTACGTTTTTGCGTCGTCGCGCGCGCCGAAACACACCGAATACTAAAGCACGATTTTTCTGAAGTGTTTGAAGCCTGCATAGCTTACAAGTGCAAATGTCATGCTGAGCAGAGCAAGCAGGGTGCCAAACGGTACTTCTGGAACTGGAAGTTTCGGTACGCGCGTGAAGCCTAGGGTCATGTCGCTTGACTGGTCTCCGAGCAAAGTGGCTAATCGGTCTTGGTAGGGTCCTAGCTGAGTGTCTGGTCCCAACGCGTTATTGATCGAGGCTTCTATTCCGTTATATCCCAAAGTGTAATTGATTATTCTGGAAGCCCAGATGTCCTCGGGATGCTCCAGGACTCCATCCAGTCTCACTGCGGCACTGTTGTTGCCGACAGCGTCTCCTGAGAGATGGTTGGCCCTGAAACAATGAATGTCCAAATAGTCACCCTCGGCGCGCGCGCCCCCACCACAGAGGAGACATCACCCACAATCCCTTTTTTCTGTGTACGAAGATAGAATTCTTCTATAGCTAATGAAAAAGCGGCCGGCGCGCGCGTGAGGTATTCCTGGCCTCGGGGGACATCTCCCGGACAAATCCCCATTTCTTCATGAGTTGGGTTGATGCCTTTGTATACAGACACGTTCAATCCTAGCACGCACAAGGCGTGCGGGATCAGTACTGCGCCAACAGGGCCGCGCCACCTTTAGGAGGTATAATCAGCCTGCAGAATTGGCCTTGCGAAACTAATTGGATGGGGAGCAGTCCTAGGTTCCTACTGAGTTGGATAGGATAGGTGTCCCGTCTCCGTACCTGTCGTTTGCAGTGACCATACATGTCCACGTTTGTCCTGAGCTTGTTTCCTGAGCCACTATTGTTGACGCGGTGCTTTGTCCGTTCTTTGACTCTTGGAAGCCCTGAGTCACTTGTTGGGAGGAAAGTGCTCTGTTGTATATTACGAGCTCGTCCAGTGTTCCAACTAGGTAGCGGCGCGCGTCTCCACTTCCATCAGAGCCTATGAATAGGGGTTCGTCTCCTGGCACAAACTCTGTTTCAGTAGTTATCGTTCCGTTCCATGGTACATTGACCGTTTGTGTACCGTTTATGTAAACGGTTAGTCCCGGGCCAGACTTGTATGTGCATACGATGTAGTACCAGTTGCCGGGTATCAAGAAGTTGTTGACGTGTGTAGATGGGTTTGCGTCGCTCCAGCTGTCTGCTGATCCGATATCAGTAGTGACGCTGAAGAATAGTTGGTTGCCGTTGCTAATATTGGTGTCTGGGGTTGATTGGAAGCCCACCATGTAGCTTCCCGAACTTGAAGTGCCAACTTTCTTCGCGACTATTCGTGTTCTATTCAGCCACCCATCGACCTTTATCCAGAATTCTATTGTGAGTTGGGTCCACGTGCCCGCTGCGTCTCCGCCGAGGTTATTGTCAGCGCAAGTTATCATATCATTTCCATCGAAGTGGTATGCGCCTCCGACTGCTCCACTGCTTGTCCATGTTGCGTCCGATACGACGCCGTTGTTGGCGCTGGGCGAGTAGTCTTTGGCGCCGCTGACAATATTATCTGTGTCGAAGGGCATCTGCAAGTTGGAGATTGACGTTCCTCCTACGCGCCAGTTGTAGATTTTCCTTGTAGGCGTGGGTCCGTCAGTATCGCTGGTCGTGGGAGTGATCACGAGGTTTCCTGATTGTTTCTGCAAGTTCGGTGTACCTTGTATTGTGGGCCGATTGTTTTGTACGATGGTGACGGTGGGGGAAGTTGCTGTTGCTCCAAAGTCTTTTCCGTCTCTTGGTCTGACGGTTAAGTACCACTTGTCGCCCACTGAAGTGCGACTTGCTGGAACGGTTAGCTTGTTGTTCAAATCTGATTGTAACACGCCGGTATCGTACCATCTTATCTCTGAGCCAAGCTCCACATTCTCGTCTACATCATGGTAAGCATAGGTGGCCGTGAGGTCATCGGTGTCTATTGGTTGCAGTGTTTTTCTGGGACCTACAGCCAGATCATCTGCAGTGGGCGCATTGTTCGGTATCTCAATGTAGTCCAACCCGCCGGCGGTGAGAGCCCAAGTCGATTTCCCGTTCTCGATCACCATACACTTCCATTTTTCTTGTCCTCTCGTTGCTTCAGATTTTATTATCGACCTGTTGGTCCAACTTTGTTCCAGATAGTGTTGGTTTATCTGCTGATCCGACAAGCATTGGCTGTACAGTCTTACGTCGTCGATCATACCTTTGAAATAGTCGAACCAGCCTATCATGAGCGCTACGCCGCTGCTGCAGTGGATGTTGCCTTGCGCATTAGCCGATGCGACCATTACTCCGTTCAAGAACAATTTCAGTCCAACACCATCCTTGTATGTTAATGCAACGTGTTGCCAGCTGTTGAGGTTGAGTGCCGTGGACGTTTTGACGGAAGTGTAGCCAAGGTACCCTAACTCGGTATCATCGTTACCTCTTTGTCTGAAGACTCCTGCGAACAGTCTACCGTCTGTCCCTATGCCTATCTCATAGCTGGGTATCTTGGAGACGAATCTGACGTCAGTTTGATTCTGTGGGAGGTAAACCCACATTTCCAGTGACATCTCAGACTTGTTGCCGTCTGACATCAGATCGCCTGTTCGTGGTTGCGGGTAGCCATTGAAGTATCCTGAGCCTCCATCTGGAATCATGATGTAGTCAAATTGGCCGTCGAAAACGTATGCACCGCCATGCTCGCTTGTCCAAGTCGCGCCGTGTACCAGGCCGTTGTTGCCATACGACGAGTAGTCCTGCACGGCATTGGGGTCGTTGTTGTCGAAGGTCAGCAATAACCTAGTCAATGACTCCGGAGTCGAAGTGGTTGGATTCTTGTAGTCGTTGACATACCAGTTGAAGACTTGGGAGTTTCCAGCGTTTGTTGCGTTGCATTCTAGATCGCCATTCGCTAGGCGAGTCAGAACTCCACCTTGTCCTCCATTGGAGATTGGTTCATAGTTGCAGTAAATGCTGTATGCGCGATTATTGCGGTTTGAATAGACACATGGATTTGTGGGAAAGCTCGCATAAGTCGTGGTGCCGTAGACTCCTTGATTTGTGGCTCCAGAGCTGTAGTAGAACCTAACGGTCTTGCTGGAAGCTATGGCATTAGCAACCAGCCAATAGTAGTTGTTAGCAGACAAGTCTGGATAGGATGATAAAGATACTGTGAACCAGCCTGTGAAACTAGCGGGAATCGTGCTGACTCCTTGGGCTAGAAGGGTGGTTGGCACACCACTACTGTCTTGGTAGATGGCTACCTTCAAAGGCCTGTTTTCACCATTCCTCTCCGAAACGTAGAGGCTTATGCTGCTAGCCGTTCCATCCTCTGAAATCTGGTACCTACTCCCATACCAGTACTGAGCAAGATTTGATGTACTCCCGCCTTGGTCAGTTTTTCCGAAAGAATCTAAAACATCTTGCGCTGTAATCATCGATTCAGCCGCGGTTTTTTCAGAGCTTGATACAGACAGACCTTGCACAGATGAATCAGATTGTACCGCGCTAGACATTTTGCTTGACGCGCCTGGGGGAGCTACGTATTCAGCGACTCCTCTCCGGTATTCGCTGTACCATTTGATTTCAGACCTTGCTCTCTGGGCTGGCTTAGGCGCAGTTGTATCGAAAGCGTAAACCACAGCACTTGAACCGCTTCCCCTTGAAACAACAACCTCAAGAAGGCCATCGTTGTCAATGTCCTGCACCATGGCATACATGAGTCCACTAAGCAGATTCCCTCGCTCACCTATCTTCACGTAGTTTCCGTTGTCGTATGTGAAAACGATTATTGCAGTCATGTTACATGCAATGATGTCCAATTTGCCATCACCGTTCAAGTCAGCAACCGTCGGGGAGAACTTGCATTGACCGACAACCAGTTCCTTTTCGATAACTCCGGTTACGAGATCATATATCACAAACTTGTCGGAGTAGTTTGCAATCCGGCTATTGCTATGCGTCCCGTCTGCTGCGATCATTTCCAGATGGCCGTCACCGTCTATGTCACAAACGGTTGTTTGATAATGACCTGGTACACCTATTGACCCGGTCTTCCTGAATGGCAAAGGTTTGGCGCTGCCGCTTGTTGAGTTGAGAACCAAGACTCCGCCCGACATGTCACTTACGATCACATCAAGCACTCCATCACCGTTTACATCAGCGAGAACTGGACACTGACTGCTCGAAAGAACATCAGGCATGCACCATCTCTCGGTCAAGTTGTCAGCCCAGAAGGACCTAACGCCTCTGCCATAGTTACCATCGTTCATGTACATGTCACGATCTCCCGTGTAAATCTCAAAAACGCCGTCATGGTCAGCGTCTGCGATTGACACGCCTCCTGAACATGCTCTCCAGTTGAACGTCTGCGCCAGTATCTTGCCATCATAGCTCAGCTTCGTGATCCGACCGACGAATTTCCCATCGGCACCAGCTTCAACGTTCTGTGAACCATGGAAAATCTCGAGTTTCCCATCGTGGTTAACATCCGCAGCGGCAAAGGATCCCATGGTAGTTCCCGCATTTGCTATTGTGGTCCTCCACCAAAGCGCTCCGTTCGACCGTAAAACAAGCAGTCCAGGAACGTAGTAGAGCGGAACGCAAACCTCAAGATTCCCATCGCCGTCAAGATCGTAGAGAGTTGTCTGCGCGTACGCGTATATGGAGCTGTCACGATAAGTCCATATTGTTGCTCCTGTCTGTCCATTTAAGCAATAGACTGTCCCTCCATTATAATCCGTGGCGAAAACGACTTCTTCACCTGGAGTACTCTTAACAACATCTCCTATGACAACGCCACCTTCCCACAAACCATCGCCAAGGCCGCTTTTAGTCCATTTAGGCGCGAGCGTCACCGTGGTTGGTGCTGCACTAGCAACTTCAATGAACAGTGAAGAAGATGATAAAAAGAAACTTGAAAGAATTACTGCAACCATTACCACGCCCAGAAACTGCTCTGGACTATTAAACCAATATCTCCTCTTGGTCATCTCTCCTTCTCCAACAATCATTGCTTTTTTCTTCTTAAAAAAAGTATATGGAACTATGTTCTATTCTTGCGTAAACTTATCTCATAACTTCGATCTAATGTCAAGTGCGGAATTATTGAGGCCACGTTCAAGCTGAGCGAATGTTTACACACGCACTAAATCACAAATCAGAATGCCCCTTCTTCACTAGGCATTTGCCAGATCGTCGAACTGGTAAGACAAAGTATATCAGGTTGGATGCTCGTATTGGGTTGTTTTGCGAAGGCAATGCAACCAAATAGGATTTTCAGCCACCTACTGTCCACCGAATTTCCTGATGTTTGAAAGTGAGGTTATCATGCAGATAACTGCAGCACGCGCTATACAGTAACCCTAAAGTAGAAAAAACAACATAAGGCTTGGTGGATTTTCCAGAGGTTTGAAAACTACGAAAACACTCACTTCAGTGATCTCGACTAAATTCATCGTGCTATTTATTTGCTTACTAACGCTGACGTTAAATGTTGAAATTTTCGGAACAATCTGACCCAGCTATACCGCGCCTAACGAAAGTGTGAACGGTACTGATATGAGATTTGGAATAAACTATCTCTCGACCAACTGGCACTACGAACCTCATTACCTCAATGAAACAACTGATAGGGACTTTAAACTCTTCAAAGAGCAGGAACTTGAATATGTCAGCTTGGTCGCTGTTCGGAAGTACCTTGAACCCGAATATTGTGCATACAACTATGCAGCACTTGATGATATCAAGAGAGTGTGTCGCATTGCCTCAGAGTACAATCTTTCAGTGATCATAGATTTTCACACGATGATGAAAAATCTCACGGAGTATGGAAACCCTAGCTGGACAATGCCAGTTTGGCTTTCACCAAGAAAGTTTGAAACAGTATTGAAAAACAATGCGGCGAGACAGGCATGGCTGGATTTTCTTGGAAATTGCACGGCCTACTTGGACGACATGGAAAACATCCATAGTTGGCAAATGATGAATGAACCCGCTATTGGAGATTGGGCGTGCAATGTTACAGTTAACGAATTCATTGAATTGTGGTCGGAAATGAGGAATGTCATCAAAGCGCAATCAACAAAGCAAATTTCGATAAGATTTGGGGCAGAAACTCTTCTTGATGATTTTGGGCTGGATTCTAGGATATTCGATCTGTGTGATTACATATCGCTAAACTGGTATGAAGAACACTGTTCTGATGAGAACTTTAGTAAAGTAAGGGAGAATGTTTCTGCCCATAAGCCTGTTTGGATCAGCGAGTTTGGCTACAGTAGTGACGATGGCCAACTTCAAGCGGGCAAGTATAGCGGATACCTGCAACTCTTCAAAGAAAAAGGGGTCACAGTTTGCTTTCCAGGGTACTGGAGAGCAGATTATGAACTTGGTGACCCACTTGGACCAGGCAAAGGCTACAATTTGGCATTAAACCTCCAGGGGGATCCTAGGCCAGCGTTCTTTTTGATGGAGAATGTACCCCCCGACATTAATGATGTATCTCAGAGCCCTTCCGCAGATAACGTCGGGCCTAATCGTGAAGTTAGAGTTAATGCGTCAGTCACAGATGCGTCCAGCGGCGTAGGATCGGTGATTCTGAACTGCACAGTCAATGGCACTGTGCAAACTTCTATAAACATGACAAACATCGAACAAGACAGGTGGAATTGCACTCTCCCTGCTTTGTGTTGTGGCACGAATGTTTCCTATGTGATAGTTGCACATGACAAGGCTGGCAACATTGCCACGTCAGGAGAGACTGGATATGAAGTAGCGCATACGCAAGCCATTTTGGCAAACGCTTATGGTTCACACCGCGCCAACTACCATTACCAAGGAGAACCACCCTCGCCAAATTGGAACCCCAACGCAGACGTGAACAATGATGGCATAGTGCGCCTTCAAGATCTTGTCCTTCTGGCTGTACGATACGGGCAAGACGACCCCTAACCCCTTGGCGCGCTTTGATGTTATCACGTAGATAATCTAAAGGTTATGATCAAGTGTCTTCTTTCCATACATCTGGGGCTGTCCATCTTTTGCCTGGATCACGTGGATTGCAATTTCTGCTTCTGCTACTGCCGGAATACTTTCGATTTTCTTGTCTGGCTTGTTCTATTAGACGTTTCTCCATGATACGTCTTGGAAGGCAATTTTAGCCGAACTTCCTTTAAGTCTGAAGACAGACTTCTTTTGGAATCTTCTCTCTGCTGCAATACCATGTTCTCCTGAAAAAGCATGATAATTGCATTTTGGAGCATCTGGATCCTGTGGAAGCTCCTCTTTATTCTCTGGTTTGAGAAGTCTGTCTTTGTCTTTTGCATGAAAATACCAGTTCCAAAAGGCGCGCGCGAGCGCTGGCGAGCAAAACAGGGTCCTAGACCTCGCCGTGTGGAATTTTCCAGAAAAAAGCGCCATATTCGTTGTGATGGCGTGCTAACGACTGTTGAGGCAACGTCTGTGCGTTTGATCTTTTTGTTCCTCAGTAAAGGAAAGGCCCCAGCCTATAATCCCTAACATAATCCCAATGGGCAGGACGAACAAGCGCGCCATGAAGGGTAGTTTTCGCAATTTGATTACCACTTGATAGTGCTAGTGAGGAAGCCTTAAGGGTTCTTGACAAGTGCAGTTAAGCAAATAGTCAAGTGCTCTTTGCAAAAAGCTCAGCTATATAGTGGCCTTAGCGCGCGTTAGGTCGTATAGGTTTATGGAGTTATCTTCCACTACTTTCAACACGGCCCGCGTGCACATTATACGCGCGCGCGAATTGGCGGAAAAAGCTGTGCATTCTTGGTTTGCACGAGCCAGAAACGAAAGTTTTTCACATTGCTTTTCATCGAATGGCTTGACTTTGAGCGGGCAGTTTATCATTCGATTCAAAATGACACTGTTTTTCTTGCGCCAGATACTTGACAAACAGTCAAAAACTGCTTTTCAAAAATGCAATTAAGGCTCGTTTTCGATAACTCCTCAGAAAACCAAATGGAGATGGAAAAGTGAAAAAAAGCTTAACGCTGCTACTAGTTGCTTTGGCATTGACTGTCCCGCTGATGTCGTTTATGTCTCCAGTCAAAGCTTTGACTACCGTTCAAAGATACGGCGTTGACTATAGCTCGTCAGGCTGGAGCTATTCGGACACCGAAACTCATCTGAGAAGTGACTTCGCACGCTTCAAACAAAACAACATTACCTTGATTTGTCTCTGGTTGCATTGGTACAAAGTGCAGCCGAGGTCATCATCATCCTATGACGATGCCTTTCTTGCAAGAGTGAAGAAATTGTGCTTGATCGCCAATGAATACGGGTTACTGGTGGACATCGATTTTCACTCGGGCTGCGGAAGCTACAAACGCTATGGTTTGCCTTATTGGTTCTCTGGAACTTTCGACAAAGTTGCCACTACCTCTACTGCCAAAGCGCAGTGGATCAACATGGAGAAGCATGTGGTTCAGTATCTTTCGGCAGTTCCGAACATCAAAAGCTGGCAGCTGTTCAACGAGCCGTGGGCAGACACGTCCTCCTTGCAGACAAGTTATCGAGCGCTCTTCGTCGAAACCGCCGCTGCAGTAAAGGCCTTGACAAGCAAGCCTGTCACGATAAGGTTTGGCGCTTATTCATTCACAGCACACAACTGGAGCAATTGGCCTCAACTGTACCAGATATGCGACTATTTGGCGTCAAACTGGTATCCCGCGTATCAAACGGTAGCGTCTCTCGACGCTTTCGTCAGCGCTGCAAAAAGCCACCAAAAGAGCATGGAGATAACTGAGTACGGTGCAGACTCGTCAAACGATGAAACGCAAAGAGCCTCTGTTGTAAGCCAAATTTCGATGTTTAAAGCGAGAGGAATAGATACCGCTCTGATCTGTCAGTACGGAACACTGGTCGACAGTCGTCACTACAACGTTCGAAACCCGTCCACGGGACAACCAAGACCTGCCTTCTACGAAGTGGCCAAAGCGAACAACGGTCCCTAACCGTTCGGAAATCAAAGAGTGAGAAGAATGGATCTACTTCTCACCTCGAATCCTTGATGATACCCAAACGAACGACCCTGGAAAACACTGACAAGGTCAGTCTGTCGAAAGATCCAACCCCAACTTTTCTGAATTTTGGAGTAGGAATCGCTATAGGTCACCCGTTCAGCGCGCGCTTCCCCGCCTACTAACTCGCGTACACCTTTTGTTTTGGCGCGCGCGACGGTTCTGGTGCATTTTAGGATGACACTCCTTCGTGTTGCATGTCGGATGATGCACTCCTATTCTGTTTTACTGCATTTTGTATTAAAGTTATCCACTTGTTTTGCCCTTGTACTATTATTCCACAAACCTCGCTCGGAGTTTTTCCTTCTAGGCTTTCATGTGGTCTGATATAGTTGTGAAAGATTTGGTAGCCCTTGAGAATTGGCGTATCAACCTTCTTTAATCCGCGCATAACCTTCTCACGATCTCTGACTTCACCATTCATCCTTTCCATCTTGTTGTTGTTCATGTCACCCTGCAATCGAATGTGCTTCACATGATCTGCTAAGGGATAGACTTCTTGGCTCGCCCTTGAATACGTTCTCAATCCATCTGTCACTATCGTTTTTGGTGCCTTGCCCATTAGATATTTAGCTTTGGAGAATAGGGTTCTAGCGTCATGCTGATCTTTTGTTTCGGCTACCTCTTGAGCTATCCAGAACCTTGTTTCGTCATCCATGACTGCGAATAGATATTTGAGATCGCCCTTGATTTTTACGTAAAGTTCGTCTGCTCTCCAAGTATCAGAAACATTAGGCTGAATCTGTTCTAGGTAACTGTTCATCAGTTTCACGTATTTTCTTATCCAGCGCAGAACGGTTGTATGTTCAACTGTCACGCCTTGAAGCTTCAAGAACTTCTGTACATTTCTTAACGATTCTCCTGTGAAATAGAGTTGCATTGCAGAAGTAACTATTTGCGGTGTAGCTTTCACCTTTTCAAAACCCAAGTTTATCGAAAACTGTCGCCCACAAACCTTGCACTTGTACTTCTGAATATGTCCATTCAAGTTGCGTCTTACAGCGTTCTTGACTATGCGTTCTGAACCACAGAACTTGCAGACATTAACATTAACTTCTCGAATCACTCTGGTTACTGCTACTTCTGCTCTGAATGATTTGGAAAACTCAACTGCAAAAATGTGTTTACATTTTACTTTTCGGTATTTGTTATCAGGACACTCGCACAGCCATTCATCGTCAACCTTAGTTACTGCGTATTTTCCGTTTCCACTTTGAGATTTGACCGTGTAAAAGTTCTCATCTGCTCTCTGTATTTGGTTAGAGAGTTTGGCGATTGTTTCACCGCGTTCTTCTCTTGTGGTTGTGAGTGATGTTGCCATTTCTATCACCGTATTGCCGTATTACTGTATATACAACACCAGATATAAGCTTTACGGTTTAACGGCAAAGCTTAAATACGCATAACTGTATAGGATAGGATGGTGAAACAAACATGCCCAAAAAACTAACCGTCCTGATAAATGACGAATTAGACGAAAAATTCAGAAACGCCGTATTCAAATGTAAAGGAATGCACAAAGGCAACATCACAGAAGCCATAGAAGAAGCAATGGATCTTTGGATAAGGAACTGTAAACCTACATAGTACCGTGACTGAATGCCTAGAAGAAAGAAGTCAAGAAAGCTTGCAGTTCTAATCATAGCCAGCGTTATTTTAGGTTTATTTCTAATCTTAGGTGCTATCTTCAATGATTACGGAAACACCGTACTTATTCCAGACGGGCAAAACGAAAAAGCGAATCTTCTTACCGCTGTAAGAGGACAATTAACATCGCCTTTCGTTATTAATACGTCAGAACCATTTGACCTTTGGTTAGGGGGAATGGGAACATCATATACCTATTCAGAGCTTGTTAACGGTATTGACCTTACAAGATTCGTACATATTGAAGTGGGTAATCAAACAGTACAATTCCCTGTTCAAATCAACCTAACAAATAATCAACTCTGCGTTTCAGCCACTATCAAAAATGCCAACAATGAAACCCTTGTCAATGTAATAGATAACCAATGGCATGCCGTCGAACCGAACAGTATGTTAATCTGGGATAGAAATTTCAATTCTTACGCTTTCGAATTAATAGACCCTAACGGAATACCCGCACTTCAAATTCTCCTAGGTTCACAAAACACAATCAATATTGGATTCAGTCTTTTTTCGCAAGGAATACCAGATTATTTTGGAATAACAACTGGCACGTTCCTAGGCGGTGTTACAAGCGCAGACATTCAACAGATTAGAAACTCGACTTTGTTCAAATATCCAAGTGCTCAGTATCCTTGTGAGATGCTAAATTCCACAGGGTATCCACAAGATAAGAGCGTCTCTAACATAGACGCAAAGATACAGCTAGGGCATTCTCTTTCAATAACAGGAATCGTTTTGATGGCGATTGCAGGTGTAGGGTTTCCTTTTATTATTGCGGAATACGTCTTAATGTGGCGTAAGAAGAGAGAAGAAAATCAGGGCATTACTGTTAATGTTTATGTTCAACCAGAATAAGAACCACTCGAACAAAAAGAATAGCTATTGCGACCATACAAAGATTTTGACCAAATGCAAAGATGTTCGAATCTAAGGACATGACGACACTATCGCCTATCATCGCGATTAATCCACATGCCAACAAGGAAAGACCAATCCAAAGAAATATCGTTGAAATCTTGAAATCGTCAAAAGTCTTCATCATCCGATGTGCAACACATCGAACCATCATCCGCCGCACAACACATTTCTTCGTCATTCAATCATGCACCAGAACCCGCGCGACTGCTTGACCAGTTCATGGGTAGCAACTTATATCTAGTTGCAATATGCGAACGCGTCGTATACATCGTTTCAAAAAGCGCGCCTGAACGCGTCAGAAATGCTTCTTACGTTTGAGTTTAAGCTTCAAACTGATTACCAGTACGGAAAGGGTGGATAACAGCAGTAGTGTGATTACCGCTGAAAACTCGGGTATTATTATTTTCACCAAGTGGTTTGAGTGTTGATATGAGAAGTATATCCATCGATCTGTGCCATTATCTGCCAGATTGTCATTGTAGTATACAATGGGGGTTTGTCCATCGTCTATTAGGATTATGTAAGGTGGAGCAAGCAAGGCCTTAGGGATTTCTAGTCTGCAGAACTCGAGATTTTCGGAGTTGTTGGATATTTGGAGTATGATTGTTTGGTTCAAATCGTAAGTGAGAGATGTTATGTTTGAGTTGCTTATGGCAGATACGTTGTATTCTTCGCTTTGTTTTGTGACGTTGTGAACGGAGTAATTGCCCATAAGTGGATAGTTGTCGCGATTGTCTTCATCAAGTCTTATAGGAGCGTCTGCTATTCCGTCGCTTCCAGTAATGTTCTGAGAGGCTCCCGAAAAGTCATCTTGGCTTTGTCTATCGCCCCAATAGTTACCTTCTATTCCGTTATCCCATGAGTTGGCTCCGCCCGATATCTTGTTGGGCTGGTCGAGAAAGTTGTTGTGGAAGATATGGTTTCCCTGGCTACCTTCTGCGGCTACCAAGTAACCGAACCCTGATATTCTCAGGTTTTCCACTGTCACTCCTTGTCTACTGGAAAGGTTCATTGCGGCAGAGTCGGTATCATCAGGTCCGTGCATGGAGTATCCTTTGCCGTCTATCACAATATTGTCTTTCTGAACCACTATCGACTTGCTGTAAATATCTTGAGTTAGAACGTAGTAGTCTGTGTTACGCTGAATTGGGGCGGTTGAAGGATCTATCGACCCATCTGCTCTGATGTAAATGAATCCAACTCCGTCAGCCCTTGCTTTTGGGAGATTGGACGAAAAAAGTGGGAAAAAGCAAAGAAGACTTACAATGACTAGCAATCGAGTGCGACCCACAGTCTCTCACCTATCCTGTGCCCACTTGTCGTTTTTCGGAGACTTTAGCTTTTCCCTTTTTCAGCCTTCTATGTCACGACAGAATTTGACTGGACTGAGGGGCCATCTTGATACTTGTCGTTCGGCGTTACCACGCATGTCCATGTTTGACCTGGACGTGTCTCTTGTGCCACTATGATTGAGCTGTTGCTCTGCCCATTCTTTGACTCTGCATAGCACTGATATGCCTGTTGAGGAGTGAAAGCCCTATTATATATCAAGAGTTCGTCAAGAGTTCCTTTGAGATAGCGTATTGAGCTCCCGCTTCCATCGCTGCCAATGAAGAGTGGCTCGTCTCCGGAAACGAATTCTGTTTCCGTCGTTATTGTGCCGTTCAAGGGCAAGTTTACCGTCTGAGTACCGTTTACGTATATTGTCAATCCGGGACCCGATTGGTATGTGCAGAGTATATGGTACCACACGCCGACCTGTAGCACGTTTCCAGGCTGCACGGTATCGTAGTCGCCCGCATTGGATGTATCTGTGAACCCATTAGGGGTTGTAACCCCGAAGAACAGTGCGTTTGCATGTGGGTCTGAGGTCTGGAAGCCTATCATGTAGCTGCCGGTGCTGGATGTGCCGACCTTTTTGGCCACTATTCTAGACCCCCACTGAGGACTGTCTAGCTTGATCCAAAACTCTATTGTCAATTGAGTCCACGTGCCAGCAGCATCCCCACCGAGGTTCTTGTCTGCAGCAGTAACGACGTCATTGCCGTCAAAGTGGAGTGCGCCTCCTACTACTCCGTTGGATGTCCACGTTGCGCCCGATATTACTCCATTGTTAGCATTAGGTGAGTAGTCTTTTGCTCCTGAGAGCATGTTGGACGTATCGAAAGGCATCTGCAAATTCGCGATTGATGCACCATTCACTTGCCAACTGTAGATATTTCTCGTGGGCAGTGGTCCGTCTGGGTCATTGGCTGTTGCTGAACAGGTAAGATTGCCTGAGGCATCTTTTGATAGACTTGGAGCTGGCGATATTGTCGGTGGATTGTCTGTAACTATGTTAACTGTGGGCGATGTCACTATCGTGCCGTATAGGTTGCCGTCAAAGGGTTTAACAGTGAAATACCATGTGTCACCTGTCGTGGTTACACTTGAGGGAATCATTCGCATATCGTTCAAATCGCTTCTGAGATTGCCGTTCTGGTACCACCTTATCTGAGATCCAATTTCGTTGTTTTCGTCTGGGTCATGATAGCCGTATATTGCAGTGAGGTTGTCAGTTTTCAGGGGTGGAAGAGATTGTCTGGGACCGATGGCTAGATTGTCTGCACTTGGAGGATTGTTTGGTATGAGTATGCTGTTGGTTAGCTGTGATGTTCCATTCGTGATCACTTCGCACATCCATGTTTCTTGTCCTCTTGTTTGAGCGGACTTCATGATTGATTGAGTGGTTATGGCCTGGTAAACTTCCGCATAGCGCTGGGAAATCTGTGCACCAGACAAGCTCTTGGGATAAAGCCTTACTTGGCTAATCATGCCGTGGAAATAGTCAAACCAGCCCAGGACTAGAGGCTCGCCGCTGCTACAGTGGATGTTGCCGCTTGCACCACTGTACGACGCGACCATATTTCCATCTAGATAGAGTTTCAGGCCCTGTCCGTCCTTATAGGTGAGTGCAACTTGGTGCCAACTATTGATGCTGATTGCATTATTAGCGCTCGTTGCTGAGTAGTAGCCGAGGAAACCTTTATCTGTGAAATCAGTTCCCGTTTGAGTCCAAACCCCGGCGAAAAGCCTGTTAGACCCCGAGAATGATAGGCCAATCTCGTAGCTTGGTATCTTCGACACAAATCTTACGTTCTTCTGGTTCTCAGACAAGTAGACCCACAATTCCAAGGTCATCTCAGACTTGTTGCCGTCGGAAATGAGATCTCCTACTCTTGGTTTCATACTGCCATTGAAGTACCCTGGACTGCCATCTGGAATTTGAATATAGTCAGAAACACCATCGAAGTAGTATGCACCGCCGTGCGTGCTCATCCACGACGCGCCATAGTTGACGCCGTTGTTATCATATGGTGAGTAATCCACTGGACTAGTGCCGTCATTGGTACTGAAAGTCATCAATAAATTAGTCAGAGATGTCGGGCTTGTTATGGTTGGATTCTTGTAGTCATTGACATACCAGTTGAAGACACGAGAAATGGACGGGTCGACATTGGTGATATTGGTGCACACAAGGTCGCCGTTTGCTAGGCGCTGAAGAACCCAGGGGTTCGGTGACACAGTCTTGAAAGCCCACGTCCCTGCGATCAGGTTATTCCCGTCTTTGCTTTGGGCTGCTGCCGTTATCGCGGCGTTGTAGCTAGTGCTAGCTGTGAGGTTAGACGTAGGTGTGAACGTCATAACAGTGTCGCCTAGGCCCCAGCTGAAAGAGCCCGTAGTCAAAGGATTCATGGAGAACGCAGCTTGCACTGAAGTCGTGTTCATCGGCTTGCTGAAAGTAACGACAACAGTCGAACTTAAGGGAACATCAACTGTCCCATTCGTCGGAACAGTACTTACTATTTTAGGCGCAGATTGCGCACCTGTGTAATTGCAGTAGATGCTGTAGGCGCGACTGTTAAGGCTCGAGTAAGTGCAGGGGTTGAGCGGAAAACTTGCAAAACTGGTAGTGCCATACACTCCTTGATTCGTAGTTCCCGTATCGTAGTAGAAC
>Ga0187866_1002183_pt1 | contig 16682 bp, 11 predicted proteins | sample June2016WEW_11_1_3_FD_133013 | JGI IMG/M metagenome (GOLD analysis project Ga0187866, IMG submission 133013) | Peatland microbial communities from SPRUCE experiment site at the Marcell Experimental Forest, Minnesota, USA - June2016WEW_11_150 | ecosystem: Environmental > Terrestrial > Soil >...
AGGGAGACGGCACAGAGCACAGCCGCAATTGGCCAGGCGTCAGGTTTCTTCATCGCATCGGCTCTCCTCAATGCTCCAGTTTACCTGTGCTTCGCGCCTTGCTGGTCTGCGGAATGGCCGGACTCACGTGGCGTGGGCTTCAGCCTGCCGTGTCGGCACTCGTGCCGACACCTTGGCGCCGAGAAGAGTCTCGACGCGGCACGCACGAGTGCGTGCGCCACAAAACCTAGCTGCGCCGCAAGGACTCCGCCTGGTTGAGCGCGGCAGCCAGCGAGGCGAGCGTCACGGGCTTGGAGACGTATACGTCCATTCCAGCACTGAGGCAGCGCTCCCGATCATCGACCAGCGCATGAGCGGTCATCGCCACGATGGGCGTTCGCGGGAGGGCGCCCGCGGCGGTGGCCTCGGCCTCACGGATCAGGTGGGTGGCCTCGAAGCCGTCCATCTCGGGCATCTGAACGTCCATGAATATCGTGTCCAGGCTGCCTCGCTTCCAATTGTCGACCGCCTCGCGGCCGTTTTGCGCCACCTGGACCGCGCAGCCGAGTTTCTCGAGCATCCTCGCGGCGAGCCGCTGGTTCACCAGGTTGTCATCCACGACCAGCACTCTCGCGCGCGCCGTCTCGGGAATGGACGGTCCGATCGCCGGTGCCGATCCGCGGGCCTCCCGCCTGTCGGACGATGCGCGCTCCAGAGCCGCGATCAGATCGCGCTCGAGAACGGGTTTGGATGCATATCCGGCGATGAGTCCGCGTGCCAGCAGATCACCCGCCCTGGTGTTCGCCGCCGGCGTCACCAAAACAATGCAATCCGCTGCCACACCACACTCCCGCAGCGCTCCGGCCAGCTCAATGCCATCCATTTCGGGCATTTGCTGGTCCAGGAGGTACAACGCGTGCGCGATGCCTGCGCGCTGAGCGCACCGCACTGCTTCCAGCGCCTGGGGGCCGCTCGCGGCTTCAGTCACCGTCATCCCCCAGCCGGCCAGGATGGCTCCGAGAACGCGCCGGGCGCTGGCGTTGTCATCCACGACCAGAGCATGCTTGCCCGCCAAAGCGGGTGGGCGGAGTCTCGGCCGGGCGCCACAGCCGGCAGGCAATTCGAGCTCGACAGTGAACGAGAAGGTGCTGCCGGCGCCGGGCTGGCTTTCCACGTGGAGCTGCCCACCCATGAGCTGGACCAGTTGCGAGGAAATCGCGAGTCCCAGGCCCGTGCCGCCGTAGCGCCGCGTAGTCGATGTATCGGCCTGAGAGAAGCTCTCGAAAATGAGCGCCTGTTTCTCCGGGTCGATTCCCACGCCGGTGTCGAGCACCGACACCGACACGGCCACGCGGCCGTGTGGACGGGACTCGGCCGCGGTCTCCAGGACGATCTCCCCGCGCTCGGTGAACTTGATCGCATTGCCCACCAGGTTGTTGACGATCTGAACGAAGCGGATGGGGTCGCCAATCACGCGGTCGGGCACTTCCGGGGCGACCGCGCAGATCAGCTCCAGTTGTTTCGAGTGCGCCTGCACATTGAGCAAACGCATCGCCATACCCACACGTTCCCGCAGGTCGAACTCGACGCTCTCCAGACGCAGCCGGCGAGCCTCGATCTTGGAGAAGTCGAGGATATCGCCGATCACGGTCAGCAGCAGATCGGCGGAGTACCGGATGGTGTTCACGTAGTCGCGCTGCTCCGGGTCGAGACGGGTGATCAGCACGAGCTCCGTCATCCCGACGATGCCGTTCATGGGTGTGCGGATCTCGTGGCTCATGTTGGCCAGGAATTCGCTCTTGCACCGGCTGGCTGCCTCGGCGGCGTCCCGGGCGCGGCACAGGTCGTCCTCATTCCGTTTCAACTGAGTCACGTCGATGGCGGTGGTTTCGTAGATTGTGCCGTCGGGCGTGTCCACCGGAGTGATGTTCTCGAGAAGGCACACCGTACCGCCGAGTTCCCGGCGCAGGCAGGATTCGCGATTGCTAAGAGCCTCGCTAGCCAGAGTGCGGCGCAGTTGCTCCTGTTCCGCCGAGTCGAGATCGAAGCCCCAGTAGGAGCGTCCGATCAGTTCGTCGCGGGAACCGAATCCGAGCATTCTGGCGAGCGCGGCGTTGCAATCGAGAATCGTCCCGTCCGGCCGCCAGCGAAACACCCCGGCCAAGTTGCGCTCGAACAGCCGGCGGTATTCGGATTCCAGCCGCGATTCGTGCTCGAGCCGCGTGCGGATGGTGGCTGTCTGCCTCTGCACGGTTCGGCGCAGCAGCCAGATCCACACCAGCGTTCCGGCCACCACGGCGCCCATGGCGCCCAGGATCTTGAGCGCCAGCCCGGAGGCCAGCCGGCCACTGCCTTCGAGCAAGACCAAGTCGGCCTGCGACCCGACGAGAATGAGGAGCGACGTCGGCCACTCGGGGGTCCCTTTTTGGATCACGGCCACCCCCGTCAACCCGAGCACCGAATCGCGTGGCAGGGTGACGACATGCTGCCCGGAGTGAGCTTTCGAGAGCGTCGCGGTGAACCGCAGTTTTCCATCGTCGAGCAGAAACACATGATCCTTGGGATTCTCGGTCTGCTCGATCAAGCGGGCTTTGAGGCGCACGCGCCTTCCGTTCAGGGCACGCTGGAGCACCTCGGCGGCAGTGAGTTGAGGCGGCACAACCTTGCCCCAGCCAGCCGCGTCGCCGCGGGAGCGCACCTGCGAATCGGACAGGGCGAAACCGTAGTCGCCGTGAGCCGGGAAACCGGCGACGTCCACAAGCTCGTCGCCGCGCACGATGATGTGTCTCTCGGTTTGCACCGAGATCCCGCCGGTCTCGTCCTCCACAAAGAAGAGGCCCGGCATCTGCCAGGTCACCGAACCGCGAACATGGACCGCACGGACGAAGCGCTGGTCGGCCTCGGCGGCGCGAAGCGAGTCCACGCGACGTGGCGGCGAGGCGAATGGATCCTGCGGCGAGGGAACTTCGACTTCGATGTCTTCCAAACGGGACAGGAAGATCTGCGCGCCCAGGCGCTTGCCGGTTGAGCCAATATTGGAGCCGCAGACGCCGCGAACCCGAACCGTCGCCCCAACCAGCCGCTGGCTGGCCGGAGTGTCGGCCAGAGGCGCGACCACCAGCGCCCAGACGGTCCCATCGAAGATTCGGAAGCAGACGCGGTTCCAGGGCTGATTTCCTCGCCGCAGCACACCCCGCGTGACGATCCAGCGGCTGTCCGCCGCTCCGGTATCGAGTTCGGCGAGGCTGCGTTGTTCCGGGGCGAGGGGCGCTCCTTGGCCCAGAACGCGGAACCGCGGCTTTAGAAGTACTGGCAAGACGTCTCCCGGCCCCGTCACCGCGTCCACGCGAAGCCGCGTACCGGCCCGGAAGGAGACGCCCATGGCGTGGGTATTGATGTAGATCGCTCCCGTATCGTCCTCGACGAACAGGAGTCCCCACTCGCTGTCGGAATATGTGACGACCCCAACGATCTCAACGGGATACGTGTGCGCGGCCTCGGCGTTGCTCAGCCGGTTCACCTGTTGTACGGTGCGCAGCGGCTGCCGGAGCGGACCGGGAGGACTCGACTGTGCGAGCGCGAGCGAAGGGAGCAGCAGCAGCGCTACCACGACACCGCCAGCGGGCTGGAAATCGAACGATCTTCCCACGAATCTCTCATCGGCGCCGAGGCGCTGGATTTTAGGGAACTCTCCGATTCAGCCGAGGCTGCGCGCTCCTCCTTTGTGGCGCACGCACTTTTGCGTGCCGCCTCGACACTAGTGTCGAGGTCGACACCGTGCATCGAGATGAGTCTCGACGCGGCACACTGAGAGCGTGCGCCACCAAACATGGGATTAGGGCCGGGCTTCGCGGTGCTGGTCGCGCAGCACGTTGGGATCGTCCATCTTCGGCGAGGGCTCGGGGTCGAGTGGCTCGCGCACCTTGGCCGGGTCGAACAAGCGCGGGTCGATGGAGAGGGCGTGGTAGGGCGCGAAGTCGGGCTCGGCGGTGAAGCAGTCGCCCAGGTCCGAGGCGGCCGCATCGAACAGGTTCAAGGGGGGCGCGCCGAGCAGGCGGAAGATGGTCTTGAGCAATCCGGGGAAACTGGAATTCACGTGCGAGGCGTAGTTCCTGCGCGCGTAAGGGCTGGCCACCAGCAGCACGGTGCGGTGCGAATCGATGTGATCGACCCAGCCCTGCGCGTCGTCCTCGGTGACGAAGATCGCCATCTGCCGCCACCACGGGCTTTTCGAGAGGTACTCGAGGATCCGGCCCAGGGCGTAGTCATTGTCGGCCATGTAGGAAGCTGCGTAGGGATATCCGTCTTCGGGGCGGGGTTTGGCCAGGTGGTCCTGCGGCAGGTGAATGAAGATGAAGCGCGGAAAAGGCTCGCCGTCTTTCACGTACTTGCGTTCGACCTCGGCGATGAACTGAGAGGCGCGGTACTGGTCGGGGATGTTCATGTTGAATTGGGGATAATCCCGCGACGCGTTGCGGTACAGGGGATCGGGCGCCGGTACGTTGGTGAGGAAGCGCGCGCCCGTCGGCTTGAGGCCCTCGCCCTCGTCGGCGCCCGCCAGCTCGAAACCCTCCCCGTAACTTCGAAAGGAAATTCCGTGACGCTCGAGATGGTGCCAGACGGCGCCGGCCTCCAGTTGCTCTTCGGGGTGGACGGCGGAGTGGCTCTCGGCGAAACTCAGCCGGCCGGGGGCGGTGGTGGGCAACCGGAAGTCCTTCTGCCCGCCGTATGCGGCCATCATCGAGCTTTCGGTCCAGGCGTTGGGATAGGAACCGGTGAGCCAGTGGTGGCCGTCCACGCTGACTTCGGAATCGGCGTAAAAATTGTCGCTGAAGGCCCAGCGCGCGGCCATCTCGTGGTGGTTGGGGCTGACGTTGGCGCCCATCAGAATAGGGCGCTGGCGGAGTCCGTGGCGCTCGCTGGTGACGTTGCCGTGCCGACCGAGCCGCGCCAGAAGCGGGTCGCCGGCCACCGGGCCGTTCGCGGCGCTGGCGATATCGCCGAACACTTCGTCGAAGGTGCGGTTCTCCTTCACGATCAGGACCACGTGGTGAATCTGCTGCGGCAGCGCCGCCAGCGCATTAGCGGCCGGCGTGAAGCCGTTGTTCTCCATCACCTGTGCGGTCAGTTTGGCCAGATCGTTGGCCGCGTGCAGCGGGAAGATCGAGATGCTGCCCCGGCGGAATGCGCCCTGAAAGGTGTCGCCGGAGGAACGGTCGTGGTTGGGCCCGGTGCCGAGGCCCTTGGCGTTGGCGACGAAAACCATGTCGCGATCCACCAGCACGCGGGTTGGGAACCACCCCGCCGGCAGGTGCCCCAGCACCCGCATACGGACCACATCGACGACTGCGACCGCGTTGATCCCCGCCTCGGCGACCAGCAGCCAGTCCGAGTTGGGCACGCGGGCGAGGCCGATCGGCAGCACGCCGCGCAAGGTCTCCAGTCCGGGAATGCGAATTGGAATGGTGGCCCGGATCTGGCCCGTGGCGGCGTCGATGACGGTGATGGAATCGTTGTGGCCGTTGGAGACGTAGACCGCGTCGGAGCTTGCGGCGACCCCCGATGGGCTGCTGCCGCCCAGGCTCTCGCCTCCGAACGGCAGCCCGGTGCGCACCAGCGCCTGGAGCCGTGGCGCCAGCGGATTCAGCAAGTCCACAATCGCCAGCGAGTTCGACTCCGGCGCGTTGGGATCGCCCAGCCCGGGCACGTCCACCGGGCCGCGCGCGGTCTCGCGGCGAGCGCCGTCCCGCGCCTCGGGCGAGGGAAAACCGAAGGCGGGGAAGGGCAACCCGGTGTGGCGAGCCTGCTTGGGGTCCGCGCCCGGCAGCGCCTGGTACTGGAACATGCCGAGGTTGGTGACGTAGGCCCTGCGCGCGTCCGGCGAGAGCGCGATGGCGAACGGCAGCCGCCCCAGCTTCAGCGAGGCGGCGACTTGCCGCTTCCGAATGTCGATCACAACCAGGCGGAAGTTGGCCTGATCCAGCACGTAGAGGAAGCCGCGCTCGCGATCCAGCGCCAGATCTCCGCTGTAGCTGTCGCGGAAGCTGTCGCCGTTGAGTTCGTACACGCGCTTCTTCTCACCGGTGGCCGGGTCGATCAGGCGCACGCGGCCGGAATTGCCTTCCGACGCGTAGAGCGCGCGCTCGCCGTCGAAGGCCAGGCCCATGAACACGCTGCGCCAGTCGTCCTCCTCCTTGCCCGCTTCCCCGGCCGCCATCTGCCGCACCCACCAGTACATCTTGTCGCGCCGCAGCAAGGTGAGCGAAAACTGATCCGGGCCGCCGTTGGCCGTCGCCACCTGGTTGCCGCTGGGGCTGATCGCGAGGCCGAAGGGGCCCGGTCCGGTCGAGTAGGAGCGTCCGAGCGGCGTGATGATGCGGCCGCCGGGAAGGATGCTCTCCGCCCCGGGCCGCCGGATGGCCGGACGCGTGCCGGCTGGCGCGGCGTAATCGGCCGCCATCGCAAGCGACGCCAGGATGACCAGCAGCAGAGGAAGCAACTTTCGAGTGTATTCTATTCCGGCTGCGAAACGCGCATCCGTCCTCGAGATCAAGAAGCGTCTCAACCTGCCGCCGACCGGTTGAGGACATTTTCCGGCCGCTCTCTCCCCCACAGAGACCCCGCGCGTATGCCAGTCACGGGACCGTTGGGTAGTGCGGCAGTTTCAGATTTGCCGACGATCCATTCCCAATCCGCGCCGGCCACGTCTACGAGATGGGCGTGGTACGTCCGAGTGGCGCGAGACAACTGTGATATCCGTGGCGATCCTGCGAGAGCTCCCGGGTATGGTCCGGCCGCAGTGATCTAGTTCTCCCATGGCGGCTTTGCAAAGAACTTGCGCGCACGCTCGCCGCTGATAACGCCATCGCCTCCGGCCTCGCGAAGGTATCGATATAAGTCGTCGCGCAGCCTGGCACCTCCGGGAAAACTCAGCGACCCGGCACGCTCAAGCGCACGCATTTCTTGTATCAAAGCGTCCTTGGCCACGCAGGAGCCGAAAGCGGACAGCATGATTCGTCCGCCGTGCTTTTCCCAGAGGGCACGGGACAGGTAAAAGCTGCGAACCGTCCGCTGAACGAACCATTCTCCCATCGGGCCTGCAGCCCCCCCGCTCCGTTGCTGCCATTTGTGGCGGACAGCACTGAAAACCTCCGGCGACGGCTCGAGCCCGTTTTCGCGAAGGTACTGCTTCTCAAACATCTCTTCCACCATCATCGCCAGACCTTTGAGCGGCTCGTGTTCGTCCCAGCGGCGAGCTTCTTCGGCTGTGATCTCCCTGTTCCACAACCGAACGAGCGGTTGGGCCGCCAGCGGTGCCGCCGCTAAAACCAAAGCCATCGCCAAAAGTCGCATATCCGATATCGGCCTCACTGAGAACAACAGCGTCCACCGCGATGGCGCTCCTGCTCCGCCGCCAGCCAAATCGAGGCAACACTGGCACAAACCTGCGTCAAGTGCAACGTCCGAGGCAAATTCGTCCCGCGGGCCATATGCACTGTACCACGAAGAGTGGCTGGACGAACGTTCAGCCACTTTCGATCCATTCGGACGGATAGAGAACACCGAACGCGCTGGCGACCGCTTACGGCGTTCTACATGGAGGTAACGCCGACTCGTAGATCTGCCAATCGCGGACCAGATGCGTTAGCGGAGGTTTCGGACGAGGTCACGTCTGCCGCCGACCACACAAACCCGACCGCGACGGCTGGATAGACCTGGCCATTGCCCGCTGGATTACGCAACCAAGCGAGCGGCTGGCCTGCACTTCTGGCCGCGATACACCGGAGCGGTGGTATTCAACCATCCGCGCCGCCCAGCCGCCGCATCAAGTGACTGCTGGTCAACAGGTTGGCGTTTGGCTGGCCGCGTGCATTAGGGAAAGCGTAACGTGGCGCCCAATGGAGGTGCACCATGAAGACGATCATCGTTCAGTCGGTTATTCGCCAGGCGCTTCGTCTGGTTTGTGTTCCGCTTCTGGCTGGCGGCCTAATGGTTGCGCAACAACTAGCGCCTCCCGAGCAAGCTCCCGCACAACTCCTTCCACAGGAACAGTTGGACACCCTGGTCGCGCCCATTGCGCTGTACCCGGATGCCTTGCTGAGCCAAGTGCTGGTGGCGGCCACCTACCCGCAGGAGATCGCCGAGGCGGGGCAGTGGCTGCAGCAAAATCGCAATCTACAAGGCTCCCAACTGGTGGATGCGGCGCGTCAGCAGAATTGGGATCCCAGTATCCAGGCCCTGGTGGTTTTCCCCGATGTGATCAACCGTTTGAACGCCGACATGCGCTGGACCACCGATCTCGGCAACGCATTCCTCGCGCAGCAGGCCGATGTAATGAGCGCCGTGCAGCGGATGCGGGCCCAAGCCATGGCGGCTGGCAAACTGCGTTCCAACCCGCAGGAAACCGTCACCACCGAGATGCAAGGGGACCAATCGGCGATTGCGATTCGACCAGCCAACCCCGAGATGGTCTACGTGCCTGAGTACAATCCCGAGTACATCTGGGGACCGCCCGGCTACGGTTATTATCCGGCGTGGGATTACCCGTATTACGGCTATGGATTCGGATTCGGCCCGGGCATTTACATCGGAGGCTTCTTCGGCGGCCTGGGGTGGGGTGGTTGGGGCTGGGGACCGAACTGGTTCCATCACTCGATCTATCAGAATAGTTTCTTCTTCAATCGTTACGGTTACGGCGGGCGCGGATTTCGAGGTGGCGGCACCTGGGCGCACGATCCCGGCCATCGTCGGGGAGTCCCCTATTCGAATAGTGGGCTCATGAACCGTTACGGCGGAGCTTCCACGGCGCGCGGCGCATCCCGGGCCGGGCGATTTGGCGGACAATCCTATGCGGCGGGCCAGCGCAATTCGGCGCAAGCCGGCGGTTGGAATCGTTTCGGCCAGGCCGGGTCCAGCAGCCAGGGCCGCCGCTCCACTCCAGCCTATAGTGGAAGCAGCGGATACCGCGCGAATCCGTCCTACCGCGGCGGCTACGGCGGAAGCGTGCCCAGCTATCGCTCCAACCCGTCATACGGCAACAGCGGCGGATACCGCGCGAGTCCGTCCTACGGCGGCAGCTACGGCGGGAACCGCAGCGTGCCCAGCTATCGCTCCAGCCCGTCATACGGCAACAGCGGCGGATACCGCGCGATGCCGTCCTACGGTGGCGGCAACGGCGGAAACCGCAGCGTGCCGAGCTATCGCTCCAGCCCGTCCTACGGCAACAGCGGCGGATACCGTGCGAGTCCGTCTTACGGCGGCGGCTCCGGCGGAAGCCGCAGCGCGCCCAGCTATCGCTCCAGCCCGTCATACGGCAACAGCGGCGGATACCGCGCGATGCCGTCCTACGGCGGCGGCTCCGGCGGAAACCGCAGCGCGCCCAGCTATCGCTCCAGCCCGTCAAGCGGAGGAGGCGGTGGCTCCCACTCCAGCCGTTCTTCTAGCGGCGGTGGCTCGAGCCATTCGAGCGGCAACTCCCGCGGCGGCCACGATCGTCGCTAACGAGCTGAGTCAACCTGTTATCTGGGGGCCGAAGCACTGAACGGTCCCCAGCACCGAGGCGCGACCCGTAAGAAGCTGTGAAACAATTCGGGGACACTCCGAGCTGGTTGCAGCGTACCAACCACCTCCGCAGCACGGCAGGCGTGTCCCCAGAATTGTTTCACAGCTTCGTACGGCAGCGGTCCATGCCTGACGAACCCGCCACCAAGCAGGATCTCCGGGATCTGGAAGCCCGGCTGGACGGAAAACTGAACGCGCTCGAATCCCGCATCCGCATCGCGGTTGAGGAAAGCGAAACCCGCCTCCTGACGGCCGTCGACGGCTACACGGAAACGATTGGCGCCCGGCTGGACGCCAGCCCCCGCCGGTTTGCGGGCGTCGAAGAGCGGCTCAACCTGCCGGCGGCAGGTTGAGGACGTCCCCCCCGCTTTCTTCCCGACAGAGACCCGATGCGTATCGCAGTCACGGGAGCGCTCGGTAGTGGGGCGAATTCCGATATGACTACTCGGCGATGTGGATTCCAGAAGGCTTGCGCGCCGCAGCCCGTAGCGCGGGAGATAGCCGACCGGGAGCCAGGCTTTCATCTGGCTTATGCGGCCTAGACGCAAGCCGAACCGGAAGTCGCCGCCCCACTCGGGCCTCAAAGCGAAATTGACCCGGCATACAGCCGAAATTCCTACGTCCGCCGAAGCTCGATCACTTCGCCACCCCCGCTTGGTTCGCGCGAGAACAAAAGCACCTTTTCAAAATCGAAAGCGAATTTCCATTCTGCCAAGTGCTCTGGGCGTGCGTAAACTTCCCCCGGCCCTAAGAAACGGTCGTTGACGATGAGAAGCCACATTCTGGGAGTCGAGAGGCGATACTCCGGCAGTCGCTGATTCTTCTCTTCAATGCGAGATTCAAGAAGTTCCTTAGGCGCGAGGACTACATCGAACGCCCTCATGGCATGCCAGTGTCCCGTGGGGTATTTGCGTCTTAGCGGCTCATGAATCGCAACGTAACAGTAGCCGTTGGGCAAGTCTCTGGTCCGTGTGACGCTTGATCCCCTGTTCTTCCGGTTCCGATAAACAAACTCGGCAAGTGAAGTTGTCAAATCGTTGAACCTCGCGGATTTTGCCTGCACCGAGAATACTGCACTGACATCCACAGTTTGAGCGTTTGGCATTCGGTTATAGATGGCCTTCGCTTTGTCAGGCACCTTCGACAGTCTCCCCGCTTCCGCTCTCGGCTCTTCGCGGCACAGTTCCGTAATTTCAATCCCGATAGTTCCGCCTTCGGTATGCAGCAGGAAATCAGGTTTTTCCTGGGGGACAAGCTCACCACGCGGAAACACCGATGAGGCGCGGCGAGCCTCTTCCATGTAGTGGGTTTCTACTCGCTTCTTCTTCGGGTTTGTTCCCAGGGTGCTCATTCATTTCCATTTTATAGCGTTCCTTGGGCGTTTAGCGTTCTTTGAGCGTTGCGCGAAGCTTGAGTTTCGCGCTGTGTCCGTCGATCAGCTAGGCCTCCGTGGACAACCATTGGACGCCTGCGACGTCGTCCGGGGAGTTGTGGCTTCTGGCTGATCCCGCCCCAGCACTTGTCCGCGTAATGCCTAGACCGTAAACTGGCCCACTGCCGAGCGTTTGAAGGTTGCCCAGAGAATTATGGTGACAGTACTTGACACTGACATGTTTCTGCACTATGCTGGGGGAGCATGAACGAATACTTGACGCTGGCGGAGTTGGCGGAGGCGTCGGGGGTGCCGGCGCGCACGATCCGGTTCTATATTGCGCGCGGGCTGGTTGACGGGCCGGTGAAGGCGGGGCGCGGCGCGGCGTATACGCCGGAGCACGTGGCGCGGCTGGAGCGGGTTAAGAGCCTTCAGATGGAAGGCCGGACGCTTTCTGAGATTGGCCGCATTGTGGGTGGCGTGGAGGCGGAACAGGGCGCCGCGGCGCCCACGGCATGGTGGCAACATGCAGTCGCAGATGACGTCGTGGTGTGGACGCGCGCGGATATGAGCCCCTGGCGAACACGGCAGGTCCGTGCGGCGATCGGCGAATTGGGGCGGTTTCTTGGCAAAGAAAGGAAGGAGTAGGAGATGAGCACGACAGCATTGAGTTTTGCGCCGGTTGCGGCGGCGACTGGAGTTCCCATACGCCTGGCGATGCAGCGGCTGTGGTTGACCGGGCGCGTTTTGCCCGCGGGCGCGCGCCTCATGGTGCAGCACGTGTTTCGATCGGGGGAAGACAAGCCGCTGGAGGTGATCTACTCGTTTCCTTTGCCTCGCGATGCGGCGTTGCGCGCGTTTCGGATCACGGGCGAGGGTTTCGAAGCGCACTCGGAGCTGCGGCAAACCGAGGAGGCAGTGAAGGCGTATGAACAGGGTATCGCGGACGGCTCGCTCTCGGCGCTGGCCCGCCAGTACGGCGACGGCGTGGTGAATCTGACGGTCGGCAACATTCGTCCGAACGAGACGGTTACCGTCTATCTCGAGGTGCTGGCCGGAGTCGAGCTGCGCGACGACGGGTTCCGGTTCCGCTTTCCGTTCACACTCGCGCCGGCGTATCACCCGCGCATGAAAGCCGCTGTTGTGGCGGAGGGCGAAGGCGAAATGGAGCTGCCGCCCAGCGAGTTCGGCGACATGATCCTGCCGCGCTTCCGCGAGGACGCCGCTTCGCTGCACGAGGTGGGATTCGACCTCTCGATACTCCATCAGCTCCCCATTGAGGAGATTGGATCGCCATCGCACTCGATTCGAGTGAGACAGGACGGGGTAGCGCTGGCGCCGGAAAAGGACGTCCCGAATCGCGACCTGGTGCTCGACGTCCGATTCAAAGAAGCCGCCGCCCAGGTGTTTGCCGGCCCGGCCGGGGAGGGGAAGCGGGCTTTTGCCGCGATCGTGCCGTCCACGCTGTTTGGAGTGACCACGGAGGCGGCGCGCCGGACGGTTATTGTCCTGGACCGCTCGGGATCGATGCAGGGCGCGCCGATTGCGCAGGCGCGCAAAGCCATCGAGGCCTGCCTCGCCGCACTTTCAGAGAGCGACTGGTTCGGCCTGGTGGCGTTCGACGACCAGGTGGAAAGCATGTCCGCCGGATTGCTTCCCGGGACGCGCGAGAACCGCGAGAAAGCGCGCGCGTTCCTGAGCCAGGTGGACGCGCGGGGTGGAACCGAGCTGGCACGAGGGTTCCTGGAGGCCGCGCGCATGCTGGCAGGCGGTGGCGACGTGCTGATCCTTACGGATGGGCAAGTAGCCGGCACGGAACAGATTCTGACGCAAGCGCGCAACGCTAAGATCCGCCTGTCCTGCCTGGGCATCGGCAGCGCCAGCCAGGACCGTTTTCTGGCCTTGCTGGCCCGCGAGACGGCGGGGGTCAGCCGTTTTGTCACGGCTCGCGAGCGGGTGGACCTGGCTGCCGTGGATCTGTTTGCGAGCATCGGGCGGCCGGTCGCCTCGGGGCTGAAGGCCTCCGGCAACGTGCAGCCCGAGCCCCCGTCGGTGGTGTTCGCCGGCACTCCCGTCCTGCTGTTCGGCGAGACGGAGGAGGGGCCCAGCGCCGTGGAGCTCACCTGGGACGGCGGGCGGCTGGCCTTGCCGCTGCCTTCAGGCGATAGCGAAACCGGCCAGACTCTCCGATTGCTGCAAGGCTCGCGGCTGATCACGGATTGGGAAAGCCGGTACCTCAGCGAAGACGCCCTGGCGCCGCTCGAAAAACGCAAGCAGAGCCGGGTGGGCGCACGGCTGCTGGCTTTGAGCCAGGCGTACGGGCTGGCCAGCCGCGAGATGTCGCTGGTGGCGGTGGTGAAGCGCGCGGGCGATCGCGCCGGCGAACTGCCGGAGACGCGCGTAGTGCCGGTCGGAATGCCGCAGGATGTCAGCTTCGGCGCCTATTTCGGCGCGCCGCCTGCCGGCGCCTCGATGGCGGCGTGCGTGATGCCGGCCATGGCGGCGCCACCCTCCGCTGCGCCAGCGGGAAAAAGGTTCGCGCTGGGCGCCGCATTCCAGGGGATGTTGAGCAGAGTGCGTGCTCCCAGAGAAGCCGAGGCGGAATTGAGCGTCGATCCTCTCATGGATCTCGCGTCGGAACTGGAACCGGACGGCGGGATGCCTGGTGAGAGCGATTCGGCGCGGGCAGCGCGCTCGGTTGCGGCGGTGTTGGCGTTCGTGGCGGAAGGCCATACGCTCACAGCCGGCGCATTCCGGTCGCACGTCGCCCGGCTCGTCAAATTCCTCAAGTCGGCAGGGGGAGTCTCCGATCGGGAGCGAGCGTTGATTGACCGGGCGATCGAAGCGGCCTCGAGCGGAAGCGCGCCGCGCGGCGACTGGCTTGCGCTTGCTCGCGCGCCGGGCGCGAAGTGGGCGCGGATTGAGGAGGCTCTGAAGACTGGAGGGCGCTGAACGGCGGACTTGGCGGCACCCCCGAGGGGCGACCGGGGACGAAAACCCGTGACAGTACACTGTAACGGGTTTTCGCGCGGAGCCTTATCCTACTGGTGTACCTTGAGTAAGATATGGCCGAATCGAAACCGCTGGTAGCCGTGATCATGGGCAGCAAGTCGGACTGGGAGACCATGCGCCACGCCGACGAGACGCTCAGCCGTTTTGGGGTGGCTCACGAGGTGCGCATCCTCTCCGCGCACCGGACGCCGGCGCAGACAGCGAAGTACGCGGCCGCGGCGCAGGGCCGGGGCATCGAGGTGATCATCGCGGGCGCGGGCGGCGCGGCGCACCTGGCCGGAGTCATCGCCGCGCACACCATCCTGCCGGTGCTGGGAGTGCCGATGGAGAGCGCCGCGCTCAAGGGCCTGGACTCCCTGCTCTCCACCGTTCAGATGCCCAGCGGCATCCCGGTGGGAACGCTTGGCATCGGCCAGGCCGGGGCCACCAACGCGGCGCTGCTCGCGGTTTCGATCCTGGCGACGCACCGCCCGGAGTATCAGGAGAAGCTGCGCGAGTTCCGCGAGGAGCAGTCGAACAAGGTCCTCGAGCAAAGCGTACCGTAAGCGATAATAAGGACTTGTGAACCAGGCTCGGGAGTGGATTCGCGAGGCGACCGCCATCACCGTGCTTACCGGCGCGGGCATCTCGGCCGAGAGCGGCATCCCCACGTTCCGCGGCGCGGGCGGCCTGTGGAAGCAGTTCCGGCCGGAGGATCTGGCGACGCCGGAGGCCTTCGCGCGCGATCCCAAGCTGGTTTGGGAGTGGTATGACTGGCGGCGCACGCTGATCGCGGCGGCCCAGCCCAACGCCGGCCACCTGGCGCTGGCCGCCCTCGAGAAGACCAAGCCGCGCTTCACGCTGGTGACACAGAATGTGGATGGGTTGCACGAGCGCGCCGGGAGCCGCAACGTGGTCAAGCTGCACGGCGACCTCTGGACGCTGCGCTGCATGGTTTGCGGCCGCGAGCAGCGCGAGGAGCGCGCGCCCCTTCCGGAACTGCCTCCCCATTGCGGTTGCGGCGGCATGATGCGGCCCGGAGTGGTGTGGTTCGGCGAAATGCTCCCGCCGGCGGCCTGGGAGCAAGCCGAGCAGGCCACGCGCACCGCCGGCGTGTTCCTGGTGGTGGGCACTTCCGCGGTGGTATACCCGGCCGCCGGCCTGGTTCCGCTGGCCAAGGCCTGCGGCGCCAGGGTGATTGAGTGCAATATGGAAGAGACGCCGTTCTCGGCGGAGTTGGACCGGTCCTTCCGGGGAGCGGCGGGCGAACTGCTGCCTCAATTGATCGCACCATGAGAATCTGTTACCTGGACGCCTTCTCGGGAATTAGCGGCGACATGCTGGTTGGCGCGCTGGCCGACGCGGGCGCCGGCACGGGCGCGCTGTGCGAGGCGCTGGGGGCGCTGGGGACGGGAGCCTCGTACGCGTTCGAAAAGACCTGGCGCCGCGGCATCGCGGCCACGAAATTCCACGTGGAACACGGCGAGCAGCCAGGCCACCGCCACCTCTCGCAGATCCTCGACATGATCGCGAAGGCCGCGCTGCCGGAGCGCGTGAAACAGAACGCGGCGGCGGTGTTCCAACGGCTGGGCGAGGTGGAGGCGCGCGTTCACCAGGTCCCGATCGAGCGCGTCCACTTCCATGAGGTGGGCGCGGTGGATTCGATCAGCGACATCGTGGGCGCCTGCCTGGGTTTCGAGCTGCTGGGCGCCGAGGAGATCCACTGCTCGCCGCTCAACCTGGGCGGGGGAACGGTCGAAACCGCGCACGGAACTTTGCCGGTGCCGGCGCCGGCGACCGCGGCCCTGGTGGAAGGGAAGCCCGTCTACGTGCGCGGCCCGGCGGTCGAGTTGACCACTCCCACGGGCGCGGCCATCGCCACCACGCTCGCTGTTTCGTTCGGCCCGCTTCCGCCGGTGCGGGTCTCGGCCATCGGATACGGCGCGGGCGGGCGCGATTTCGCCGAGCACGCCAACGTGCTGCGTGTCGTGATCGGGGAGGCCAGCGGCGTGAGCGAGGCCGCCACCGTCTCGGTGCTCGAGGCCAACATCGACGACTCGAGCCCCGAGGTCTTGGGCTTCGCCATGGAGCGCCTGCTCGAAGCTGGCGCGCTGGACGTCACGCTCTCCCCAATCTTCATGAAGAAGAACCGCCCGGGGACGCTGGTGCGCGCGATCGCGCGGCCCGAGGACCAGGAGCGGCTGGCGGCCCTGCTGTTCGCCGAGACGACGACCCTCGGCCTGCGCATTTATCCGGCGGAGCGCCGCGTGCAGGCCCGTCGCACGGTCGAGGTCCAGACGCCGCACGGAACGGTGCGGGTGAAGGTCTCCGAGGAAGGGAATTTCGCGCCGGAGTACGAGGACTGCCGCCGCCTGGCGGTCGCGACCGGCGTCCCGTTGAAACAGATCCTGGCAGAGGCGAACTTCGCATACCTGGCACAGAACCGATGAAGTACTACCTGACAACTCCCATCTACTACGTCAACGCCGCGCCGCACATTGGCCACGCCTACACGACGATCGTGGCGGACGTGGTGCGCGGGTTCAAACGCATGCAGGGCTACCGGGCCGTGCTCACCACCGGCTCCGACGAACACGGGGTCAACGTCGAGCGCGCGGCCGAGCGCGCCGGAAAGACGCCCCGAGACTACTGCGACGTCATCGCCGCGGAGTTCGAGCGGCAATGGCAACAGCTCGGGCTGAAGATCGACCATTTCCAGCGCACCACCAGCCCGCAGCATGCGCGAGTGGTTCAGGATCTGTTCGAGCGCTGCCGGAGC
>Ga0187866_1002186_pt1 | contig 16672 bp, 9 predicted proteins | sample June2016WEW_11_1_3_FD_133013 | JGI IMG/M metagenome (GOLD analysis project Ga0187866, IMG submission 133013) | Peatland microbial communities from SPRUCE experiment site at the Marcell Experimental Forest, Minnesota, USA - June2016WEW_11_150 | ecosystem: Environmental > Terrestrial > Soil >...
GCATCAAGGCCCTGCTGGAAGCCGAGCCTGATCTGCAGGTTACAGGTGAGGCCGGCACTGGCGTGGATGCCGCCCAACAGGCACAGCGTCTCAAACCCGACGTGCTGGTAGTTGATTTAATGCTGGCGGATATGAGCGGGCTGGGGGTCATCCGGCAGATCAGGAAACGGTCGCCCCACACTGCTGCCGTGGTGCTATCCATGTACGGCAATGATTGTTATGTAGTGGAAGCACTGCAGGCCGGCGCTAAGGCCTATGTATTAAAAGATTCTCCCCCTGAAGAGCTTCTTCGGGCTGTGCGTGAGGCGGCGGCGGGCCGCCGTTACCTGGCTCCGCCGCTTTCGGACCGTGCCATCGAAGCCTACCTTCAAAGGTCCGAGGAAAGCAAACTCGACCCATACGATATGCTGACATCTCGTGAACGCGAAGTATTGCACCTGGCGGCCCAGGGATTGACCAGTCCGGAGATAGCCAACAGGCTGTGTATCAGCCCGCGCACCGTGGAAGTGCACCGGGCGCGCGTCATGCATAAGCTGGGCCTTCGTAACCGCATGGAGCTCATCCACTATGCGGTCAGGCGCGGCATATTACCCAAGCAAGACTAGTAAACGAAAACTCTAAATTCTTAGCTCTAAACAAGTTCTAAGCTCAAAACCCTAATATTTTGGAATTTAAATCATTTGAAATTGTTTGGAATTTGGCTTTTGGAATTTAGAATTTGTTTAGGATTTAGTGTTTAGAGCTTAGGGTTCCCTAAAAATACGTGTTTTACATGTATCCCTATTGGGGAAACTACGTATATCGCTATCGAAAGCGGCGGCCTATAATTCCCTGTAATGCACTGAACACACAGGCGTGTGATTCAGGCGTGTTGTATTTCTCAGAGGAGTTATTCTAATGGATCAATATTCATGGTTTAAGAGCTATGACCCCGGCATGCCGCACACTTTGCAGCCCTATGAACCTAAAACGCTGCTTGACTGCTTTGATGAAGCCCTGAAGGCCCGTCCGCAGGCGCCCATGCTGTTATTCAAGGGCAGGCGGGTCTCATACCGCCAGATAGAGTCTTTGAGCAACGCCCTGGCGGCGGCGCTGTCTGCTACAGGGGTTAAGAAGGGCGACCGTGTCGCCCTGATTGTGCCCAACTGCCCGCAGGTCGTATTCTGCCATTTCGGCATCTGGAGGGCCGGGGCCATTGCCGTCCCTATCAACCCCCTTTATAGCGGCGACGAGCTGGAGCGCTCCCTGAACGAATGTGGGGTGGATGTGGTGATCTGCCTGAGCACGTTTTACAAAACGGTGAAGAAAATTCAGCCGCAGACAAAGGTGCGGCTGGTTATCGTGACCGGCATTCAAGAGTTCCTGCCGCCTCTCACGAAGGTTGCCTTCATGCTCTTCCTGGAGAAGAAGGGTGGGCACAGGGTAAAGGTACAGAAAGGGGACCTATGCCTTCAGGACATGCTGCATAAACACCGCGGTGCGGCCAGGCCGGAGTCGAAGGTAAGTCCCGACGACGTGGCCCTGCTGCTGTTCAGCGGGGGTACTACAGGCACCACCGAGGCTGCAGTGGGCACGCACCACGCCCTCTACATGGCGGGATATCAGCTCCGGACCTGGTTCAGTTCCCTGCTTTGCGAGTGGGACGACATCATACTGGCCACCGTACCAACTTTCCACGTGTTCGGCAACGTGGCGCTGATGGGCACGGCCATTGTCAACCACAACCCGCTGGCATTGATACCGAATCCCAGGGACATCAACGACCTGGTGGCCACCATCAAGAAATTGAAGCCCGCCTTCATACCCGGCGTACCCACGCTTTTCGTGGCGCTGCTCAATCATCCGGCGGTCAAATCCGGCAAGGTCAGCTTCAAATGCGCCAAGCTGTGCGTTTCGGGAGGCGCTCCGCTGCTGGCCGAGCTGAAGCACCGCTTTGAGACACTCACCGGCGGGCGCATGGTGGAAGGCTATGCCCTTACCGAGTCCATGCTGGCCTGCGTGGCGACACCCGTAATGGGACGCTATAAGGAAGGCGCCGTGGGCCTGCCCCTGCCGGATGTCATCATAAAGGTAGTCGATGCGGAGACCGGCGCCAGGGAGATGCCTGCCGGCGATCCTGGCGAGATTATCATGAAGGCCCCGGAGATAATGCAGTGTTACTGGCAGAGGCCTGCTGAAACGGCTGCTATGATACGGGACGGATGGCTGTATACCGGTGACATCGGCTATTTGGATGAGGATGGTTACCTTTATATACAGAGCCGTAAAAAGCTCATGATCAAGTGCGGAGGCTTCCAGGTATGGCCCAGGCAGGTGGAGGAGGTGCTGGGTTCGCACAAGGCCGTGGTGGATGTGATAGTGGCCGGCGTGCCCGATCCCTACCAGGGAGAGATGGTGAAAGCCTGGGTCGTCCTGGACGGCCTTCCCTGCACGGTGGAGGAGCTGAGGGCCTATTGCAAGGAGAGGCTGACGGCCTATAAGGTGCCGCGGCAGATAGAGATCAGGCAAAGCCTGCCTAAATCCGCCATTGGCAAACCGCTGGCCAGGATACTCCTTGACGAAGAACTGGCAAAAAAGCAACAATAAGGAACTTTGGAGGTAAGAGGTTAACATAATGGTGAAAGTAATATGCGATAGTACCGGCGACATCCGCGACCTGGCTAAAGAATATGATATCAGCCTCATACCACTCAACGTGCTTTTCGGTACGGACGTCTATCAGGACGGAGTGACCATAAGCCCCGAGGAATTTTATCAGAAGCTGGTCACCGACAGCAGGCATCCCACCACATCGGCGCCTGCGCCTGGACAGTTCGTCGAGCTTTATAAGAAACTGGCCAAAGAGACGGATGAGATAGTGGTGCTGACCATATCGGGTGGCTTAAGTGCGACCGCAGAGAGCGCGCTGCAAGCCAAAGAGCTTATCGGGAACCTGTGCAAGGTGGAGATCGTCGATTCCCTTATGACCTGCGGTGGGCTGGGACTTCTGGCCTTGAAGGCGGCCAGGGCCGCAAAGAAAGGCGATAGTCTTAAGGACATAGTTGCCATGCTCAAGGATTACCTGCCGCGCATCCATGCCTATATGATCTTTGATACCCTCGAATATCTTTTGAAAGGCGGGCGCATCGGCAGGGTGCAGGCCATGCTGGGCGGGCTGCTGAAGATCAACCCAATTGCTACGCTTAAAGACGGCCTGGTCACGCCAGTGGCCCGAGCCCGCAGCCGCGCCAAGGCCAAGGACATGCTGGTTGAGCAGATCAAAGGCATTTCCAATATGGAAGAAATGTTTGTCGAGGATGCCACCACCACGGAAGAGCGTGAGGAACTGGAGAATAGGCTGGCCGCTTTCTTCCCCAAAGAGAAAATGCACGCTACTAAGGTCAGCCCGGTCATCGGGGTGCACAGCGGCCCTAACGTCCTGGCCGTATGCACCATCTCCTCGTCGTAAGCTAGCGGGCCTGAGATTCCCAGGCGCCTATGTCCCGGTAGTATGCCTGCGCCATCTCATACGATGCCGGGTTGGTGTATAGCTCGGGCGCCGGATTTTCTATCAGGCCTACGATCAGATTGGCCACCTCTTCAGCCGACTGGGTAACCATGGGCGAGCGTGGCGGCATGCCGCCGGCCGGGGGCTGGGCCGTTCCCAGTACGTTGCGTGCGAAATCGGTGGCTACCATCCCCGGCATGACCAGCGAGACGTGGATACCCGGATAATCCTTTCTCAAATCCGCGCGCAGGTTGGCCGTGAGCGCATTGACCGCGCTTTTGGCCGCATTATAGGCCGACCTGAAGGAAGCCAGAGGCACCCTGCCCAGGAAGGAGGAGATGTTGATCAGGTGCCCCTTTCCCCTTTGCTGAAAGTGAGGCACGATGGCCTGCATCCCGTAGAGGACTGATTTCACGTTGACTTTCATCATCTCGTCCAGGTCTTCGTCGGTCAAATCCATAACATTTTTACCTATTCCGCGACCGGCATTGTTAATCCAAACATCCACGTGGCCGAATTCCTTTAAAGCCGCATCGCGGAGGCGTTCGACGTCCTTGCGGTGAGTAACATCGGTTACTACTGCGAGGGCCCTGGGGCCGGCCTGTTTGGCCAAAGCTTTAAGCTCTTTTTCACGCCGGGCGGCCAGGGCCAGGCTGTGTCCCTCCGCTCCAAGCTTGAGGGCCAGTGCGGCGCCGATCCCGCCGCTGGCGCCCGTTATTACTACAACTTTACTTTCCATCCTTCAACTCCTCAATATATACCTTATTAATGATAGAACACATGCCCCCTTGGGGAAACTCTAAGCTCTAAATACTAAATAAATCCAAAACCCTAAATTCAAAAGCATTCGGGTTTTGAACTTTGGTCCCGATTGTATCGGGATGGAGCTTGGAATTTGGATATTATTTAAATATACTTAAACTATGTTGAAGGATTGGGGATTGGTCCCGGTGGTGCTGGCAGGTAGTTTCTTGCTCCTTAGCTCATGTGTAATTCCTCCAACTGTCCCCGCACAAACGCAAAATGACAATACAACCCCGGCGGCAACTCAGAAAAGCCCCTGGCCGCACGTCAACTCTTTCTCAGTAAGCAACGACAATATTACGCCCGGCCAAAGCGTCACCCTGCGATGGGATACGTCTGATGCCGATACGATATACATAGACCCGCAGGTAGGGAAAGTCGCTGCATCGGGTTCGCTGGAGGTGTCGCCCCAGGTGACGACCAGGTATACATTGACGGCCGCAACGGCCGGGGGAGAGGCTACGGGATGGGTGACGGTGCAGGTTGCCGCTAAAAGCACCATCATGCCCGACCTGGTGATAACCGGCGTGACCTATAACAGCGGGCTGCTTTACTACACGATCAAGAACGCTGGCGCCGTAGCGGCCGGCCAGAGCTATACTTACCTATATGACCAGAGCAAAGAGTTGCGAGACACGAGCTGGGTGGCCGGCCTGGCCCCGGGCGAAGAGAAGGTCCTGCCTTTCACCAACTTTAATTATGAGGGCAACCCAATTACCATTTGCGCAGATGGCCGCAATGATGTGGTCGAAGCGGATAAGGGCAATAACTGCTACGTCCCAATCTTCGGTTTCAAATACAATTACGATTTTACGCAGTATGCCACACGGGCGATCTGGCTGAATACCTGGGGAGGGGTGAATTTCGGCGAAGTGGGCGATAACAGCAGCGGGATGGTTACCAAAATTAACCAGATCCTTGCCGAGGATAATCAGACCTATAACAATGTAATCGAGATGATCCCGCCCGGCTCATCCCACCAGTGGATCGAGGGTCATTTCGGCGATTGGCAGGAGCAATGGAACGTCGGTGGGTCCATGGTCCCGCTCACGCTGCCTCCCAGCACGCATTTCACGTCATGGGTAGGCCTTTCTGCAGCGGCTGAAGGCGGCAGCGGCGTCACCTTCATCTTCGGCTTGCAGGACGCCGGCGGTGCTGTTAACTGGTGGCCGGGTGTGGATGTCGCCTATGACGGCAAGATCAGGCCCATCGATATCGACCTCTCGGCCTATGCCGGTAAACAGGTCATGGCCATCCTTCGAGTACAGGCGCCGGCCAGCCCGGATAAAGGCTATGGGCTGTGGATCGTTCCTAAAATCTCGCAGTAACTGAAACCTGTTGAATGGTATAATACGGGCAAAGATTACTGCTTGAATAAAACAGGGGGTAGATTCTTCATGGCTAAATATATCCTAAAAGCATCTATTGCCAGACACATGTTGATAATTGTTCTGCTAATTATTGGTTCATTGTCGACTTATTTTATTCAGTCAGTCCGCGCAGACGCTCCAAATACGCACCAGTTCTATGGACATGTGAGCATTAACGGCTCGCCGCCCAGCGAAGGTTATTCGGTCACCGCCGGAATCGGGGGTATACAGGTGGCCTCGTGCACAACCGATTCACAGGGCAGGTACGGATATAACTCTCCTTTCACTATATCCGGCCAGAATGGCCAGACCATCACTTTTTATGTGGAAAACGTAACTGCAGTTCCAACGGCGACATACAGCTCCGGGTCGATTACCCAGCTTGACCTGAGCGTCAGCGGCTCTGTGCCGCCTCCTGCGGCTTCATGCGGCATCTCTCCCACCATACTTCCCGCCGGTGTTGTAGGCACCCCGTATTCCGCACAGCTTCAGGCCTCCGGCGGCGCCGCGCCTTATGTCTGGTCGATTTCCTCAGGCGCTCTTCCCGGCGGGCTGCTGGTTGATAATACGACGGGGTTAATTTCGGGCACGCCGACAACCTCTCAAAGCTACAGCTTCACGATACATGTAGATGACAATGCTTCCCACCACGGCAATGCCGCGCTGTCTATACAAATTAGCACCGTGCAGACCATAACTGCCGTTTTCCTGGCTCATTCGGAAAATTTCAGCCTTACAGGTGGCGTGCTCAGTGCCGCCCATGAATTTTCCAGCGAAGACGGCAGTGTAAGGTTTAGCCTGCAGGACAATACCAGTATGGACCTTAAAGGTCAGCTATTGCTGGGTGCAGCCCCTGAAACAAACCCGCCGGCCTCTACTGATAACTCTACTTTAATATGTGTATACAGCTTCAGCCCGGCAGGTGCCACCTTTAGCCCCGCAGCCAGATTGACCCTTAAATACGATGTGAAAGCTTTGCCGGCCGCTGCAAACGAGACGGACCTGTATATCGCATACTGGACGGGTTCAGCATGGCAGTCCCTGACATCTACAGTCAATACCACCACTAAAGAAGTCTATGCGCTGGTTTCCCATTTCACCAGATTTGCTATAAGATGCCCGGCAGTTACCTCAACTACAACAACCACAAATACGACAACGACGACTACAACTACAACAACCATAGCCACCAGCGTTCTGGGGACATCCGACAATTTCAGCCTGAGCGGTGGCATCATCCAATCCGCAGCCAGCATTGTCAGTGCCGATGGCAGGCTCACCCTGAGCTTTGCAGATAATACTACTGTCAACCTGCAGGGAAGCCAGCAGCTCATCGTTACACAGCTTTCTTCGCCGCCGGCAGCGCCTGCCGGTAACAGGCTGGTTGCGGCTTACTCTTTCGAACCGGATAACGCTACTTTCAGCCCGGCGCTGACTGTGACCATTAAATACAACACCGCGGAGATACCCTCTGACGTTAGCGAATCCAGCTTTTATATTGCACTGCTGGAGGGATCGAGCTGGATCCCCCTGCCCTCCACCGTTAATACAGAGAATAAGACCGTCACGGCGCAGGTCAGTCATTTCTCCACTTACGGGCTGCTGGGCGCCGTATCCGAGACGTCGTCTACCGTGGCTCCTCCGGCCCCGATTGCCCCGGCACCGCCTGCTGCAGCTACAACCTCTTCCTTCAGCGTGTCTGACCTGGCTGTCACGCCTGCCCTTGCTGATCCAGGTCAGCCGGTAAACGTATCAGTGCGTGTCATCAACGGCGACACTGTCGAAAGCACAAAGACTATCATGCTTAAAGTGAACGATCAGAATGAAGCGCAGAAAGATGTGACTCTGGCGGCCGGCAAATCGCAGATAGTCAGCTTTACCGTGAACAAAAGCCAGCCGGGCAAATATACGGTTGGCATCGGCGGTCTGAGTGACGGTTTCGAGATAAAGGCAGCAGCTCCGGCAAATGAACAGCCGTCAGGGCTTTCGCTGCCCATTCTAATCGTCATCGCACTCGGCGGCCTGGCGATAATAGTCTTCGTAATTAAGTTGATCTTCCGTCAGACCTAGCATATAGGACGAAAGCACTATGCCGGGTGGATTTGATCGTAAAAGGGTGAGGCCTGTGAATCAGGCTGACCTTACGCTTAGTTCCCCGTATGCTTCCAATTAGCCTCCCAACCGGGAATACTGACCCAAAAGAATACAAATAAATAGTTTTTTTAAATTGACAGGCGCAATGGTACGAGCTAGAGTTATTTAACATGCGGCGCAGTATAGGTCTACGAGTCCTGCCCGTCCTGGCGGCGGCGGTAATGCTTTCCGCGGCTCTGGGAAGTGCGGCATGTAATTCCGCGCCGCCGGATAAGGAGCCTCCAGAGATGGACTTAGTGCAGAGTACAATGTCATTTATCGGGCAGCATCACGCGGAAGCTGCTGCCTTCATTAAAAACGATGCTTCCTACGCGCAAACGGGTTCCAGCGGCAAAGGGACGCTGGGCTACAGCTCGGTCACCTATACAGGGGCCGGGTGGACCATCAGCATCGGCCATGCGGTCGTGCCGGACTATGTGAACGAGTTAACGGCCGACTACGGGAACGGCAAAATAACCTGGACCGGGACTGAGAAAAACGGGCAGGTAACCGAAATAAGCTATACCAAGACGGACTGAACGGCGCCTGCCTCCTTAAGCGAAATTCGATAATTTTTGCGAGCGAAACGAAATGAAAGCCGGAATTTTTAGAAGCGTTCGTAGTTACTCAATATTAATCGCACTGCTGCTCGCGGTATTTTCCTTCGCCGTTCCGCCGGGCACGGCCGCTTATTCCTCCAGTGAAGGATTGTACCCCTCAGCCGGGGTGATGCTGCAGGATGACCAGCCCGCGACGCACCCGGCCATGCAGATCACTCCGGAGCAGAAGGCGCAGTGGGCGGAGCTTCATAGAAGGGCACCCTTGGCTATCCTGGACGCACTGGTGCAGAAGAGGCTGGCCGGACGCACGGTGGGAACGTCCTACAGCCTGCTGCCGAATATTCAATATGCCCCCTCTGCGCGTAACCAGGGGAGCTGTGGCGACTGCTGGGTCTGGGCGGGAACGGGCGTGCTGGAGGCGGCGCTTGATGCCCAGCTTGGTATCAAGGACAGGCTTTCTATCCAGTATTTTGAATCTAATTATAATAGTGGGGCGGCGGGCAGGTTTGCCTGCTGCGGCGGCAGTATACCGGGGTTCGTCAATTATTATTCATCGGCCTTGAAAAAAGCGGTTCCCTGGTCGAATGACAACGCAACCTTTGCTGATGGAAACAGGACTTGCAACAGCGGTTCGGCCGTGCCTGCTTCCAGCATAGTTACATCGCCCAACTATACCATTAGCTCCATCAGCTACCAGCAAATTCAGACTGCCGGGGTGAGCGACGCCACGGCGGTTGCCAGCATCAAGAATCTCCTGAATCAGAATCAGGCCGTAGTTTTCTGCTTTTACCTGACATCATCGGACTGGAAAACTTTTGACAGTTGGTGGAGTACCGGCAGCGAATCTACTATCTGGCCGAATGGTTTCTCCTGCGGTGCAGCACATTCATCAAGCTGGAGCGGACATGCCGTGACCTGCGTTGGCTATAACGATGACAGCGCTGATCCCAACCAGCAGTATTGGATCATGCTTAATAGCTGGGGCACAACGTCGGGGCGGCCGGACGGCACTTTCAGGATACCCATGCATAATACATTCGGCTGTGCCGACTCCAGCGGTGGCTATAATACGGAATGGTGGGCGATCCCTGTCACCTTTACCGGCAGCCCAGCGAGTAATGGGCCAGGTAATTTCAATAAGGGCGGGAAAGCGGACTATTCCGTGTGGCGGCCCAATGGCGGAAACTGGTTCATCTATCCCAATTTCACAGCCACCCAATTCGGACTGAGCGGCGATGTACCTGTACCGAGCGATTATAATGGTGACAATACTACTGAGTTTGCCGTCTGGCGGCCCAACGGCGGGAACTGGTTCGTCTATCCTAACTTCACGGCCACGCAATTCGGACTAAACGGGGATATACCGGTCCCAGCCGATTACAATGGGGATGGGAAAGCCGAGTTTGCGGTCTGGCGGCCGAGCACTGGTAGCTGGTTTGTCTATCCCAGTTTCACCCCCACGCAATTCGGTTTGCCTGGCGACATTCCTGTTCCTGCCGATTACAATGGGGACGGGAAAGCCGAGTTTGCTGTCTGGCGGCCCAGCACAGGCATGTGGTATATCTATCCCAATTTCACCGCCCCGGTGCAATTCGGGTTGAACGGGGACGTGCCAGTACCGGCCGATTACAACGGAGACGGAAAAGCGGAGTTTGCTGTCTGGCGGCCCAGCTCGGGCCAATGGTTCGTCTATCCCAATTTCACTCCCACGCAGTTCGGGTTGAACGGCGATAGGCCTGCGACTATGATACCCTCAGTTCGTTACCTCGAGTTCGGTCATTAGCAGGAACAAATACTTAACCCAGCTAACGTATGAATAGGCGCCGGATAAGCTGCCGTAAATAAAACCGGCTGAATATAACGGAGGCGGCAAAGCCGAGTTTGCAATCTGGCGGCCAGACTTATGCTGATCCTGCCATCTTCTCTGCTCAGCAGCTCAATACTCAGAACAAGACCATCATCACGCAGCTAAGCCATTTTTCCACCTATGGTTTGTTGTGTCTCATTTCTTCCAATCCGGCCCCGGTTGCCCCGGCGCCGCCTGCTGCGGCAGCAGCTCCGGCAAATGAACAGCCGTCCGGGCTTTCGCTGTCCATTCTAATCGTCGTCGCACTCGGCGGCCTGGCGTTAATAGTCTTCGTAATTAAGTTTATCTTCCGTCAAACCCAGTACGAAAGTACCGTGCCGGCGCGTCGGCCAGGACGGCCCCATCGTCGGCCTCCAGCATGAGATTTCCGAGTAAAATTCCGACTGAAAAGGTCAGACCGACAGTCCGCATCCTGTGGATAAATAAAGACAACAGGATGATACATATCTACAGGAAAATGACCCCTCAATCTATATAAATCCATCCAGATTTGCTTTATTCTTATTTGCTTGCGGCGTAGAGGTTTATTTAATTGTCGGGTGCGTATGCTTCCAATTAGCCTCCCAACCAAGCATTGTGACCCAAAAGGATACAAATAAATAGCCTTTTCTATCCTGACAGGCGCATTGCTGCGATCTATAGTTATTTAACATGCGGTGCAATATACGTGTACGTATCCAGCCCATCCTGGTGGCAGCGGTAATACTTTCCGCGGTTCTGGGAAGTGCGGCATGTAATTCGGGGGCGGCCGCACTGGCGGAGAAGGAGCAGACGGAGATGGATATTCTGCATAGTACGATGTCATATATCGGGTCGCATCATGCCGACGCGGCAGCATTCATTCCAGCGGATATTAGCTTCAACCAGTTGCCCCATGATCAAAGGAAGGTCGGCTACGGCAGCGTAACCTACACCGGCGGCGGCTGGGAAGTGAGCATCGGCCACGCCATTACACTTGATGAAATTTACGATATGAGGGCCGATTACCAGAGCGGCAAGATCGTCTGGATCGGCCGCAGCCAGGATAGCGTGATCACGGAAGACAGTTATACAAAGGCGGAATAGCCCGTAGCGATGATAAAAAACAGGTTCAGAATTATGGCAAAGAAATGGCCGGCCTTGCTGCTGGTAGTGATTACGGCATTTCTGCCGGTAACTACTCGGGTTACACCTGCCTACGCCTTACTGGATAATAGCGGCCCGCAGCTTTTGGCGTCTTTGCAGGACGATGCCTCGCAGACATACCCCGTGATGAAGCTCACGGAGCAGCAGCGGCAAACGCGCTTCCAGCGGCTGAAAAATGCGCCTGCTGTTGCCTTCGATTCAAGCATCATGCGGCGGCAATCACAGGGCATGCTGGGTTCATCGCTCGGGCTGCTTCCACTGATACCCAATTACAACGATCGCAACCAGGGCTCCGCCGGCAACTGCTGGGTCTGGGCCGGCACAGGCGTAATCGAAGCGGCTCTTAAAACACAGCTCGGAATCAGCGAGCGGCTCTCCATCCAGTATTTCGATTCCAACTATAACGACGGGGTAGCCGGCAATTGGGCGGCTTGCGGCGGCGACTCGTCGGAATTCGTTTATTTTTACAATGATACGAAAATGGCCGTACCCTGGTCCAATACCAATGCGTCTTACCGGGACAGCAGCCGTACCTGTTCAACCGGCACAGCCGTAACGGCATCATCGATCGGCACGACCCCGCATTACGACATCAGTTCCATTTCAGATGCAATGATACCCACTTACAACGTTGGGGATGCCACCGCTGTCGCCAATATCAAAAACATATTGAACCAGAATAGGGCTGTCATGTTCTACTTTTACTTGGCCGATGATACCGACTGGACCCAGTTCAAGAATTTCTGGCGTAATGACACTGAAGCAACACTGTGGAGCTACGGCTTCTCCTGTGATAAAACATATGACGATTCCACGGGTGGCGGCCATGCCGTGGTCTGCGTCGGCTATAACGACGACATCGCCGATCCCAACCAGCAGTACTGGATCATGCTCAATAGCTGGGGTACCACCACGGGGCGGCCCAATGGACTTTTCCGTGTACCCATGCATTACAACTACGACTGTCAGTCCACACAGGGTTGGACCAACACCGAATGGTGGGCCATCGATGTTACTTTCGCCGCGCCAACACAATCGGCAAGAACTGCCGGCGATTATAATGGCGACGGCAAAGCGGATAATTCCGTCTGGCGGCCCAACGGCGGCAACTGGTTCGTCTACCCCAACTTCTCCCCCACGCAGTTCGGGTTGAACGCTGATGTACTTGTTCCCGCCGATTATAATGGCGACGGCAAAGCTGAATATGCAGTCTGGCGGCCCCACGGCGGGAACTGGTTCGTCTATCCCAATTTCACACCCGCACAATTCGGGTTGAAAGGGGATATACCTGTGCCGGCCGATTATAACGGAGACGGAAAAGCCGAATATGCGGTCTGGCGGCCCCACGGCGGCAACTGGTTTGTCTATGACAATTTCACACCCACCCAATTCGGACTGAGCGCGGATGTGCCAGTCCCGGCCGATTACAACGGAGATGGCAAAGCGGAGTTTGCAGTCTGGCGGCCCCACGGCGGAAACTGGTTCGTCTATCCCAGTTTAACACCCACCCAGTTAGGACTGAGCGGGGATATACCAGTCCCGGCCGATTACAACGGAGACGGCAAAGCGGAGTTTGCAGTGTACCGGCCCCACGGCGGACTCTGGTTCGTCTATCCCAGTTTAACACCCACCCAATTTGGACTGAGCGGTGATATACCTGTGCCGGCCGATTATAACGGAGACGGCAAGGCCGAGTTTGCGGTCTGGCGGCCCAGCAATGGCATGTGGTATGTCTATCCCGACTTCACACACCCGGTGCAATTCGGGTTGAATAGCGATTGGCCTGCGACTATGATATCCTCAGTTCGTTACCTAAAGTTCGGGAACTGACGGGAACTGAGCACAGGGTGGTCGCGGGTATCGGGAGGACAGGGGCCCCGCTATTTTCCAGACGCTTCTTATATGTCCGTCCAATACTCCAAACAGCGAAAAAAGCCTCATCCGAAATGCATAATTTGACATCAGACACGATATATCTGCTATAATTGCTGGCCGTGCATTCGGCCTATTGTATGATTTGAAGGGCATGCTGGATCGGAAGGCGGCATATCTAATAACAATATTGAGGGGGGGGAAAAAAATGTCAAAAATGGTAGCCTGGAGATTCTGTGCGGCGGTTATGGTGGTGATGATGATTGTGTCCCTGGGTGCGGGCCTGATTACACCGGGCCGGGCGCAGGCAAGTTGTACCAATCCCGTCTATGTGGATGCTGCCCGGCCGGATGATACAGGGGATGGAACTTCCTGGGAAACAGCCAAGAAATATATAAACTCCGGTATTAATTTAGTATGTGATGGCGGTACGGTGAACGTGGCTGCCGGGACGTACCATCAATCTCAAATCGTGCTTTGGCTACCTGGTAAAGGGTTCACGCTTCAGGGAGCCGGCGCTTCCGTAACCACCATAGACGGCGATAATGCCCAGACGGCCGTAGCTCCCGACGGGCACAGCCACCCGGGAACAATTTATATTAAGAACCTGGCTGGTTCACTCAAGATCGATGGTTTCACTTTCATAAATCCAGTCATTGATCAAGCAACTGAAGAGATCACTTCTATTGACATTGCCTTTGGCAGCAATCCCCCAACGCCTCCCTTGATAACTATCAGTAATAATCATTTCATTGGCGTGGCCAATAGTGGTGCCCACCCATTTCCGCTTGATCCTACCCTTGACCCGTTCGACAATGCCATCTATATCTATGTCCCACCTGCCGGCACGGTGCCTCATATTGAGAACAACGAGTTCGACCACCAGTGGCAGTCGATCCTCCTGGAGCAGCCGCAGGGCGGCGCAGTGATTACCGGCAACAACTTCCACGATCTCTTTGCCCAAACAGATGGTACGACGACCTATCCCCCCGAGGGTATGTTCCTGATGTCTTATGCCGTCAGCGGTGTACCCCAAACTATATCCGCTCCCGTAACAATTAATAACAATAATTTTTCAAATTATAACGGCGAGTCAATTGATCTAGGCGGTGGCTATACAGGATCGGGAATGGCCCAGTACACTAATGTAACAATTGAAAACAACCACATTAATACCGACGGGGCCGGGATCGCTTTTCGCAACCCAGGTACCACTCCAACTTTGGCTGCCCAAGGAGGTGTCCGGGGAGCTACGATCTCCGGGAACACTATCACCAGCATTACTCCGGGCTCAGGTACCGGTATTTGGCTGCGGGGGCCAAATAACAACGCAACTATCACAAATAATACAATCAGTGGTCATCTAAACGGGATCCTCAGCCAAGACTACGGTTCGGGTGCTGGCACCTCTACTGGCGTTAACGCCACCGACAACTGGTGGGGCAATGCTTCGGGGCCTACACAAACCAGCAATCCCGGGGGGACAGGAGATGCAGTAAGCGATAACGTTTCTTACGCTCCCTGGTGGGGCGCTAACTATATCAGCGTGGCCCACCCCTGGAACTGGGGCACTAACACAACTTCAACCATACAGGCAGCAGTTGACAATGCCACCGCGGGCGACACCATACACGTGGCTGCCGGCGCCTACACCGAACAAATCCTGATACAGAAAAGCATAAACCTCATCGGTGCAGGTCAGGATAATACCACCATTCAGGCATTGCCCGGACGCACGCGTTCCGTAGTACAGGGAACCCATACATGGGATTACATTGTTGCCGCTTACCCGGCAACAGGCACCATTGACGTACGTATCGAGGGCTTCCGTATCGATGCCAGCGGCCAGAATAAAATAGCTGGAACCACTGAGCTGGTCGGAGTCTTTTTCCGCGATGTTTCGGGCGGCACAGCGGGCCTATATTCCTGCACAATTACCGGCTTCCCGGCTACTCCGGAGTATGAATGTTTCGGCATCAGGATATATGGTGATTCCCAATTAACGATAAACGGGAATACACTAAATAGCTATACCCGTGACGGCATTGATGCCAACGGCGATGCCGGACCCCTGGCGGATCCGGTGGTAACTATAAGCAATAATACGCTGACAGGTTCAGCTGTCCCTCTTAACGGCATCTCCCTTGAGGATGGCGCCAGCGGGACAGTCAGCGGCAATACCGTCAGAAACCATACACGTTCCACTCCCTGGGCGGCAGTAGGCATACTTATCATGGCGGCAAATAGTATGGTAAGCGGTAATACAGTTGAAAATTGTTTCTACGCAATAGATATAGGTGACTCAACCGGGATCACAGTGTCCGGTAACACATTGACCCATAATATCGCACGGCCTATCGGTCTAGATAATTCGGATAACTGCACTGTGTCCGGCAACACCATCAACGGCACGGTTGCAGGAACCGAAGATATAGGTATCGCACTGGTGAACAACAGCACAGGCAACACAATTGGTGGATCGGCAGCAATTGACGGCAATAACATTACCATGGCTACCAGCGGCACTGGCAACCTTTATGCCATACATGTTCAAAGTGACGTCAATGCCGGCAGCAACACAATACAGCATAACACCATCACAGGGGGCACGCGTGGGGTTCAATTCGATGGCCCTCCGGGTTGCACCGGCACCACCACAGTATCCAATAACATCATTTCGAACCAAAGCTGGGGTGGGATTACCGCATATAACACCGGTGATCTTGTGATAGATGGCAATAATTTAACTAATTCAGTCAGGCCCATTGAATTCTTTGGGCCAACAAATATAACGGTTACCGGGAATACAATTAATGGCGCCACCTACTCTGCCATTAACCTGGGCAATGTAAGCGGCACCCAGAATATATCCAACAACGTGATTTACAATGCCCTCCAAACCGGACAAAACGGCATTTATTGCCAGGCCAATGCAGATAATCCGGTAATAAACGGCAACGAAATAAGCACCTGTTACGAGGGCATCCAGGTGGACAATGGATGCACCGGCGCGCAGATTACCAACAATTACATACATGACAATACGTATGGAGCAATTAACCTTGGGGAGAGTGTGACGACAATCACCGGGAACCGGCTGATTGATAACCCGAGGGGCATTGAAATAGGCGTCAATGCAGCTACGGTCACAGCTCACTACAATACGCTTCTAACGAATGCGTATGGCGGTCTATTCCTGTACAGGTCCGGCACGTATAACTTTGAGAATAACTGGTGGGGCGCTAATGACGGGCCTGATGTTGATGGTGCCGGTACTGACCATGGTGCGGCAATTCCAACCAACGGCAATACAGGGCTGGATATAGACCCCTGGCTGGTCATCGATGTCAGCGCCAGCCCCGCCAGCATTGCAGCCAACGGCACTTCTACCTCCACGATAACCGCTGATATGACTGAAAATTCGGCTAGCGCGGCCTCGGGCGGATTCGTCCCC
>Ga0187866_1002187_pt1 | contig 16656 bp, 10 predicted proteins | sample June2016WEW_11_1_3_FD_133013 | JGI IMG/M metagenome (GOLD analysis project Ga0187866, IMG submission 133013) | Peatland microbial communities from SPRUCE experiment site at the Marcell Experimental Forest, Minnesota, USA - June2016WEW_11_150 | ecosystem: Environmental > Terrestrial > Soil >...
AGCCCGGACGGGAATTCCATCGGGATGCACGACGCCACGCTGTCCTCCGCGCTGTCCAGGGACACCATCTTCGCCCACTTCACCGTGCCGTCCATGTTCAGCAGCTCGGCCCGGGCGGTGAGACCGCGCGCGTTGCCGCCGCTATAGTTCACCACCTCGATGCTGCCGGTCGCCTGGTTCCACTGTATGTGCAGCGGCTCCGAGCCCTTCTTGCTGCCGAAATAGCCGGCCGTAGGCTCGAAGTAATAGTCGTAGGTCTGCCAGACGAAGGATGGCCACGCGGGGTGGCTCATCCAGAGTAGAACCCCCATGCGGTTGCGGCTCTGCGCTTCGAACATAGCGCGGTAGCCGTCGTAATTCACGAACTGAGCCAGCGTGACCCAATCCGCCGCATTGTCCGCTCCGCCGTAGCCCTTGTCGATCATTTCGCGGAAGGAGGCGCCGCCTTGCGCGCCGCGGAGACAAAAATCGTGCAGGCCCCACACGGCGCCTTGCGGCCACATCGCCTTCTCGGGCATCATGGCCCGCAGACTGTCGAGCGTGACGATGTTCGGCATGCCCAGCTCGCTGTGCAGTTTCGGCGTCGCCCGGGACTGGAAATAGAACTTCGGCGGCATGGCCCGGTACGGTCCGCCCCCGCTCACAACAACCGCCGCGGAGTGCGGGATGTAGTGCAGCCCGGGATGCAGTTCCACCACCGTCTTTTTCATCCCTTCGTCGAGCGCCTTCGGCGGGTTGCCTTCGTTGCGGCCGCAGTAGAGCCCGATGGAAGGATGGTTGCGCAGCCGCAGAACGGTATCCCTCACGTTGCGCATGAACATGTCGTTGTCGCTCGGGTCCGGGCCGTCAAACGGATTCGCCAGCCAGAAGTCCTGCCACACCACCACGCCGTGCCGGTCGCAGGCCTCGTAGAATTCGTCGTCGCCGACTTGTCCGACCCAGTTGCGGATCATGGTGAAGTACATGTCGCGGTGGTAGCGCACGGCCACGTCGTACTCGCGCCCGCGGTAGCGCAGCATCGACTCGCCAAAGCCCCAGTTCCCACCGCGAGGCACCAGCCGCCGGCCGTTGATCCATATCTTCAGCACGCCGCCCTCTTCGCTGTAAGTGAACTGCCGCACGCCGGCCTGGAACGACTTCGCGTCCGACAGCTTGCGGCCCCCGGTTTCGAACTTCAGCTCCACCGGGTACAGGTTCGGCTCGCCGTATCCCACGGGCCACCACAGCATCGGCTTCTGAAGACGCAATGCCGGATGCGTGGACGGGTCCAGCTTCACCGTTTTCGCGGCCCCCGCGTCCAGCGTCACCGGCGCGCTGAACGCCACGTCGCCGAACCGTCCGCGCAAGGTCCCCTTGACAGCCCTGGGTTCATGATTGCGCAGCGTCACTTCCACGCTCACATCTGCGCGGGAGGTATCCGGCAGCGGCAGGGTGCTAGTGACGAAGGGATTCTCGATCGTGACCGGCCCGCTGCGGCTCAGATAGACGTCGTTCCAGATGCCGGTGTTCCGCCCGCGGATGGTGGGAATCCAGTCCCAGCCCACCGAGGCGTGGTAGGTCGGGTTGTCGGCGCCTAGCGCGCCGCCGTTCTTGTCCGGACTGTCGAGGGTCTTTTCCTTGATGCTTCCGGGCGTCGCGTTCTTCTCGATGCGCACGGCCAGCGCGTTGCTCTGGCCGGGACGGAGGCGGCCGGTGACGTCGAACCGCCCGCGGATGAATCCTCCCTCGATGCGGCCGAGCTTCTCGCCGTTGAGGAAGACGTCCGCCTTCCAGTTGATGCCGTCGAAGTTCAGCCAGAGCCGCTCGCCCGCGCGCGCCGGAGGCGCAACGAACTCGTTCCGGTACCAGAAATCGGCCTGGAAGAACGTATCCGAAATCATGAGCTGGTTGTCGCCGTAATTCGGGTCCGGGACCGCGCCGACGTTGTAGTAACTGGCCAGCACGGTACCGGGCACGGTTGCCACCAGCCAGTCGCCGTCCTGGAAGCCCGGCTTCGCCAGCGCTTCGCCGCTGGCCTGGACCTGCGAGTCCCGCTGGATGCGCCAGGCGCCCCCGGCGAGGTCCAGCCGCCCGTCGGCGCGCACTGCCGGCGCGGGCTTGGGCCGCGGCACTGGACCGCCGCGCCCGTACACTTCCATCTCGGAGAGGACATAGCCTTCGGGCGAGGCCGGCCGCTTCATCAGCAGGCGCACGTATCGGCCCTTGGCGGGCGCCGCGAGTTGGACGTCGTCGGTCATCGCGGTGGCGGCTGGCGGCAGCGGCTGGATCGTCTTCCAGGCCGCGGCATCATCCGACACCTCGAGGGAGGCTTCCGCAGCCCTTCGAATCCAGTACAGCTTCACGCGGTCGAAGGTGCAGACCGCGCCCAGGTCCACATACACCCACTCCTCGCCACTCCCGGCGCTCATCCAGGCGCTGCTGAAGTTGTACGGCCCGCCGAGCTCCAGCCGGCGGCCCTGACCGTACAGCGTCACCTCCCTCAAGCGCCACATGACTGCGCTCGCCGCCTGGAACTCGACGCGGTAGAAACGGCTGTGGGACGGCAAGGACAGGGCAACCGACGGCTTGAACTCCCTGCCCGGGCGGTCCGTGCCCGTGGCGCGGCCCACTTCTTCCCAGGTCTGGCCATCGTCGGAGCCGGAGACCACGCAGGTCCACCCTTCCGGGCGGTCGCTGCGCGCATCCACGCGAGCCTGGACGTCCACCCGATCAACCTCGTGCTCGGTGGCGCCGCCTCCCAATTCGATTTGGACCCAGGCGCTGGGCCCGCTCAAATTCACCACCGTCATCGGGTTGCGGTCCAGCAGGTACTCGCGCTCGTTCTTCTTGAGCGTGGCTGGCTGGCTGGTGGAGACCGCCACCCACTGCGGCAGCTTCGTTTCCCTGATCCCGTCGGTCACCAATTGGGCGGTCAGATTGTAGTCGTAGCTGCTGGAGTGGTAGGCCGGCCGGCGGAGCGCCAGGTTGCGGTACGTCGTTTCATCCACAACCATCGCCGGCGAGAAATCTTCTTTCGGGTTTCCCGGATATACGCCCACGCCGCGGGTATAATCCTGTGCACTTAGCATCGCAATCGCCATCAGACTCAGCAGTAAAGTCCATTTCGCCATTAGGCTCGCCTCTCCAACTGGTCCAGCGCGAAGGCATAGGCGCCAATCGCCGTCGCTTCGCTCGTCCCCAGGCGTGAAACTCCGACTCCGACGCGCTGCACGCCGTCGAACTTCACCGTGCGCAAGGTCCCGGGGATCGGCAGTTCCTTGGTCTCGCCCCTTACGAATTCCGCGAGCTGGGCCGGATCTTCCAGGTTGAAGGCCCGCGGAATCAAACGCCGGAACCGCTGCCCATCGGGCGCGGTGTAGGCGCCGTTCATCTCGGCAACGATCGCCGACAGAAAGTGGCGGTGCGCTCCGGCGATTCCGCCTCCGATGACCACCAGGCCGTCCAGCAGCGTGATGGCGAGGGCGATCGCATCGCCCGCAACTTCTCCCATTCGCCGGAATGCTTCGAGCGCCGCCGCACGGTCCCCTGGCGCCAGCCCGTCGGCGATCTCGGCGATCACGCGGGGCTCGGGGGCGTCCTCGAAGCGCAGACCGGCGCGTTCGGCATAGACCCGCCGCACGGCGCGGATGGAGGCACCCTCTTCGACGTTGGTGTCCAGCTTCCCTTTGTGCCGCGACAGCCAGATCTCGCCGGAAGAGGAGTTGTCCCCCACGAACAGCTCGCCGCCGCGCACGATGCCGCCTCCGAACCCGGTGCCGAGGGTCACGCCCAACAGGTTCCGAAATCGCTTCGGGCTTCCGGCCTTCTCCAGCACGCCATTGACATAGGGCAGGAATCCGGAGGCCGCTTCGCCGCAGGCAAACAGGTCCCCATCGTTGTTGATGAAGGTGGGCAGATCGAAGCGGTCTTCGAGCATCGGCCCCAGAGCCACGTCGCGGTAGGCCACCAGATTCGGCGGCCGCACAATGATCCCGTGGAAGTAGTCCGCCGGGCCGGGAAACGCGAAACTGATCGCCACCGGCGGCGCGGGCAGTTGTGCCCGCACCCCCTGGAATCCCTCGACGATCGTATCGAGCGAGCGGGCGAGCGAATCCGCGTTCGACGGCAACGCGAAGCTCTCCACCACCGGACGGTTGGCCTGCATCGCCGAGAACACGAAGTTCGTGCCCCCGGCGTCCAGCGTCATCACAATCCGCTCATCGCTTGCGTAATCCGGCATGGATTCACACTCCGGCCGGCTTGCGGTTCGCCAAGGCAGTCCAGGTGATGTAGAGCAGCGCCGCCAGCGGCACCAGGAAACTCAATTGTACCGAAGCGCGGTCCGACACCAGCCCCATCAGCAGAATCAGGGCTCCGCCGGCGATCGCAGTTACCATCAAGCCCGACAGCTCATTGGTGTGCTCGGGCATGCTCTCGACAGTGATCGAGAACACCAGCGGGAAGATGTTGGCGAAGCCCAGACCCGTTACGAAAAAGCTCGCGATCGCCACGGTTCGGTCCGGCGCGAACAGGCCGAGCAGTCCCAGGAGCGATACCACACAAGTGGCTGTGAAGAACCTGCGCGGTGCCATCCAGTTCAGAATGACACCCCCGGAGAACCGTCCGATCGTGAGTGCAGTGAAGAACAAGCCGGTACCGAGCAGGCCCACCTTGGTGGTGTCGATGCCGAATCGCTCGTGCAACAACAGCGGGATACCCCCACTCACGCTGACTTCGGCGCCGACGTAGAGGAAGATCGCGGCTACCATCATCCGCACATAGCCGATCTTCAGCAGCCTCAGGCAGGACTTGAGCGTCGCCGCCCCGCGCTCGGGCTTCTGTTCGTTCACCCGCAGACTCGCAACAGCGAGGGCGGCTACGAACACCGCCGCCGCATAGATCGGAAAGATGATCTCCCACCTCGCGCCGAAGTACCTCGCGGCAAGCACGGGGATCACGGGGCCCGACAGGGAGCCAATCGCTTTCACAAACTGTCCCAGCGACAGATTGCGGGGATACTTGCCCTGTTCGGACACATCGCGCATGATCGGGTTCCCTGCAACCTGGAGAACCGCGGCGCCCGCGCCCGCCAGCACCACGACCAGAAGAAGCCGCGCGAACGAGTGCAGCCCCACACCGCTCAGCCACCCGAGCAGCGCCACCGCCAGCCCGAGCATCAGCACGAACTTCTTGCCGCGCTTGTCCTGGAATACGCCAACGGGGATCGACAGCAGCCCGAACATGCTGAAACCTACGAACGGGATGAGCGAAGCCGCCGTGTTGCTTATGTGAAACTCCTCCTTTGCCAGGCCTACAAACGGTCCCAGGGCGTCCGCAAACCCCATCGCGAGAAAGGCCAGAAACACCGGAACGTTTCGCCATCGCATGCCGATGCAATCCCTCCTATGACCGAAACTGTAACTTTACCGCCTTTTGCGCAGGGCCGCTATCTACAGAGCCCTGGAAAATGCGGTGACAGTCGGCGCGATGGGGGAGTGCGGCTACGGGTTCGGCGCGACCTGGGCGGCGGTCTTGCCGGCGAGTCTGTCGAATTCGGCGAGTTGCCTGCGCACCTCGTCGGCGTTCCGTCCATCCGGCTCGCGCTGGAGGTAGCTCCGGATCATTTGGGCCGCGCCTGCATAGTCCCGCTTGTTGGCCAGGATCAACCCGAGCAGGTGCTCGAGCCTGGGGATGCGGTGGTTCGGATCGAGCCGCATGCCCTCGCGGGCACTCTTCTCGGCGGCATCCAGGCTCCCCAGATTGAAGCGGGCGACCGAGCTGAAGAAATAGGCGTCGGGGAAATCGACCGGATCGAGCCGCAGCAGCCGGCCGGTAATCTGGTCCACTTCCTCCCACTTCCTCTCCCGCACGGCGATCGCAGTCATCTGCCGGTACGGTTTCAGGAACTTGGAATCCGCCTCCAGCGCCTGCGTGTAAGCTTTGCGCGCCTGCTCGAGCTTGTTCTGCTCCTGGAAAGCCACGCCGAGCTCGTACCACGCTTCTGCGTATTGGGGGTAGAGCGCCACCGCTTGCTCGAGGTGCGCCTGCGCCTCGTCCCACTTTTTCTTTCCGGAGGCTCCGAAACCTTTTTCGTAGGCTTTCTTGGCGTCCTTGGGAGCTCGCAGGCTGATGGCGCTGATGGTGCTGCCTTCCACATTGGCCAACCGGTGCAGCACGATCGTGCCGACGTCCGGGTTGTCCAGGAAACGGTGCCCGGTGAGATCGATCGAGTCCGAGCGGTAGCCCGGCAGAGACGCCTGCAACTCACATCCGCTGGTCCTCTGCTCGGTGATGCGCCCGGCGCCGAGCGGACCGCCGCGGCCGGAAGCGCCCCTTGAGTTCCACGGATCGAGCGAATCCAGCGAACCCGTGCTGGCGTCGGGCACGATGTTCGTGCTGCGGCTCAGATCCATGCCGAAGCGGCCTTTCGAGTCCGTGTACGTCATCGGCCGGGAGTTGCCGTAGCAAACGCGCAAAATGACAACGTTCGCCGGCGGAGGTGTCCCGTCGTCGAGCAGCACCTTTCCGCTGAGGAAGATCGGACGATCCAGGTCCGGGAATTGTGTCGTTTGCTGGGTCGGATCGGTGGATTGCCGGGTGGGGGCCGGCGTGGGAATCCTGGCGCCGCCTGGGGAGGTGCCGCCGGAAGAGGGCGGCGGGGTTGGAGCGGGCGCGGGCGATTGGCTCTGCCCAGTTGCCAGCACGACGGACATGGCGAGTCCCAGCGCCACCCCGGTAGCTGTGCGGAATGCTCTCGCCATAGGCTTCGGTTGCCCCCATTATGCCACGTCCTCGGGAGTGTGAAGCCGTTATTCCACGCTGCCGGAGCGTGCCGGGGCCAGAATTAACCACTTGGCCCAACCCGGCAACCAGCCCAGGATGAACTCAGATTGGCTGTTGCGCGCCCGCATCTTCAGCTAGAATGAGGCTTAGCCAGGTTAACGGACATGAAACGAACATACGCCGTCATCGCTTGCCTCCCACTCGTCCTCCTCATGGTTGGCTGTTCGGAAGAACCCAAGTCCGCTGCTACACAGAAGGAACCCGAAAAGCCGGCCGAGCCCGTCACGGCGCAGTATGCCTTGCAGAAGGTGTATGTCACCGCGCGAAGTTGGGCCCCGGAAGCACAACTGCTCTCGATGGGCAATCTGGATCTCAAGGAAGTCAAGAGCTTGGGCGGAAAGGCCGGCGCGTGGGAGTGCACCTTCGTCACGGAGCGAAGGCACCGCGCCCGCCGCTACACGTACTCCGTGGTCGCCGTCACCGCCTCCAACCTGCCCAAGGGCGTCTCCGCCGGTTCCGAGGACGCTTGGCACCCAGCGGGGCAGACCAGACCCTTCTTCATCCAGGCGGTAAAGACGGACGCTGTGGCAGCGTACGAAATCGCCGTGAAGAAGGGCGCGGACTACGCCAAGAAGCACCCCGACATGCCCATGAAGTTCCTCCTGGAATTCACTAAGGAGCTTCGCAATCCGGCCTGGCGCGTGGTCTGGGGCGAGTCGGTTGCCATGAGCAACTACTCGATCTACGTCGATGCCACCACCGGGGCGTATGTGAAGACGGCCAGGTAGGATGGGGCTCCAGCCCCGTCCTCGGCGGGACAAGGCCGGAGCCTTACCCTACAGCCGCACAATCCGCCGCGCCCGCCCAATGAACCGCACTTCGAAACCCGCCTGACCGCAATCCGCGGCGGCAGGCCGCATTTTTGTGTAGACATGCTACGCATCCATATGGTAGACTGTCTACACAAGTAAATGGATAGGAAGAACGATTCGCGCATCGAGCTGTTGCAGGGCACGCTCGACTTGATGATCCTGCGGACGCTGCTTTTCGGGACGTCGCACGGCCATGCCATTGCGAAACATATCCGGGCGGCGTCGGAGGAGGTGCTGCGGGTGGAGACGGGGTCGCTGTATCCGGCGCTGCACCGGCTCGAGGCGCGCGGCTGGATCGAGGCGGAGTGGCGGATATCGGACAAGGGCAAGCAGGCCAAATTCTACCGGCTCACGCGGACGGGGCGGAAGCAGTTCGCGGCCGGGCAGTCGAAGTGGGATGAGTTGTCGGAGGCGATCGCACGGGTACTGCGGCCGGCTTAGGAAAACCAAGATGGAGACGACGCGGCGGGTATTGCGTTGGCTGAGTTTCGGCTGGAACCGCAAGGCGCGCGAGAGGGAACTCGATGCCGAACTCCAGTTCCACCTGGAGGAGGAGGCGGCGGAACGCGAAGAGGCTGGGCTGTCGCCCGAGGAGGCGCGGCGCGCCGCCAGGCTCGACCTGGGAAACCCCACCATCGTGAAAGAGTCGACGCGAGAGACATGGGGTTGGGCGGCGATCGAGAGCTGGATGCAGGACCTGCGCTACGGGATACGAACGCTCTCGAGGAATCCGGCCTTCGCGCTGACGGCGGTGGCGTCGCTGGCGTTGGGGATTGGCGCCAACACGGCGATTTACAGCATCATCAACGCCGTGATGTTGCGGACGCTGCCAATGAAGAACCCGCAAGAACTGGTTGGGCTTCAGATCAGCGGCAAGAACCACAGCCCCATCTTCACAAATCCGATGTGGGAGGCGATTCGCGATTCCCAGGATGCGTTCGCGGGGATGCTGGCGTACTCGGAAGATCGCTTCGATCTTTCCGAGGGCGGCGAGAGCCGGTTCGTCCGTGGGCTGTGGGTGAGCGGCGGTTACTTCGAGGTGCTGGGGGTGCCGGCGTTGCGCGGACGCGTGCTGACAAGCCGGGATGACCGGCACGGCTGCGGCTCCGACGGACCGGTGGCGGTGATTAGTTACGATTTCTGGCGGAGCCAGTTTCAGGCGAACCCGGAAGCAGTTGGGCGGAAATTGCGGCTGAACCGGCAGCCGTTCACAATCGTCGGCGTGACGCCGCCATGGATGAATGGGCTCGACAGGGACCTGCCCTACGACGTGGCGATTCCGATTGGATGCGAGCCGTTGCTGCGGGCGGAGGGAAGCGCGCTGAACCAACGCAGCCATTGGTGGCTGCGGATCGTGGGACGGCTTAAACCGGGCGCCGGTCTGGAAGAAACGCAAGGCCGCATGAGAGCGTTCGCGCCGGAGATCTTCCGCGCCACTGTGCCGTCGTATTGGAGCCCCGGGGCCCAGGAGATGTACAAGAACTACGGGCTCGAACTAAGCCCTGCAGCCACCGGGTTCTCCAAGGTGGGAGAGCGCTATCGCACAGCTCTCGTTGCGCTCATGGCGATTGCAGGGCTGGTGCTGCTGATCGCTTGCGCGAATATCGCAAACCTTCTGCTGGCACGGGCGGCGGCCCGGCAGCGGGAGCTTTCGATGCGCATGGCGATCGGGGCCAGCCGGTGGCGGTTGATCCGGCAATTGCTTACCGAAAGCGTGCTGCTTTCGGGGCTGGGGGCATGCGGCGGCTTCCTGCTGGCCCTCTGGGGCGGCACGATACTCGTGCGTTTGATTTCGACCACGAGAAGCCCGGTGGAGATCGACCTGGCGCCCGATCTTCATTTGCTGGGGTTCACGGCGGCGATCGCGGTAGTCACGGCATTGGTGTTTGGGCTGGTCCCGGCGCTCCGGGCCACACGCGTCGGGCTGAATGACGTGCTCAAAGAGCACGGACGCGGTGCGGTGGGCGGGTCGAGCCGCTTTCGTCTGGGGAGAGGGCTGGCGGCGGCGCAGATCGCGGTGTCGTTTATTCTGCTGCTGGCGGCTGGGCTGTTCATTGGCACGCTGCGGAACCTGCTGAACGCAGACCTCGGCTTTCGGGCCGGCGGAGTGCTGCTAGTGACTGCGGATGCACAGCACGCGGCAAAGGAACCGCTGAAGCGCCTCAGGGTGTACAACGAGATTCTCGACCGCCTACGGAAACTGCCCGGCGTGACTTCGGCCTCCAGCTCGTATCTTACGCCGATCGGCGAGGGAACCTGGAACGAATGGATCGCATCCGACGGCTATGGCGCGAAGCCGCGACCGGACGCGTTGCTGTTCCTGAACCGGGTCTCGCCCGGGTATTTCCAGACGTTGGGGACACCACTCTTGTCGGGGCGCGACTTCAACGATTACGACGGCCCGAGTGCGCCTCCGGTGATGGTAATCAACGAGTCGGCAGCGCGGCAGTTCTTCGGTTCAACCAACCCCCTCGGGAAGTCAATCCGCGACGGCAGCGCCGCTTCCGGAAGGCGCTGGCAGGTCATCGGCGTTGTCAAGGATGCAAAGTACCAACGCGTCGATGAGAAGGCGCCGATAACCGGCTTCGTTGCGATGGGGCAATATCCGAACTCGTTTCCAAGCCTGAACTACGAACTGCGGCACACGATTTCGTTCGATGGGCTGACACCGGTTGTGAGGGCGGTGATCGCGGACGTGAGTGCTGGAATTTCGCTCGAATTTCGCAGCTTCGAGACGCAGGTGGACGAATCCCTGCAGCAGCAGCGCCTGGTGGCGGCGCTCTCGGCCTTGTTCGGAGCGCTGGCGCTCTTGCTGTCGATGGTGGGTTTGTACGGCGTAACCGCGTATTCCGTCGCCAGGCGGAAAGGCGAGATTGGCGTCCGGATGGCGCTGGGCGCGGGCACGGGATCGGTACTGTGGTTGATCCTGCGGGATGTCGCCGTTCTGCTGGCGATCGGGACGGCGCTGGGCGTGCTGGGGGCGTTGACGGCGGGGAGGCTGCTAACGAGCCTGCTATACGGGATGGAGCCGAACGATCCGATGCAGATGTTCGCGGCGGGGGCAATGCTGGCAACGGCGACCACGGTGGCAGCCTGTCTGCCCGCATGGCGTGCGGCGCGTCTCGACCCGATGAGGGTCTTGCGGGAGGAGTGAGGCTGCACTCAAGCGTTGTGGGCGATTGACCAGGACGGGGCTCCAGCCCCGTCCTCGGCGGGACAAGGCCGGAGTCTTATCCTACAGCCGCACAATCTTGTCGGAGACGCGGCCCTTCAGTGCGTTGCGGGTGTCCACGATCAGTTGCGCCTGCTCGAGCAGGGCGGTGTAGTCGAAGGCCGCGTGGTCGGTGACGATCACCACGCAGTCGGCCACCGGGACGGCCTTCTCCGGAGGCTCAGCCGCCAGGTCCAGCCCATCCACCACCAGCCGCGGGATGTAGGGGTCGCTATACGTGATCCGGGCATGGCGCCGGGCCAGCAAGTGCATCACGTCCAGCGCCGGCGACTCACGCAAGTCGTCGATGTCCTTCTTGTAGCCCACCCCCAGGATGTGGACGTGCGAGCCGCGCAGCGGCTTGTTGTGGTCGTTCAGGGCGTTCTGCACCTTGTCCAGGACGAAATGCGGCATCTGCCCGTTGATGTAGCCCGCCAGCTCGATGAACCGCGCTTCGAAGCCCGCCTGACGGGTCTTCCAGGAAAGATAGAACGGGTCGATGGGAATGCAGTGGCCGCCCAGGCCCGGCCCGGGATAGAAGGGCATGAACCCGAACGGCTTGGTGGCCGCCGCGTCGATGATCTCCCACACGTTGATCCCCATGCGGTCGCACATCTGCGCCAGCTCGTTCGCCAAGCCGATGTTGATCATGCGGAAGGTGTTCTCAAGGAGCTTCACCATCTCGGCCACGCGGGTCGAACTGACCGGCACCACCGTCTCCAGCGCCTGCGCATAAAACAGCGAGCCCAGACGGGTGCAGGCCGCCGTGATGCCGCCGACTACCTTGGGGATGTTCACGGTCTGGTACTTGGGATTGCCAGGATCGACACGTTCGGGCGAGAAGCACAGGAAGAAGTCCCGGCCGACGCGCAAACCGGACTTTTCCAGTAGCGGCAGGACGAACTCGTCGGTGGTGCCGGGGTAGGTCGTGGACTCCAGGATCACGAGCATGCCGGGGTGGATGTAGCGGGCGATTTCCCGGCAGGCGGCGTCGATGTAGCTCATGTCGGGATCTTTGGTCTTGCGCAGCGGGGTGGGCACGCAGATGTCAATGGTGTCCAGCTCGGAGACCGCGGCGAAATCGGTCGTGGCGCGGATGCGGCCGCTAGCGACCAGGGGCCCGAGCAGGGCGCTCGGCACGTCCAGCACGTAGGACTCGCCGGCGTTCACCTGGGCGACCTTTCGTTCTCCGATGTCGATGCCGGTGACCGCGAAGCCCGCTTTGGCGAACTCCACACCCAAGGGCAGTCCTACATATCCGAGACCGACGACCCCGACCCGGGCCGCGCGGGTCCGGATCTTTTCCGCCAACTGCTGCTCGTGCAGGCTTGATTCGATTCCCAGATTGTTCATGGAGTTCCGTCGTTAGAAGTAAAACTCGCCGCCGGCAACGATCTCGGCGGGGCCGGTCAAGTACACATCGTCGTCCCAGCGCAGATCCAGAGGGCCCGCGGGCGTGAGAACCCGAAGCGGGGTTTGGGCAACGCCGCGTAAGATGGCGGCCGCCGCCGCGCCAGTCGATCCGGTTCCCGAGCTCATAGTCTCGCCCACGCCTCGCTCATAGAATCGGACTTCCAGGGTGTGTTCGTCAACCGGGCGCACGAAAGAGACGTTGGTGCGGTTGGGGAACAGTGGGTGCGCCTCGATTTCGGCGCCCAGGGTCCGCCAGTCGAAATCCAGCCCGTCCACAAACACCGCGCACTGCGGATTGCCCACATCCAGGAGGGTGACGTCCCGCTCCCCGCGCGCCAGCGGCAAGCGGAAACGCAGATGGCCCTCGGCCACCACCGGAGCGCCCATCCGCATTTCGAAGAAATAGGCCAGGCCCCTGCGCTCGATCAAGCGGAGATGCTTCACGCCGGCGCCGGTCGAGATCCGCACCCGCTCGCCATCGACCATCCCGGCATCGACCAAAAACGCCGCCGCGCACCGGGTGCCATTGCCGGAGAGCGCCGCCTCGCTGCCGTCGGCGTTGAACAGGCGGATCGAGCCGTCGCAGCCCGCCGAGCTGTCCGGGGAAGCTCTGACCAGCAGCCAGCCGTCGGCTCCGATGCCCGCGTGACGGTCGCAGATGGCCCGGGCCACCGCGGGCAGGTTCTCGCGGGGGGAATCGAAAGCCCAGGTCAGCAGGAAGTCGTTCTTGGCGCCGTGCGCTTTGACAAATGGGATTCTCATGGAACCCGCCGGTAGACCTCGATCACCGGCGCTCCTTTCACCGCGATGGTCTTCACACAATCATATCTCGCACTGTTCTTTCGGGCCCGGGCCAGGGCGACTGAAACCGGATCGCCCGCCACCGCCACCGCCCACTTTTCCCAGAGGAACAGGTCCGGGCGGGCCACCGCGGCCCACCACAGGGGCTCGTTGTCCTGGTGCAGGGTCTGGCGCAGGGGGATGCCAGCCTGCTGGAAAACGCCGGCCAAGTCGCCGAAGAAGATCAGCGCGCCATCCCCAGTGCGGTACTCGGCCCGGAGGAAATCGGCCGTCTGGCGGGTCCAGGCGCGCCGCGCCACGGAGTTCACCTGGCTTTCCTTCCAGCAGATCCAACCCTCCGCGCGGGGGTAGGCCAGCCAGCCCGAGATCCCCACCAGAACCACCACGGCCGCCGCCAGGCGGCGGAAGCGCCCCGGTACGGCCGCAACCAATGCGCCCGAGGCGAGCGCTAGCAGCGGCAACGCCGCCAATCCGTAACGGGTGTTGTAGTAGCTGAACGGCCAGAGGTGCGGTACGTAGATCGGGGTGCTGGAAGAATACATGCTGCAAACATAGAAGACCGGCGGCAAGGCCAGCAGCGCCAGCGGCCAGAGGATTCTCTTGAACGCAGCGGCGGCCGCGCCCGCGACGCCCAGCCAGATCAGCGGCCAACCCGCGCACAACTGGGCCGCGGAACGGAAGTACAGCCAGGCCTTGCCCCACTCGTGATCGCCCGGGTAGCGGGCCAGGCCGGCGCCCAGTTGGCGCTGGTAAATGGCCTGGGCGGAGTACGGGCCGTTGTAGAACTCCAGAATGTTCCCGCTGTACCACCAGTTGTGCGCCAGCCAGGACAGCGGGCCCAGTGCGGCGATGCCGGCGAACAGCAACGCCGCCAGCCATCGGCGGCGCTCGGCCGCCAGCAGAAAAAACAGCGCCACGAACGGGATCAGGAACCAGCCGTCGTACCGCGTCAGCGAGCCGGCCGCCGCCGCCAGGCCGGCCGCCGCCGCCAGCCAGAGCGACTGCCGTTCCCGGAACCGCACCGTGAAGTACAACAGCGCCGCCAGCGCCGCCAGAAACACCGCTTCGGTCATGGCGAGCGACTGCAAGTACAGCAGGTTGGGGTTCAGAGCCAGCAGCAGGCAGGCCGCGGCGGCGGCCTCCCCGCTCGAGAACGCGCGCCGGGCGGCCAGGAACACGAACAGGCCCGCCACGACGAAACAGATGCCGGAGGGGATCGCTCCCGCGAGCCCGGACTGCCAGAGCCGGTCCGAGCCCACGAAGGGCAGCATCAACACGTGGGGCAGTGGCAGCCAGACCGTGCCGATCTGGTATGGGCCGGGAGTGCGCGTGTCGATGATGCGGCGCGCGATGTTCAGGTGCGCGGTCGCGTCGCCGTAGTAGAGCAAGTAGCCGCGGGAATGGAAGAACGCGATGGCCGAAGCGCTGAGGGCGGTGAGCAGCGCCAGAATCCGCAGCGGCGCGGCCACAGAGCTAGAACTCCGTGAAGCTTCTGAACTCCTGGAAACGGCCATCGATCTCCGCGCGGGTGAGCGCCCGAAAACGATCCACACCGAACTTCTCGCAGCAGAAACTGCCCATCACCGAGCCGTAGATCACCGCCCGCCGCAGCTCCCGCGGATCGGCGTGCGCGTCCACGAGATCCAGGTGGCGCTCCGCCAGGTAGCCGAAGAAGCCGCCGGCGAAGCAGTCGCCCGCCCCGGTGGGATCGACCAGCTCTTCGAGCAGGTAGCTCGGGGCGGCGAAATGCCCATCGCGGCGGAACAGACTGGCGCCGTGTTCGCCGCGCTTCACGATCAGCGTGCGCGGCCCCATCTCAAGCACGGCGGCGGCGGCGCGGCGCAGATTGTAGTGACCCGAGAGCTGGCGGGCCTCAGCGTCGTTGATCAGCAGGAAATCCCACTCCTTGATGGTCTCGAGTAGCTCTTCGCGGGTCTCGCGGATCCAGTAATTCATGGTGTCGCCGCCCACCACCCGCACGCCGTCCATCTGCGCGCGGACGCTCCGCTGGAGGGCGGGCTGGATGTTGCCGAGAAACAGGTACGGCTGCCTGCGGTAGTGGTCCGGCAACTTGGGGTTGAAATCCGCGAAGACGTTGAGGTCGGTCCGGAGCGTGGTGCGGTCGTTCATGTCCGCCGAGTAGACGCCCGACCAGAAGAAGGTCTTCCCGGGCACGCGCTCGAGGCCGGCGACGTCGATTCCCCGCCCCGTGAGCAAGCCGGAGTCCTCCTGGCGGAAATCCTCTCCCACTACGGCGACAATCGCGACCTCGGTGAAGTAACTTGCCGCCAGCGCGACGTAGGTGCACGAGCCGCCCAGCATCCGTTCCACGCGCCCGTGGGGCGTTTCGACGCCGTCGTAGGCAACCGAGCCGACCACAACCAGCGACATTGGTTCGATTGTAGCTTATGGCCCATGCGGTCGCCGGCCGAAGGATACAATGGAAGTTAATCGATGGGGATCCTGGGTACTGCGTGGCGGAACCTGCCGGAGGTCACTGGGCTGGTAGGGGTGGTTTGGATTCAACTGAAGTTTCGCCGCTGGCTGCTGGAGTGTGAGGCGGCCAAGCGATCACCGTCCCTGCGCCGCGCGATCGAGGCAGCCGCGGTCCTGTTCACAGCCTGGGTGGTGTACGGTTTCCTCTCGAATTTCCCCTTCGCGTACCTGCGGCTGCCGTCGTCGTGGGCAATCGCCTGGATCCGGGGGGCGGCGCTGGCCTGGTCGCTCGCCTCGATCGGCGCATTCCTGGTGCTCCTGCTCTTGCGGAGAATGCCTGGGTTCAGCGGCAGACGGCGCGGGTTCCTACGCGCCGCCGGAAGCGCTCTGGTGGCCGCGCCGTTCGCGGCGGTTGGATTCGGCATCTTCATCCAGCGCTTCGACCTTCGCGTGCGCGAGGTCGATGTGCCGATTCCGAGCCTCCCCAAGGACCTCCAGGGCCTGCGGCTGGTGCAGCTCAGCGATATCCACCTGAGCCCATTCCTGGACGAGAGGGTGCTGGAGCGCGCCGTCGATATGGCCAACGAATTGCGCGCCCACCTGGCGCTGGTCACCGGGGATCTGATCACCGGCCAGGGCGATCCGCTGGACGCCTGCCTGCGGCAGCTCGCGCGGCTGCGCGCCGGCGCCGGCATCCTGGGCTGCCTGGGCAACCACGAGGTCTACGCCCGCTCGGAGAGAGCGACCACCGCCCGGGGCGCGCGCCTGGGCATCCACTTCCTGCGGCAGCAAGCGCGCGGGCTGCGATTCGGCAATGCTACGCTGAATGTCAGCGGAGTAGACTACCAGCGAATGGGGACGAGATACTTGGTCGGCGCGGAGAAGCTCGTGACGCCGGGTGCGACGAATGTCCTGCTGTCGCATAATCCCAATGCTTTCGACGTGGCTCCGCGGATGGGCTTCGACCTCACCATCGCCGGCCATACTCACGGCGGGCAGGTGACCGTCGAGATCCTTCACCAGACTTTAAACGTGGCCCGATTCTTCACGCCGTACACATACGGACTCTACCGGCGAGGGCCGGCGGCGCTGTGGGTGACCCGGGGAATCGGCACGGTGGGAGTTCCCGCGCGGATCGGGGCGCCGCCCGAGATCGCGCTG
>Ga0187866_1002188_pt1 | contig 16655 bp, 18 predicted proteins | sample June2016WEW_11_1_3_FD_133013 | JGI IMG/M metagenome (GOLD analysis project Ga0187866, IMG submission 133013) | Peatland microbial communities from SPRUCE experiment site at the Marcell Experimental Forest, Minnesota, USA - June2016WEW_11_150 | ecosystem: Environmental > Terrestrial > Soil >...
CGGCCCAGCGTGCTGGCATAAACGGCGGATATTTTTTCTTTGGACAGGCGGTTCCCGAGCTGCTCTGCCTGCTTTGTGCCTTCCTCGCTCAAACCGATATTAGTGCTGCCCCAGAACCGGTCTTCTTTGTGCAGCTTGGTCTTGCCATGCCGGATTAAAAGCAGTTTAGGCATCGTCCGCTCCTTATTCTTCCTCTTCAGCGGCACGCGCCCGCAGCCAGAGCTGGGGATAGGCCGTGGTCACCTTTTTTAAAGCTTCGAGCTTTTTCTTGAGCTCGGGCGGCAGCGTCTTGTCCGCCAGCAATTGCTTCAGCAGAGCGGCATCGAACCCCAGCACCTTTTCCCAGAGACCTTCCGGCTGGAGTAAAGCCTTGACCTCGTCCTCGGCGTAGCCGGATTTCTCCACCATTTTATAGGTGATTTCGCAGGTACTGCCGAAGACCCGGTTCAAACCTGCCGTTTGACAGTAATCGATAATCGATTGTTTTACCTCGTCGAGCTGTGCCTGGAGCTCTTTTATCTGCGCCTGCAGGCTGGCGTATTTTTCCACGGCGTCCGCCGCAACCAGCCCGGGCAGCTGTTCCTGGCGGGCTTTAGCGGGAGGTTGGGCTATCAAATACTGGTGTTTATGGTAGGGGCAGTGTTCCGCAAAATCACAGGGGCAATACTGGTTTTCCGTGGCCGGGAAGTTGCCTTTGGTGATGTTTTCCGCTACATCGAGCACCAGCCGGCGCGCATCTTCCAGTTGTGAAGGGGGCCGGGGCGGGCAGGTACAGGGCGTGTTCGAGCGCAGGTGATAGAGGGTGAGCTTTTCCACGGGGAGTTTCCATGTCTGCTCGGCGGCCATCTGGTATATCGTCAGCTGGAGGTCGTTTTCCACGTAGTCCGCGGTAAAAAGCTCCTGGTTCGTCTTGTAATCGACGATGGAGAGGCCGCCGCTGTCCAGCTTGTCGACTCTATCGATAAAACCCCGCAGCTTAATACCGTTGACGCCCAGCATAAAACCGCGCTCGGTGGCCACCGGCAGGCGGAAATCGGGGGCGTGGATATCATGGAATTTCTTCAGTATTTGTCTGCCGTAGTCCTTGTATTTAGCCTCTTCCTCCGGCGACGCATAACCCGCGGAAAGCCAGCTTTGTTCGTAGAACTGCAGCAGCTCTTCCATTGAAGGAGGGTGCGGCGTGCGTACCTTAAAAAAGCGCTCGACGGTGGCATGCATCGATGTCCCGAAGCTGAAATACCAGCGTTCGGCGGTCTTCAGCCCGTCGATATACTGGAGTTTGTAAGAGAGGGGACAGGACTGGTAAAGCGAAATCTGGGTAAAGCTAAGGGGTCTGATAATCTTCCTCCGGTTGAGCTATTGGCAGAGTGGTGGTATCGGGAACGGAATAGCGCGCTATCTAACTGGATTATAGGCCGCGGTACGGGTTTTTGTCCAGAGTAATGTTCATCGAAAGTTTCTCGGAAAAAGCCGCCGTGGTATCTTTCGCAGTTGAAGGTGCTATAATTAAAGTGTAGCCACAGGGGAGTTATCGATGGATGATATTATCAATCAAGCTTATGAGATAGTCCAGTGCAAAGAATGTCCCTGGTACAAGGCTTGCGTGGTACCGATGAAGTTTACCAGCGAGGATATCCGGCGCCAGATCGAGCAGACCGGGCCGGGTACCGGTGCCGCGCAACCGATTGACCCGAACATGCAAAACCTGCTTTCCAGCATGGCCATTGCCGCCCAGAACTCGCTCCTGGAGGGCTGCCCCGTCTTTATCCAGCGGCTCCGCGCCAGCCCGCAGCTTGCCCAGCAGTTAAAACAGCTGATGCTGGACTGGGGTTCCGAGGAAAAACCGGGGCAGGGACAGGGTTAATCACCTAAAGCTTCAGGGCTTTTTTCTCTTCCGCCGTCAGCCCCGCGATATAACCTTTCAATTTTTGCTTGCCGCTAGCGGTAGCGGTAACTTTGCCGTCTGATACTTCTACGTAGCCCATAAGCTCCAGTTCCCCGACGAGCACCGCAATCATTTTCTGCCCCAGCGTGGGGTAAATATCGTTAATCTGTTCCCTGGTGAACTCGCTTAAAATTTTCTTCACGGCGATGCCCGGTTGACGCACGATCTTATCCAGGATAGACATCGTCCGGCGGAAGTAGGGGACGCTATCGCCTTTATCCGCCAGGTCATAGGCTTCTATTTTAAAGCGCACGCCGGTATGGTTGTCCTCACAGACCACATAAAAATCCCGTTTCGCCGTGCCTTGCCCGATGATATATTGGCCGCCGGGGGGCGTGCCCCATATAGTCTCGTCCGCGATGAATTTATAGTTTAATTCCGGTCTTTCCGGAGTAGCGCGGAAGCCCACGCCGTCGTATTTCTTGCGGGACGGATCGATGGCGCTGTAGGGCGAGTGCCAGAAGGGGTAATAGCTTTTAGGGTTTTCGCCTTCCTGATGGCGACCGCCGGAGGCCTGGAGGTCGTTAAAAGCCTGGCCCAGCACGGCGAAAACCGATGGGCAGATGCGGCCGGTCACCGTTTCGCCGTCGAAGGTGATTTCCTCGCCGATTTTATAGCGGAAATGGCAGGGGAACCGCTGCTCGTCCTGGTCGAAGCCGACGACCGTTGCTTTTACTTTGAACATAGCTTAATTCCTTAAGCCGCGCTCTGCGCCAGCTCCGTCAGCCGCCGATAGCTGGACGCGGGGTCCGGCTGCAGGAAAATGGCGCTGCCCACGTAGATGACATCGACGCCGCTGCGGGCGATCCGCGCGATATTGCTCTCCTTAATGCCCCCGTCGATACCGATTTCAATTTTGGGGTATAAACGCCGTAATTCGCCGATTTTTTCCAGCACTTCCGGGATGAATTTGGCGCCGTAGAAGCCGGGGTTTACCGAGAGGAAAAGTACGCTGTCCAGCTGTTTCACCAGCGGGCTGAAGGCGCTCACCGGCGTTGCCGGGTTGACGGCCAGCCCCACCCCCATCCCCAGTTTTTTGATATTTTTGATGATATCCTGGGGGGAGGGCGTGGCTTCGTAATGAAAAACGATTTTTTTTGCCCCGGCCTGCTTAAAATCCGCCAGGCACGCTTCCGGGTGCAGCACCATCAGGTGCGCTTCCCATTTCAGTTTCGTTTTCAAAGCGGCGATGCGGTCGCAGGTGACGCTGAAAGACGGCACGAATTTCCCGTCCATAACATCAAACTGGGCATAATCGGTAAAGGTCTCCGCCTGGTGCACCAGTTGCTCCAGCATGGCGGGGTCGTCGGTAAGGATGGCGGGGACAACACGTACGCGTTTGGTCACATTTCCTCCGGTAAAACGACTAAGGATTTGCCAGAATGGGGGTTCTTTTCGCTGCTATTTTAGGCGGGATTAGCGCCTGATGTCAAACGTACCGGCCCTGTTCTTTACACAATATTTAGCTCAGTTTTATGTATTATTTATGGTTTTTATGCCGATATTAACGCCCGTGTGTCAGAATAATAATGTAGCCTCCTGTTACAGGGCTGCAAAAGCTGGGGAACAACAAAATGAAAATGGCGATCAGCTTCATCAGCGGGATTGCCGTCTGCTGCCTCATTATCTTCGGGGTCAGGATGGCAATTCCCACGCGGGCGGATACCGCCGTTCCCGCGGGCGCGGATAACGCCACCGCAGGCCTCACCAACATCCTGCCCAATTTCGAGAAGATATACCACGATGCTTTAACGGAGCCCTTTATCAAGGCGCAAAGCAAAATCACCGATCCAGATATCGCGGATTTTTACCAGGGCCTCATGGCCAAGACCGGCCTCACGGATGCCAGCCCCGTCACCAACTAGCCACTTTAATTCACGCCTGACTACGGTCGTTCCCGCCTAACTACGGTCATTCCCGCTAAAAAACAGTGGAGGCCGCTTTTGCCTGCGACCTCCACCAACATGTCTAACAAGTTCCCGAACCCCACTCACCTGCGGTAATCACTACCGTACTGGGCGTCCCGATTGTATCGGGATCTGCCGCCAGTTTTTACTTTACGAGCCGGGCCCGGTTTCCGCTTGCCCCACCGATAGGCAGGGCATTACGAGTCCACCTGCCGGACTCCGAGTACTTCATGAAGTCTCATAAAGCACCTCCCGAAGCATAATTCAGGCTGTGTCATGGTCTTCCAGTCAAATGCTAGCACCGGAAATGCTTAAAGTCAATATCTAGGCGGTTAGAGTCCGGTGAGAGAAAAGTACTACTCCATCACGTTGCCGCCGGAAACCTGGATGACCTGCCCGGTCACGTAACCGGTGACTTCGGAAGCCATCAGCACCGTCATTTTGGCGATGTCCGTGGGCGTGCCCATGCGGCCCAGCGGGAATTCTGCCATCATGCCTTCGCGCATCCTGGCCATCTGCTCCGGCGTGGGCGGCGGCCCCTGCATGCCTTCCCGCAGCACCGCGCCGAAATTGGTGGGCGCCGGGCCGGGGGCGATGCAATTGCAGCGGATGTTATGCTTGCCCTCGAAAAAGGCGAGCTGCTTGGTGAACAGGTCGATGGCGTACTTGGAGATAGCGTAAACCTGCACGCCCATCTTGAACTGGTGCGTGCTGCCCGACCCTATATTGACGATGGCACCGTATTTCCGGGCTCGCATCGAGGGCACCACCGCACGGCAGATATACATCATGCCGAAGAGGTTGAGCTCCATTTGTCTGGCCCAGATTTCGGTCTTCTGTTCGTCAATCGGCATATAGTCTTTTTGCAAAATGGCGCCGGCGACGTTGCAGAGTACGTCTACCTTCCCGTACTCGTCGAGGACTTTCTTGACCATCGCTTCTGCTTCCGTCTGCCTGGTGATATCGGCTTTGATGGCCATTGATTTAGCGCCGAGTTTCTTTACTTCGGCCGCCGTCAGGTTAACATCGTCGATAACATCGGTGACGGCCACCGCGGCGCAGCCTTCCCGCGCCAGGGTCAGCGTAATCTCTTTACCGAAGCCTTTCTGGCTACCGGCGCCGGTGACCAGTGCTACTTTGTCTTTAAAACCCAGGTCCATGTTCTCCTCCTGATGTAAAATTTGATTTAAAAACCGCTTAATCCAGCACCGAACCGCCGGAGACGTGCAGAACCGCCCCGGTAACGTAGCTGGACATATCTGAAGCGAAGAATATCGTGGCGTTGGCGATGTCCGCCTGCGTAGCGCCGCGGCCCAAGGGAATGGTCTTGGCCATCATGTCTACCACGGCTTTTTTGTCCGGGCCAGGGATAAAGTTGGTCGGCGCCGGGCCGGGAGCGACACAGTTGACGCGGATATTGTTCTTGGCCTCGTTAAAGGCGAGCTGCTTGGTGAAAGTATCCACCCCGCCCTTGGCAATACCGTAGACGTTGCCGGAACCGTGCGCGTACATGCGCGAACTGCCGGAGCCGATATTGACGATGACGCCGCCTTTCTTTTCGTGCATGTAGGGCAAAACCGCCTGGCAGGTCAGCATGATGCTGAAAAGGTTGAGGTGGATATCCTTGTCCCAGTCTTCCGGCTTGGCTTTATCGTAAGGCACGCGGTTGGCCATGCCCCCGGCTACATTACATAAAATATCTATCTTCTTATATTCGTCGGTGACTTTTTTCATCAATGCCGCCACATCGGCCTGGTTGGTGATATCAGCTTTTATGGCGATGGACTTTTTCCCTAGTTTCTTGATCTCTTCCGCCGTCAGTTTCGCATCATCGATCAGGATATCGGTGACCGCCACGGCGTCGCAGCCTTCCCTGGCCAGCAGCAGGGCAATCTGCTTCCCGAAGCCTATCTGGCTGCCCGCGCCGGTTACCAGCGCCACCTTGCCTTTCAAACCTAGATCCATGGTGACCTCCTATACTTTTTATACTATTCGCAGGTATCATTATATACTATGAAGGTTTAGGGGGCAAAATGTTTGGAGAGAGCAGCGAAAAAGCTGATAATTAAAGCTTAAAACTAAAGCGGGTTTTACTTTTAACGTTGTGGTTTTGACTCTTGAGCTTTGAGCTTTTACTTTTACCTAAAGGCCCAGGTAGGCCTTTCGGACGTGGTCACTCAATAGCAGGCTTTCGCAGGTTCCTTCGAGGGCCAGGCGGCCGTTTTCCAGCACGCAGGCGCGGTCGGCAATTTCCAGGGTCTGGCGGACGTTTTGCTCCACCAGTAATATGGTCTTGCCCTGCTCACGCAGGGATTTGATAATCTGAAAGACCTCCGCCACCAGTTTCGGCGCCAACCCGTTAGACGGCTCGTCGATGATGCACAGGTCAGGCAATGACATCAGGCCGCGCCCCATGGCCAGCATCTGCTGCTCACCGCCGCTCAAGGTGCTGGAAAGCTGCTTGGCCCTTTCCTTCAGCGTGGGGAAGAGCTTGAAGACCTGCTCCAGTGTCTCTTTTCGCTTTTTCCAGGCGCGGGTGGTATAGGCTCCCATGTCCAGGTTTTCCTGGATGGACATGTTGGTGAAGAGTTTCCTGCCCTCCGGTATGTGGGAAATGCCCAGCGCCACGATGGCGTGCGGCGCCATCCCGTCGATACGCTGTCCGCGAAAAGTAATGGTGCCGGAAGAAGGCCGCATGATGCCGGAAATGGTATGCAGCAGCGTGGTCTTGCCGGAACCGTTGGCGCCCACCAGCGCCATGATTTCGCCCTCTTTAACATTTACGCAAACATCCCACAAGGCCTGGATGCCGCCGTATGCCGCGCTGACGCTATTTATTTCCAGCATTGGACTGTTCTCCCAGGTAGACTTCAATCACCGTCGGACTGTTCACTATTTCCGCCGGCGTGCCTTCGGCGATTTTTTTACCGTAGTTCAATACTATAATTCTATCACAAACATTCATGATGGCCTTCATGACATGCTCGATCATAATGATGGTGATGCCTTTTTCCGACCGAATTTGCAGGATGTCTTCCATCGCCTCGGCCACCTCCGTGTGGGTGAGGCCGGCCATCAGCTCGTCCAGCAGTAGTAGTTCCGGTCTGGTAGCCAGGGCGCGCGCTACTTCCAGGCGCTTCTGGTTACCCAGCGTCAGGTCTCTAGCCGGCGAGTTAACGTTCTTGGAAAGCCCCACGAACTCCAGCAGCTCCAGCGCGTCCTTGGTGGCCTGGGCCTCGGAAAGTTTCACCGGAGCGCCGAACAGCGCCGCCAGGCGTACGTTGCTGAGCACGGACATGTTGGAAAAAGTCTTGACCGTCTGGAAAGTCCGGGCGATGCCCAGCCGGCAGACTTTGTAAGTGCTCATGCCTGTGATATCCTTCCCCTTGAACCTGATGGTGCCGGATTTTGGCTTAAACGTGGCGGAAATCAGGTTGAAAAGGGTGGTTTTCCCGGCGCCATTCGGGCCTATCAGACCGAGAATCTCTTTCTCGTCGACGTAAAAATCAACGTTATTGACGGCTATCAAGCCACCGAAGTTTATGGTTAATTTTTCACCCTCTAATAGGTGCACTTTTTTCTCCCTTAAATCGTTTCCAGAGTTTCTGGATTAGTCCTGTTAAACCTGTGGGCAAATAAAGTATCGTCCCGATAAGCATGGCACCAAAGATAAGCTTATAGTAGTCCTTCAGGCTACCTGTTTGCAGTAATTCCTGGACATAGCTGAAGAAAACCGCCCCGATGGCCGGACCCCACACGTTCCCTGTCCCGCCGAAGATAGCCATCAGAGCCGGACTGAATGATATCATCGGGTCGAAGGCCGTGCCCGGATCCACATAGGTATTTTTCGTCGCCATGATAACGCCGGCCGCGCCCATGAATGCGGTACTGATGGCAAACGTGACTATCTTGGTCATGGTAACGTTGACGCCGATGTGCGCCGCCGCTTCTTCATTCTCGCCGATGCTTTGCAGCGCCAGCCCGTATTTCGACCTTCGGATAAAATAGGAGACCAGCATGGCGATGACGCAAATCCCCAGCAAGTAATAAAATACAGCGTTGTTGCTTTCCAGGGCCACCATCCGGCCGCGCGTACCCTGGATAACGATTTCCCAGTAATAGATGACTTCCTTCACCAGCAGCACCAGGCCGAACGTGAACATGGCGAAGTATATGCCCCTCAGTCTTAGCGTAATCGCCCCCACGATGAAGGCGACGACGAAGCTTACCGCCGCCGCAATCAGTATGATGACAATCAAGGGCAGGGCATGCCCGTTAAGCGGAAAATATATCGCCGCAGCATAAATACCCAGGCCGTAGAAGGCCGCCGTTGCCAGCGAGATATAGCCGGTGACGCCGGAGAAAATCACCCAGCTTACGGTAAGAATAATGTACAACAGGAAGTTGGAGAATAATGTAACGCCGTAGTCCCAGCCATATAAGGGCAACAAGCCGACGATTATCAGTAGCGCCAGCGGTATCCCTATATTTACGCCCAGATTTTTCCGGTTTATCTTGCTCAAATCCATCTTAAGTCCCCATCAAGCCTTTTGGTCGTATCAGCAATAGGATAATGAATATTACGTAGTAAGAAGCCGTGGATAAGCCCGGCTGCCAGTAAGCCACGCCGGTGCCGATGATGCCCAGTAAAAATCCGCCGATAAAGCTGCCGGGGATGCTCCCCAGACCGCCCAGTGTGATGACCACGGTGGCGATAACGGTATATCCCAGGCCCATCGTAGTGTAGATGGGATAGCAGATACTTATTAGCGTTCCGGCCATGCCCGCCATAGCCGCGCCGAAGGCGAAACATAGCGCCAGAACAAAATTAATGTTTACGCCCATCAGGCCGGCGGTGGCGGGGTCCTGGGCGGCCGCCCGGATGGCTTTACCGGTACGCGTGCCGGCCAGGAACAAATAAAATACGATGCCGATGACGACGGCGAATATCGCCGCCACGATGCGGTTCTCAATAAACAGCGCGCCGCCGATATTAACGACGCCGCCTAAGTAGGAGTAGCTCCGTGGCGTGGAATGCCAGATAAGGACCGCGATATTCTGGACGACGAAATAAAGCCCGAAGGCAGCCAGCATACCGTTGCTTTCAAAAACCCCCGGGTTAGGCGATTTTACCCGCAAAGTGGTAAAAACCGTACGGTAAAGGATAAACCCGACGATAAACAGGACCGGGGCCGTAATAACGATGGTGAGCAGCGGATCGATGCCGTTTTCCCGCAGCCAGAAAGTCAGGAAAGCCCCGACCATCATGAACTCGCCGTGAGCGATGTTAAATACTTTGGCGACGCCGTACTGGAGGGTAAGCCCCATGGAAATCAGGGAATAAACGCCGCCGATCAGTAGCCCGCCGATTAATACGTTTAAAAATAGTTCCATTATTCCGTCTCAAAATCTCTCTGGTATTAGCCTATGCTACTTTTTTGCACCAGCAGGCTGCCTGTGGGTCGCACCCCGATATCTTTAGAGGATACCTTCAGGGATGAACCCCTGGTATGACCTCCAGACAGCCTGCTATTTTGTTGTTCAACTGCTTGGTAGTATATTTCTTTAACGCTCTGGGTTGGTTGTTTATTTAGTGGGCCACGGTGGCTTGGGATAGACAAACGGCGCGGTGTTGTTCTTGTCGTCGTCGACTACCTGGATAATCCCGCCCTGCCACTGGCCTATCTGACCAAGGTAGCATGCCTGCGGTAGTAGACCGCCGCCTGCACCGTTCCCCTGGATATCCCAATAGAAGTCCCCTAATGCTGTCTGGAAGTGGGAGGTCTTGTAGACCGACATGACTTTAGTGGTATCCGTGGTACCGGCTTTGGTGATGGCCTGCGCCAGGTACTGAAGAGTGGAATAGTACAAGATAGCGCCCCAGTAGTCCATGTTGCCCTCGCCGCCGACCACCGGCCGGACTTTATCCGCGAAAGCGGCAGCCGAGGCCGAGCTCTTGGCATTCCAGGCGCCCTCGCCGCAGACATCTTCAAGAGCTGCGCCGAAGGTGAGGTTGAAGAACCCGAAGTTGCAGCCCGGGCCGACGATGATACACTTGGGGTTGAAGCCGAGTGACATGGCGGTGTTCATGAAAAGAATGTTCTGGGTGGGATAAGCGAACATGCAGAAAACATCCGGATTCATGTCTTTAGCTTCTTTGACGATCGGGTCCATATCCGCGATGTTTATCGGTATGCTCTTGGCATCCAGGACCTGGAGTCCCTTCAGGCCGCACTCACTCTGCATGGTCAGGTTGTATTCAGCTCCATGCAGGTCGTTCATGAAGCAGATATAAACCGTCTTGGCGCCCGCCTTCACTAAAAGGTCAGTGAACATAGGCAGCTGGAAATGGTTGGAGTAGTTCAAGACCGCGTAGACATAAGGCATTTTCGCCAATTGCGGCTCCAGGGTGGTGGCGCCGCCTTCGCCGCAGAGCATCATCGTCTTATACTTGTTGGCGATTGGCGCCGCAGCGAAAAGCATGGCGGTGCCGGTAGGCCCGAAAAGGAAGTCAACGTGATCCTGCGTGCATAGTTTTTCGATGTTCTTAACGCAGACGGACGTATCGCTGGCATCATCGTATTCAATCAGTCTTACGGGCAGTTTTTTCCCGCCCACGGCAATGCCACCGGCATCGTTGACGTCTTTAATCCACATCTTGTAGATGGCGGCAAAGCCGAACGATTGGAAGCCGGCTTGCGGGCCCGTGATATCTCTGGAGGCGCCGATGACGATTTCCGTCTTGGTCGTGCCGCTAGAGCTACAGCCACCAATTGCCGGAATAATAAGAATCATGCAAAGGACAATTGGCAAAGCAAATTTAGCTATTCTTTTCAGCATATGCTGTCCTCCTCTATTTTCCCTAAAAGAACCTAGCTAATCACGGATAATGTATTTCGAATACACATCACCTCCCCGGTTAATTTTTTTATTTTATTGTTTCGAACTTTTCCATAACTTAATAGATAATTTGGACGCGTTACAATACCGGATGGTTAGACCTATTACAGGATGTCCGCCCTAGCTGTGAAAACATCAATGATTTTTGGGATGCCAACACTTTTTGCGTTATCACTACTTTAAAGTGGTTCGCAAAACTGTATAATAACTGGGCATTGGTTGTCAAGTAGTGTAAAAGTTCAGCGGCACGTTTTTGGCAAATATTTTTTATGTTTCGGAAAAAAACGAGTAAAATAGGCCGGCACTTACGCTTAAACTTGTCAGGAATATGCGGGTAAACGGCCGGGCAGGGCGGTGGGACTAATAAAAAGGTGTTATTATAATAAGGAAAATGATTAGCAGCTATCGGTCAGGCGGCCAGGGCTTTTTTAGCCGGGCTGCCGCGCCTTTTCCACCCCAGCGTTTCCAGCAGGTCGCCCACGGCTTTGTCATGGTTGGTCTCACTGCGGAGCGGGAGGTCGGGGTCAACGCGGTATTTGATGCGGCGGCCTTCTCGTTTTTTAGTGACGTAGCCGTCTGCCTCGAGGTCGTTAATGATATTGCGGGTGGCTTTTTCGGTGATGCCCACGGCGGAGGAAATTTCGCGGGCCGTGATCCGCGGCTGCTGGGCGATGAGGCACAAAACCAGCGCATGGTTGGTGAGGAATTTCCATCCCGGCATGCAGTTACCTCCTTGCCCTTTTTATCACCCGGAAAATTTCTTTTATCGCTTAATAATTACCCCGGAAAACTATTGACAATTAGTAGCAGGGATGTATAATTAATTTAGGAATAAATATTCCTATATATTATAACAGGAATGTCAAGTTATCAAAAGAAATTAACGAATCAAACGGAATAAAAATAATTAACGTCAAAGGAGTGTTGAAAAAGGAAAAGTGAAAACATCATCGGTGGCCACGAAAAATCAACCCAGCCACGGACCCGAGAAAGTCGTTACCATTAATTACATCAGCAGTGAAAACGAGGAGCCCCCCAGTAGACCTGTCATTGTAAAAAGCTTGGAGGATGAGCCTCCTGGTAGTCCAGCCACCGGTAGAAGCCGCCTTTTCGGGAACGTCCCGGATAGTTCCTGGAAAGATTGGAAATGGCAATTCCGCAATAGAATTGTCTCCGTTGACCAGCTGAAACAGCTGGTGTCCTTATCCAGCGAGGAAGAAGCCCAGATCAGGACAGTCACGCGGCGCTATCCTTTATCGATCACCCCGTACTATCTATCCCTGATTGACCCCTCCGATCCCGAAGACCCCGTGCGTAAGCAGGCGGTGCCTTCCATCCTGGAAATCACCATGAGCGGTATGGGCCTGGAAGACCCTCTGGCGGAAAAAGAAGATTCCGTCGTCCCCGGCCTGGTACACCGCTATCCTGACCGCGTTTTGATGGTGCTCACGGATATCTGCCCCATGCTTTGCCGGCACTGCACCCGCAAGCGGGAGTGGCGCCACGGCGGCTGGGTACGTACGGAAAGTGAAATTGAGGCGATGCTGGGCTACCTGCGCCAGCATACTGAGGTGAGAGATGTTATCCTTTCCGGCGGCGACCCGCTGACGCTGGCCACCAGCCATCTGGAATCAATTATCTCCCGCATCAGGGCGATAAAACATATCGAGATCATCCGTATCGGCTCGCGGTTCCCGGTGGTGCTGCCGCAGCGTATCGATGCCGAGCTGTGCGATATGCTTTCCAAGTATGGCCCGATATGGTTCAACACCCATTTCAACCATCCCAAAGAGGTGACGGCCGAGTCGGCCGCCGCCTGTGATAAGCTTTTACGGGCCGGCGTACCGGTGAATAACCAGACCGTGCTCATGCGTGGCATCAACGATAGTGTTGAAATTCAGACGAAGCTTTGTCAGAACCTGTTGAAAGCCAAAGTACGTCCTTACTATCTGTTCCAGTGTGATGAGGTTCAGGGCACCGAGCATTTACGCACCTCCGTGGACGTGGGCATAAAAATCATTGAAGGGATGCGCGGGCATACCTCCGGTTTGGCCGTGCCCAACTTCGTCGTCGACCTAGTGCAGGGCGGCGGCAAGGTGCCTTTGCAGCCCAACTATGTCCTCTCCATGAACGAGGACGAACTATTACTGAAAAACTACGAGGGTAGAGTTTTCCGTTATCGTAATCCGAATTCGCAACAACACGAGAAGGAAGCCGCTGTGGCGGCTCCCGTGAGCGGCGTCGTCGAAAGCCTGTTGGCGACTACCGACGCACCGGTGAAAACTAAAGGAGAGGCGAATGCGGATCGGATTATCATTCGATCTTAAAGCCGTTTCCCCCTACGGGGCGGAGCATCATGCGGTCGATGATGCTTTTGAAGAATTCGACCCGCCGGAAACGGTAGATATTATCGCCGGCGCTATCGAGAAAAAAGGACACCGTGTCGTCCGGCTGGGCGGCGGTGTCCAGTTTTTAGATGCCGTCCGCCGCGAGAAAGTGGATATCGTCTACAACTGCGCCGAAGGGCACGGCAGCTACCGCAGCCGGGAAGCCCAGGTGCCTTCCGTCCTGGAAATGCTGGGGATTCCCTATACCGGCTCGGACCCGCTGACTCTGGCGGTCTGCCTGGATAAACCCATCACCAAAAAGCTTGTCGCCGCCGCCGGTGTCCCCACCCCCCAATGGCGGCTAATCGGCGATGAAAAAGAGCTGGCAAAAATGGACTGGACAGGCTGTTCTTTCCCCGCTATAATCAAGCCAGAATACGAAGGTTCCAGCAAGGGCATCCGCCTGACTTCTCTGGCGGAAAACCTTGTACAGGCGAAAAAAGAGATAGGCAGGATTATTAAAGAGTACAAGCAGCCGGCCATGGCCGAGGAATTCATCGATGGGGACGAGGTAACGGTGGGGGTCATCGGCAACGCGCCGGCCAAACTGGTAGGCATGATGCGTATTTTGCCCCGGAAAAAAGAAAAGCATTTCGTCTACTCCATCGAGGTCAAGCGCGATTACGTAAATCAGGTGGACTACGAAACACCTGTGCAGTTGCCCAAACCGGTACTGGACAAGCTGGGAAAATATAGTCTCGACTCTTTTAAAACGCTGGGCTGCCGTGATGTTTCCCGAGTGGATTTCCGCATCAGCCGGGACGGCACGCCTTATTTTATTGAAATAAATCCCTTGCCCGGCCTGGGGACATACAGCGACCTGATTATCATGGCGCAAAAAATGGGCTGGACGCATGACGAGGTGATTACCGCGGTACTGGACGCGGCGCTGAAGAGGTATCCGCAATGCCAAGACGCGTAGCCATCGTTTATAACGAGCCGCAGCCCTCCGGCTATGACGCGCGGGGGGAGGAAAAGGCGGTCTTGGGTGTCCTGGAGGCCGTCACGGCGGTAAATAGCGCCGCCCAGGAACTCGGTTACGCCGCCGAGGTATTGCCGCTGGTGCCGCCTTTTGAGGAGGCGCGGAAAAAGCTGGCTGCCTTAGGTACCGATGTCGTGTTTAACCTTTTCGAGGGGTTCTGCGGCGAGCCGGAGACGGAAGCGCTGGTGCCGGAAACGCTGACCGAGCTCGGCATCCCTTTTACCGGCTGCCAGGCTTCAGTCATCAGGCTCGCTCTGGATAAAGCCGGCCTGAAAAAGATTTTAAACGAACATAATATCCCCACTCCGGATTTCCAGGTCATCGGCCCGCAGACGCTGGATACCTTCCGCCTGAAATTCCCCTGCATCGTCAAGCCGCGGGCGGAAGACGCCAGCCACGGCATTTCCGCTGATAGCCTGGTCACGGACTTTGCCTCGCTGGAAAGGCAGGTCAAAGCCATTACCGCCACCTATCACAGCGGCTCGCTGGTAGAGCAGTTCCTCACCGGGCGTGAGTTTAACGCCACGGTCATGGGCAATGTGCGCTGTGTCGTGCTCCCGGTATCGGAAATAGTCTATGAGCTGCCTCCCGGCATGCCCCGTATCTTAACCTTCGCCGCCAAGTGGGAGCCGGAAAGCGATTATTTTAAGGGTACCAAGGTCATCTGCCCGGCGGAAGTCACCGCTGAAATCGGCAGATACATCGCGGAAACAGCGAAAAGGGGCTTCAAGGCCGTCGTCGGTCAGGGCTATGCCCGGATGGATATGCGCATGGATGCCGCCGGCAACCTTAATATCATGGAAATTAACCCTAACCCGGATATTTCGCCGGATACCGGCGCGGCCCGCCAGTCTAAAGCCGCCGGCATGACCTACGCCGAATTTATCGAGAAGATTGTGAACATGGCGCTGGAGAAGAATAAATATGGCCGTAAAAATCCACCCGATGCGCGCCGCCGACAAGCCGGCGTTGATGAAAATACTGGAAAATACGCCCGAATTTAAGCCGTTCGAGGTGGTGGTGGCGGAGGAGCTCATCGATTATTATCTCTCCGACGAGGTCAAGTCCGGCTATAACATCCTGATTGCGGAAGACGAAGGGGAGGTGGCGGGCTACGTTTGCTACGGCGAGACGCCATGCACCGTCGGCACCTGGGACCTTTACTGGATCGCCGTGGACCGCAGCCGGCGGGGCAAAGGTATCGGCAAACTGCTCACGGCAGATGTTGAGGCGGCCGTCCGTAAAAGGCACGGGAGACTGGTCTTTATCGAAACTTCCTCCATGCCGCTGTACGAAAATACCCGTCAGTTTTACCTTGCCCGCGGCTATGAGGTCGTCGCCAGGATACCGGATTTCTACATGCCCGGCGACGATAAGATTATCCTGCAAAAGCGAATGTAATATAATGTGGTTATGGGCTTATCGCCCCCGGGAAGGGCGGTAGGCGATGGAGGGGTCTCTGCACAACTTCGTCATGACCTTCGTGCCGCTTTTCATCGTCATCGATGCCTTCGGCAACATTCCCTTCATCGTGACGATGGGGCAGGATATGAACCGCCAGGAACAGCGCAAGATGGTCAATTACGCGGTTCTAACAGCCAGCGTGGTGGGGTTGCTTTTTCTCTTTTTCGGGCGTTTTATCCTGCATGTGATGAATATCTCGGTAGGGTCTTTCGCCATTGCCGGCGGCCTCATCCTGCTGGTGCTTTCCATCCGGTTCATGACCACTGGGCACATGGTCACCGCCAGCAAAAACGAGATGACCGCGATTGTGCCCATCGGCACGCCGCTCACGGTAGGCCCCGCCACGATCACCACTCTGCTGCTGCTGGCGCTCCAGTACCCGCTCTACATGGTGCTCGTGTCGTTCGCCGCAAACATGGTTATTGCCTGGATCCTTTTCTTTTTAAGCCAGAGGATCGCCAGGTTCATGGGCCACGGCGGGCTTACCGCTATTTCCCGGGTTTTCAGCTTGCTGCTGGCCGCTATCGGCGTCAGCATGATGATCACCGGGCTGACGCAACTGAATATCATCCATCCTATCTGATAACCTGGATTCAATAATAAACTCATGATATCGCTGATAACCCTCGGCATCGTCTTTGTCCTTATCGCCGTCAGGCACGTGGGACGCATTAAGTTGCGTATCTGGCAGATCATGCTGGCGGGGGCTTTAGTCGTCCTCGTGACGCGGCAGATATCGCCTCACAACGCCCTGAAAGCCATCAACACGGACGTGATTCTTTTCCTTTTCGGCGTATTTACCATCGGGGAGGCGCTGGAAGAAAGCGGCTATTTGAGCCACCTGGCGCATAAGCTGTTCCAGCGGGCGCATTCGATGCAGACCCTGGTGCTTTTCATCCTGCTGGCCATCGGACTGCTGGCGGCGCTATTGTTGAACGATACTCTGGCAGTCATCGGCACGCCGGTGGTGCTGTCACTGGCCAGCCGCAATAAAATACAGCCGAAAGTCCTGCTGCTTTCCCTGGCTTTCGCAGTCACTATCGGCAGCGTGATGAGCCCCATCGGCAACC
>Ga0187866_1002190_pt1 | contig 16652 bp, 14 predicted proteins | sample June2016WEW_11_1_3_FD_133013 | JGI IMG/M metagenome (GOLD analysis project Ga0187866, IMG submission 133013) | Peatland microbial communities from SPRUCE experiment site at the Marcell Experimental Forest, Minnesota, USA - June2016WEW_11_150 | ecosystem: Environmental > Terrestrial > Soil >...
CCAGTAACGAAGTTTCCCCATGTTGGAATTAACTTATCAATTTTATATGGAATAAATGCCACTTCCCCACCGTGGATTTTTTTGTGTATTTCCTCTAACTTCTTAAATTTCAAGGGCCATGAAATTTTCCCTAACTCGCAAATCATGTGAATGCTTTTGGTCTTTTCATTAATATCAACTATTCGCAACCGCTTGTAACCATCTCCTGCGAAAAATTCGATATTCTTGTCTTTCATTTCCACCAGTTTTTCCCAACTGAAGGAGCACTTTGGCCAACAAACCCCTTGCTTTTCAATCCTATTTTTTTCTAAAAACTCTTCTTTTTCCTCTTTTGTCTTTTTCATATCTCCTAACGTCTCCAGCCAGAAATATGATCCATTAGTCAAACTCTACTTCTCTCTTCCACCATACACCTCCGAATGTTGAGCGTGCTCCTGCCAGTTCTTTGTGTATCGTTCAGCCAATTTCCTGTCCCTAATTACAAGTAGATTTTCAGCATTCTTTTCTTCGGCAGCCTTCGTGAAGTTAAAAGACCCAGTAATCACGGTCTCCCCGTCAATTATCATAATTTTATTGTGTGCAATGGCATGGACAGCATCTATTTTTACAGGTATCCCAGCATTAGAGAAAAAAGTGGCTGATGAATACTTCTCCGTCCTTTGGCTCTTGTCCAGAATAACCTCCACTTTAACTCCTCTTTTATGGGCATTTAACAGGGCTTTGGCAATTGGAGCGGACGTGAAGGGGTAGGCTTGAACCAGGACGGTGGTTTTGGCTTTATTTAACTCCTTGACGATGGCTTCTGTGCACCCTCCGTGGGGAGAGAAGTAGACTTCCCAGTTACAGGTGGGGGGTTTTTCTTGTGGTAGGGTGATGAAAGGAAAGAAAACTATACAAAGGATTGCAGATAGGATGACGAAAGTAGCAGTTATTCGGTTAATTCTTTCTTTTTTCCTCATTCTTTTTCAATAGAGCAATTCTCTTTTTCGCTTATATCTCTGCTTATTCTCCGTCAGGCACTAACCCCCATATCCTCTTCAAAGGCAACTCTGCCTTTAGCTCATCATCGAAGTGTTCATAGTGCTTAAAGATAGCTTCAAGGGAATCCGCTAAATCCCATTCAGAGGTTCATTTTTTAAATTCAAGATTCCAAAAAATCTTCCCACATGGGCATTTGACGTTTGTTAGTGTCACCCCCTTCGTATTAAGTGATATAATCGTCTGGCATTCAAAGCACTTAAACATCCCTTCCAAATCCTGGAATGCTTCCATTATGGGCAGAAAATCTTCCTTTGTGAAGTCTATCCATTTCGTATAATGAATATTCTCGTTGATTCCCCAGTGCTCCATCTGCGTCCGTTGGATGATCTCGTTAACTTGTGACTCAATTTCTGTATATGCTTCCACTTCTTCCCTTTTACCCCAGCTATTCGCAGCATTCTTGGCTAATTTAAGGTTTTCCTTATAGGCTTTTTTTGCTCCGCTCAAGAAATCCCCAAGCTCCCATCTCCCATCACTCCTGTAGCAGACTTCTGCCTTCAGTGAGTCGCATGCATTTTCATAGAAAAATTCTGCATGTTCTCTTAACTGATGGGCTGCTGATGCTATTTCGTTTCTTTCCAGTTTTCGTTGAATGTCTTCCCACACATTTTTGCCCTCTTCATAATTAGGGCCAGTCTCTACTGTCCAGCCTCTAAATTCAACCATGTTTCGACTTTTCACAACACTATCCGTATTTAACTGTCTTGCCCATGTTCTGTTGTGGGTTGTTATTATGAACTGGCTCTGCGGGAAGTGATGTTTAAGGAGTCTGCATATATTTCTTCGATGGTTGTTGTCAATAGACATGACCACGTCATCAAGTATGATTAATTTAACCTTCTCTTCGGATATTTGCTTATTCAGAGCCAAGTAAAGGCAGAGGCCCATACTGTCTTGATGTCCTTCGCTATGAAGTGCCCTTGGATGGTGGGTGCCTCTCCCGTAGAAATCGACTTTGAAATCAAGTTGCGAGCCTTCTGGCTTGAGCTCTGCATAGAAACTTTTTTCATCCTCTCCGTGGAGGAACCGATAGTATAAAGTGAAATCCTGGTTCACCGAATTGTAGAGGCTTTCTAAAACCCTATCTTTGGTATCTGTATAGGTCTTTGACAGCACCGTTGCTCTTTCGGCAAATCTCTTTGAATTTTCGTATTTTTTCTTTTCATCGAAGTATCTCTTTAATATGGGCCTTAGTTCTGTCAATGCGTCCCAAGCCTTTTGTTCTGGTGGGAGCTTCTCAATGCCCTCTGCAGTTTTCACCAGTTTTCTGAGGCTCTCTTCCCAATACTCATCAGCCAGGAATGTAATAAAGCTCTCCTTTCTTACTTCTGCCGTTGGATAATCTTCGACAGATTGTCTTAAGTTGTCAGACCATTTTGTCAGCCTTTCTTTCCATTGTTCTAAGTTCTCTTTTACTTCTTCCAGTTTAAGCTTTTCAGATGCTATGGCTATTGTATTAATATACCCTCTGAGCTTTGTGATTTCTGTATCATTTTGGGTTGCCAGCTTTCTGATTTTCTCTTCTATTTCTTCGGCCTCTTTAGCCTTCAATAGCCTTTCACGCAGGAATGTTTCAAGCTTACCAGGTTCCCATTTTGTTAGACACAACGGACATGAGCCTGTCTCATCAATGAGGGAAATCCCCAGATCAAGAAGCCGCTTGCCTGCGAGATCTCTCTTCAGCCTCTCATCTTCTTTCAATGCTTTGATTGTTTGTCTGAGCTTTTTTTCTACCTCGTATGTTTCATTTCCCTTTTCATGAATCAGCTTAGTAGCGGCAGCCAGAGTTCTTTTTAGTAATTCTGAGTCTACTCTATCTTTTTCATCCTTCGTTATGGGGCTTATCCCATCCTTCAATCTTTCCAAATCTAAAGCATCGATAAGTTCCCCCTTAAGAATCACACGGCATTCATTCACTTTCTTTAATATTTCATTTTCTGAGAACTCTTCCATTTCTAATGATAATTTTATAATTGCTATCGAAGTCTCATGGTTTGCTTTATCAGTCTGCACTGCCCTGTCTGCTTCTCTTTTTATGGTTACAAATGTTTTTCGTATTTCTTCCAGGATATCCAGGTTGAGGATTGCCTGAATCTCTTCTGCTCTCTTGCCTGCTTCCGCTGCTATATATTTCAGTATTTCAGACCGGGAGAGAACATGTTGACCTTTTTCGGCGATCTCAAGGGTTTCTTCAATTATTCCCTTTTCTATTTCAGAACATATCAGCTCTTTGGGCTTAGACATCACTCTTTTCAGAGTAATAGGCTTATCAATATCATTTATTTTTATCTTGGCTGTTACTACTGCCTCTTTAGGTTCTGTATCTATATGAGGGCCATGATCTTTAAGACTTATCCCTTTTGTCCCTCTCCCTGCCAGCCTTGATATGTCTCCTGTAAAGAGGAAATCCATTGCATCGACAACAGCACTTTTGCCAGTGCCATTTGGCCCATAGATTACGAAATTTTCGCCATTGGGCTTAAGGGTAATCCTGTTTCTTATCCCCCTAACGTTTTCTATCTCAAGTTCAAGAATCTTCATAATCCTCTTCTTCGTTCAAGAGTTTAACCAAATCTTCTTTCCTAAAGATACCCGAATACAAAAGCTCTTTCAGAGATTCTAATTGTCTCTCCTCCAAGAATTTGGTTTTCAATAATTCTCCTATAAATTCATCCACAACCTGTTTTGATATGGATTTCAAAGTCATTTCAGATCCCCCGCTTCAAAAACGCAAAAATTAGCAAGTCTTGACCGAGGAAGTTTGTGTGTCAATTTTGCTCTATCCTGTCTCACACTTAGCACAATATTTTGTGTTGTCAAGGGGAAATTTAATTTAGTAGGGCCTTGGCGATGGGAGCGGAGGTAAAGGAGTAGGCTTGAACTAAGATGGTGGTTCTGACTTTATTTAACTCTCTGATGACGGCATCGGTGCATCCCCCGTGAGGGGAGAAATAGACTTCCCAAGTGGGTAGGGTTTCTTGGGGGAGGGTGATGGGGGGAGATAGAATGATCGAGAAGGTAACAATAAGGATCGCAAAAAAAGGACCTATCTTTTTCATAGGTTCCTCTCTATTTCTTTTCAACTATCCCTTTAGTGAAAAAAGAGGTTCTCTAACTCATGTTAGTTTTAGGATTGCCTATGAGATGCGCCAGACATAAGACGATTGTTTTACCATCTTGTAATTTTCATCTAACATTGGCTGCAACAACAGAATTGCAGCAATCCTACGGGCCATGCTTGTTACTTCCCGGGCCTCATCCATCGTCAGCCCACGTCCAAGGATTTCTTGTTCCCGGTAACTCAACCACTTCTTAATGACCGAATAACCGCCAATAATATAGTCCCAAACCTTAACTGGAATGTTTTCCCAAAAGGCGACATTGTTGAGGTAGATGTCGCAAGTAGTCTTGCCCAGATATGTGAGGATTTCGTCAAAGGTTAGGTCAAGTGAAGCGGCCCCCTGCTTGATAGATGCCAGTTCATCAGGGGTGTAGTTACGTTCGACAATTCTCCCCTTACCTGGCATGGTGATACCACCTTTACCAAGATGGCCCCATCCGGCTATTAGATCAAGTTCGCCTGTGTATAAATTAACTCCCCCACCGCCAGTTTTTGCCATGATACCAACGGGTTTGAGTTCGGTCCTGATAACACCAGATGTGACACCTTTAACGTGGGATTCAGTATCCAACAGCATAGCGATCCTTCGTCCCAATTCAGCCGACTCTTCTAATACCTTCTTTGAGGCCGGCAATGGAATATGCGGCCAGTCCTGACGGATACCATCGGCGTTCTCATTCAGATAGGTTGGAGAATACCCAATTGCCAAGGCGTGCATCCAAATCAAACTCGATGCATCCGTATCAGGATTTTTGATGCCAAGTTTAGCAAAGTAATCGCGAGTAGTTGCGGAAAGATTAGCAATGGGCTTGGCACCGTAAAGTGGAAATTGCCTATCATGTTTTTTCACTTTCTTCTCAGTGGAAAAACGGAGGGACAAGGGGAAATAATAAGCATCCGTATTCAAAGAATGTTGAAGTCCTATCGACGAGGTAAAGAGAAATGGAACACCTTCTGGGCTTGCTACACCCTTCCTGCGGCAAACAAAAGAAGAATTATCTTTCCAACATTGCTGTGAGTAAAGAGGTCGCGGCTCATTCCAAAGTGGTCTGACTGATGTATGATAACACCATCTCTGATCCATCGGTCGCACCAATACACGGCGCAGAGATGATGAATTAAAATTTTCTACCTCAAGCACTTTCAAACGAGTCCTTTTTGCATCAAAACGAGCGGCATTTTCAGTCAGTCCATTATCTAACTTTTTAACAACAGTTTCCCAATCGACGGTGGCGTCGTAGTATATCCTCATTCGCTCTTCAAGATCCAGTCGGTCTATACTTACCAGCGCGTCCTTACGGTTCTCAAGTATTCCAAGAGAAAAAAAATCAGCCAGTGCATCAACACTCGGCCATGACAAGTAATCCGCAGTCACATTGGATGGACGGAACAAAAAGCGATTGCTCTCTGCTGGATTTACTCGTTTATATTTTCCGTCCAATTTAGATACCTTGAGGCTTTCAAGAAGGTCTGTCCGTTTGGTCACGCCCCAGAAGTCTCGGTATCGAATGGTGGGAGTTTTTGCTCGTTTATCCTTACGAACCATAAGACCAATAGCGGTGCCTACGCGTATACCTACATTATGGTACTCGGTGGAAAAAACCGATGGATCAGGTTTACCGTCCGGAGTCAATTTACCAGTTTCCCGACTGTCACCATTCATGCAATCAAACCACAGCGAATCGAACTCGGTGAGGAACCGCTTCCGCATGACAACAAAGGAAGGGTCCTTGAGGTAAGAAAAATTTGAGATAAAGCATACGACGCCTATGCCGGGTTTGCCCTCCACAATTCTTCGCTCGGCAAGGCGGAAGAATCGAACATAAAGATCATCGAGGTTAAACTTCTTGATGTCCCAACCACCTTTGCTGATGGGTTTGTTAAGATTCTCCTTGTAAGGTTCAACCAGTCCTTCCTCCTCGGCAGGGCTGACACCGGCAAAGGCATTATAAGGCGGATTACCGAGGATAACCAGAATAGGTTTCTCGCGCTTAATCTCTTCGGCAGCGTCACGTTCTTCTTCCAGTTCAGGAAATATTAAATGTTGCTTGGGACCTTGGGGCGGCTCCCAACCTGTAAGGGCATTGGTTAGGTAGATAGCAACACGTTCCAATGAATCATACGACAACGGGGCCTGATGTTGCTGTAGGAATAGACCCAGTTGAAGGTGGGCAACGACAAAAGGGGCAGGCAGAATCTCGAAACCGAATATTCGTCCCATTGCAGCCTTCTTGAGGTCTTGTGCGATCAGGGCGTCGCTTCCTTTGGCCTTGATCGTTGTGTTTATGCGGTGAAGCACTTCGACTAAGTAGGCCCCGGTGCCACAGCATGGGTCAAGAACATAGACTCTTGGGTCCGCCAAACCATCTTCAATCTCCAGTTCTTCTCGAAGCACGGTATCCACACGTGCCACCATGTATTTAACTATCTCTGGTGGGGTATACCAAACACCAAGTTCCTTTCGTAACTTAGGATCAAATTGTTGCAAAAATGGTTCATAGAAATATTGGACAGCGTACCCCTGATCGAATGTAGCGAAAAAAGATTTACGGTCCACCCGATTAAGAGTGGCTGAAGCCCAGGATATGGGTTCAACTAAGCCAAGCGGTTGGAGTTTAGTCGGCGCAGAAACCTGTTCGAATAGAGCCCGAATCATTGGCACGTGGAGTGACCAGACTGCTTGCTTCCAATCAAATTTTACCGACGTGTTTTCAGGTGGGTTCTGTTTGCTCCACAGGACCCAAGCTGAAAATACTCCATAGAAGAGTGTTTGGATGAGCGTGGAGCGGAAGAAATGCTCTCCTTTGTCACCCTCGAACTTCAAGCCGAGGGCTTCCTCAAGTGCTTGCCGCACGGCTGAAAGTGCTGGAAGCTGCACATCCTCAATACGAAATCTGGCATCACGGGCATAGGAGGCCATAAACCAAGCCACATCCTCAGGGTTGGACAAAGGTGCGGCATGGAGCATCACTCTTTTAAGATATTCAGTGAAGCGCTGAGCATGGATTTTTGCTGCACTTTGAGAATGCTGAGTTAATGACCAAAATTCGGATTCATTGTCGGCAAGGCGATAAGTTTCCAGCTTTATCGGCTTTCCATTGGCGTCCTTCCCCGCCAGAATAAAGTCACGGAAGTTTGTAACAAACACCAGTCCATATCTCTCCCAATACTTTGTTACCTGCTTGCCACTTGCTGTGACCCATGCATCGTCGCTGATGGGTTTGACCTCGATTGCGCCTCGTTCAGGAGTTTGCCCAGGAAGAGGCATATCATCTGTAAACTTCTGAAATTGGCTAGTGGTAAACAGTCCTCCATCGGGATTACCAGCACCACGGTTTGCAAGTTGCAGAACACAACGAACTTTCGGTTTAAGTGCCTTTCCAATCTCATTGAATAGGGTTTCCAAAGCACCATAATAAGAAGTTTCGGGGACCCCCGCACCAGTTGATCGGATTTGCCTCATATTCTGTAAATAGGTTTCAAATGCTTTCATAAATCCTTATGAAAATCATTTTTTTGTCAATGAATGCTCATATTTTATCTAACAGATGTGTTGAAATTAAGTTGGAGTGTACTAAATCAGAAGCAGGGTGTCAATGGGAATTGGCAGGAATTGGCGGGGAGAACTTTTTGGGATGGAGATGCATCCAGTGCGGAAAAATCTTGGATGAGGTTATCCTGGAGAATCGTCAGGTGGGGACGGGCAGGCAGAAATAGGAAAGTAAAGAGAATAAGGAACAGGGTGTCAATGGGAATTGGGAGAATTGGGGATTCTGTCACTTTTTAGTGTAGGATAACCATTCTGGAAGAAGCCTGGACGAGTCCGTATGTCAGGGATCGTCTATCCTACCTTCAGTCACAAAGGCCATTTTGTAATAGGAACATTTTAACCTCATTGTCTTGAACCTCTTGTTGAGATGGGATTCTCTTTCGTGACAGCTTGACGGCTTTCTTTGTCAATATCCCTTCACTGGATAGGTATTCCACTATCAGCTCCATACACTCCCGGGCTTCGTCTGGACTCACCCGTAACAAGCGGGATATTCTGTCAAGCCTTATTTGCTGTCGCTCCAGGTGTTGGGCGTATCGGGCACGCCTGTCCTTGTTGGTTCTAAGTTCCTTCAGCTTCGATATTACCTTTTGTAGATCCATTTGTGTTACTCCATTCCTTTTTTAATAGGGGTTAATTTCCCTTGCTGATGCTTATTAAAATAGACCCCTTTCAAGTTTCATCCATCTCCCATCCCTTGTGAAGCACCAGATTCCATTGTGAGTGGAATGGTAAAGAACACCGCCTTCACGACCAGTGGATGCGTGATCTATAAATTCTTTGGCTTTTTCTTTGGTTCTATGTAAAAAAACCAAAAGGCCATATCCGTGCATTCTGTTATAGTGCAGGGTTGCGTAAGGGCCTTCCCCGTCCTGATAGGCGGAAATGAATTTGCACTACATATAGGGCTGGTGGACTGCTCTCAGGAGCTCATCCTGTCCTTCGGCTCTTCTTTCTGTGGCCATTCCATAGCCATTATCCTCTTCCAGTCTGCCTCCGGTCTTTCATGCTTCCCTGATGCCGGATGCCATTCCCTGTATGCCCTGACCTTCTTGACCTTCGGTTCCTTGACCTTCTTCATTCATTGTCCATCACCCTTGATGCTGGTCTCATACACTGTATGGTCTCGGTATTAACCCATTGAATCTATTGGATACGTTTATTAGCAATCCTGATGGTGCCCTGCTTGAATAGTCCAGTCCCGTTCAACCATCCGACCATCAGTTCTATGACTTCTTGGGTCTGTTCTTGAGATAGTTTGAGAAGATGAGATATCCTGTTCAACCTTAGATCCTGACGTTCTAAGTGCAGTCGGTATTGCTTCCGCTTCTCTTGAGATCGTTCAATCTCACGATACTTCAATATCGCCTTGTTGCGATTCATGCTATATCGTTTCACCTTCTTTCTTTTGAGAGAATTCTTTGAGTGGTTTGTTATCTGTCGGAACATCGGTCGGGTGGATATCTACTATATCCACCCACCCACCCGATTTGTTTTGGTCTGGTAACAGATTTTAATCCATCCGACAACCAGACAAAATAATTATTTCAGGTAGTTATCTATTTGTTTGGTATTCATAAATCGGGTCGACTAACCTGACAAACCCGATTTATAAACCAATTACTCAATTTCTTGATCAGTCGGGTTAATCGGTTCATAAAAAACTTCTTTCCCGACCTTAGAAACCATCCAAGGATCATCCCCAGCATATCCAGACATCCCTACCTGACCTATTAACCGTTTGAACAGGTCTTTACCGATACCTACTTCCTTACAGGATTTCTGGAAGGTAGTTTGGTTAACCCGTCCGTCATGCTTCAGGATTGCCTCCATAGTCTGACGGTGAGCCTGATCCGTGCTATCCTTCTCCAACTTCTTTCCTTTTTCTGTCACCTTGTAGATCAGGTGCTCGGGGTCACGTTCAAGGATCAAGTCACCGATGGGTTCAGAGTTTGAAAGAAAACTGAGCTTGAATCTGACGTTCCTTTCCTCAGTAGTCAATTTCCATTCAAAGTCCATATGAGCAAACAACTGCATCGGGCCATAAGTGGAGTCCCATGAAGACTCCTTGTCTTTTATTCCCTTCACCTGATGGTGAGGCAGGATGGTGACGAGGCTTGGAAACTTTTCCCTGAACTCATCGGTCGCCTTATTGAAGGGATCAGCGGATTCAGGTTTGGCCAGATTCAGGTTTGTCAACTTGTAGAGCGGGTCAAGGATGAGAACCTCGGCCTCATACTTGTCAACCTGACGATGCAGCCAGTCCCGATCTTTCTGGTTCAAAAGGTTGAAATTCCTGAGCGGGTCAGGATATAGCAACGGCTGTATTTTGATCATGCCATCAATTCCGCTATTGATTTTGAGAAACCTTTTGCGGAAATGGTATTCCGAAAGTTCAAACCGCACATACAGGACTTTGTAGGGTTTCTTGACTTCAAAACCAAGAAAGTCGGCTCCCTTGGCCAAACAGAGAGTCAACTGTTGAGCAAACAGGGTCTTCCCTACCTTATAAGAAGCCACAAGGTAACCCAGAGTTCCTGGTTCCAATATGGGAGTCCCGGTATCGGTCCGAATGATAAACTCCGGCTCTTCGATCTTCTTTTCAAACATTTCAGACAATGTAATACAGGCTTTCCTGGGGACTATTTCCTTAGATCCAATAGACAGAGCCTTTTGAGCTTTGACAGGGATATCACTTAAATCCTTTCCATCCATTATCAGTTTAGCCCCGTCTTTCAAAACATTGGCCATCTCCTGACCTCTGATGAAGTATAGAACTTTATCTCTGGTATAGAGTTCACCAGACAGGTCACAGTTGAAGAGGTCGGCCAGGACTTCCCAATACGTATCGATGGGTTGATCCTTTTTCTTCTTGGTGATATACATCTCCTGGATTTCATTCTTCAAGACTTCCTGAGAAGGAAGTTCACCATATCTCTTGATGTACTCTTCTGTCTTTTGGTAAATATCCCCACGAATTTTACTCACAAAATAGTTGGGTTTCATTTCAGGAATCTCTTTAAAAAACTTTAAATTCCTGACAAAGAACGCCAGCAACTTCTGCTCAAAATCTTCTTCAAATTCAAATTGGGTTAACTCTTCCATATTATTCACCCCCTCCCGACTTCTGATTCCGCCTCATGTCCACGATCAGAGACTTGGTTAGACGGATGGACTCAGCCATAGCTAAAGGCTCCGCCAGGGTCTCGTGACCGAAAAAAGCTTCAATCTCTTTTGTGAGTTGAGGGGAATCCTCAAAGAAGAAGGTGACGCTGTTTTTGAATAACTTAGGTTGGGCGATTTCTTTGAATCCCTTGACCTTCAGATAGGCAGCCAAGGTGGCCTCTGTGACATTTCTCGTGCTCATAATAACCTCCTAAAAGTGTTTGTTTGAGGATTTAGACTGGCTTCCTCGTAGCCTGTTAAAGGTTAATGTGCGTGCGTGTTTATACTGGATACGCACCCCCCAGATCAACAAAAAAGGGCCTCAAGGTGGGTAAGCTGGGGAGCCTTTTAACCTTGAAGCCCTTAGTGAAGCAGCATATTTAATCCCCAGATACCCGTTACATCCATCTATTTCTAATTAAACCAGATCCGTGTTGTTCTGTTCGAAAATAAGCCTTTTTTCTTATAATTTCCTATTCCGGACTAATTTCCCCTACATTCTAATTATATAAAGAAGCCAAAAAATTCCTACTTCAGATCACCCAGGTTGACCAGTTGGAATTTGGACAGCGAATGATGCACTGTGTCGGAGAGCGACCCCTATTTCCCATACATTTCTTACTGAATTAGGCAGTAACCCCCCAAACACCTCTTAAATAAAAGTTATATAAAGAAGCCCTTATCCACATATACCCTTTCAATCCTGGATGATCCTGGGTGATCCTGGCGTTAAATTAACCCCTGTTTCAGCGTTTTTGGGCATGTCCTGCGATCCCCTGGGACAGTTTACACCCTGATCCAGTACAAGCAAAAAAGGCCAGAAGTGTTATGGGAAGGGTCGCCGAACCCCGTAGAACACCCCTGGCCTCCTAATGCTCTTATTAAATTGTTGCTTGACTGGCGACTGCTTCCCATATCTACCTTTATCCTTATTAAACTAAGTTAGCTCAAAACTTTTGTGCTCTTTACACAAACTCCTTTTGGACGTTCAATTCCTCCTTCTTACTATTAAACAAATTTGGCTTAAAATTTTATCAATGATTTTAGTTTATCTCTCCATCTATAGGAATGTATATAAAATCAAAATTCTCTTTTTTCCCAAAATCTCTAAATTTAAAAGAATTTTATAAACCTTGGAATTATTAAAAATCCCCTTCTATTATTTTTTTATAGAAAACTATTGACCCCTTGAGGCCTGATGAGGTCACAGCGCACCAAGCCGCCAAGGATAGAATCAGAGAGACTTTTTTATGTAGGTGCAATGGAACCGAGAAAGTCGAGCGCGTGGGAGGGTATTTTTCACAACTCAATGTTAGGCAAGAGTGTATTGTGATCCGTGGTCGTAAGATTCTTGATTTTCTTGAGCCAATTCCTTGACCAAAATTGTTGTCAGAGGTTCGTTTAGGAAAAGAACTTTTTCTAAGAGGCTGAGGCACTCTCTTGGCAACTGATCGGCAGATGAAGCAATTTGTCTTAATGCACTCTTGTCTTTTACGATGATCCCCTCCAAATCGCATATCTTCTGAAGCCATGGGATGAGTTCATCAATTTCGGGTCGCTTGGTCTGCAGCGGCATGACTCTTTGACGAAATGCCTGAGTAACCGTATTGAGACCGATTGCACAAAAGATTGCCAATAAATCCTTCTGCCTCTCCAAAGGCCTGAGAAGCTTTTCTTGCAACGGCTCTTTTGTTCTATGGAATTCATCGAAAACGTGTATATTTCGGCCTAACTTTGAGGTGGACCCATAATAAAAGTTTTCAAGGATATGGTCTAAGTATTTCTTGTCAATCTGGGTGCAATCATGATAAGAATATTTCAAGAAGGAATTAAGCACATCATCGATAAGCCAGAAAGATATGCACTCCTTGCATTTTCCACAAACATCCTCTGTAAAATTCTCACAGTACAAACCTTTTATAAAAACATAAGCGAGGCTGGTCTTTCCCGATCCTGGGGGTCCGTGGAAAAGCATTCCCCTAGGAGCATCCCCTGATTTAATAATCCTTTTTAAAATCTTTATCGTTCTCGTATTCCCCACAAATTCTGAAAAGCTTTTTGGCCTATATTTCTCACGAAGGTCAATTTCTGTTGCATCTTTAGCTTTGTAGGTTTTGCCATCTTCCATAGTAATCCTCCTGGGTATTCATAATTTTCCACCTTCAACAAAGTATTCATTAGTAAGTTTTAAGAGCTTCTCCTTATCGAGTGAGTAACATGCTCTCTGTCCAATCTTCAAACGAGGGCGTTTGATACCTGTAAGTACGTCGTAACGCTTGAGAGTCCGAGAAACCGTTTCAAGTTTTAAGCCGGGAATGCTCCAAAGCTCTTTTATGGACTTGCAAAGGTCCTCGCCGACATAAAGACCCCCGTCAATATTTAAAGGCTTCGCCTGCTCTATATATGCTCGAGTAGCCTCAAGAATCTGAGCATCCATGTTTCCAATTAATTGCATTCTCTTCCTTTGGAGAATTGTTTTTTTAGCCAGGGTTAACATACTCTCCTTTATAAGGATTAACTTACTCTCCTTTAAAAATGGGTCGTCTGCTGTATCCAGAGTCTCGGCGATTATGAGAATAGGTGCCCATACTTCTTCGTCTCGTCCCGCTATTCCCTTAACACTGTCAAAAGAAAGATAACGTTCAGAAATGTTATCTCGATAGTCTTCCAAAAATGAACGGATCAGTTCCTTTGCCTCTTTGAACTCCTTTCCGATCTTTGAGGATCGGAATTTTTCAAGAAGAAGAATGCTCTTAATCATATGGATGGGTATCATACGGCTTTCCAATGCTTCATCCTGAATCCCCTTTTCGTTTATGATAATTTTGGGGCAAAATGTTAAAAATTTTTCAATGCTACCGTTTGGACCGCATCGAGTAACGTTGCCATTTCGACGATAACCACTCCGAAGGGCCCTGCGGAGGATGCCGCGACGGGTTGGACCTCCGAAGTCATCTGCCTCGTCAATAATCATAGTCACTCCACCGTGTTCTTTATCAATCTCTCTATAGAAAGAGGCATCGGAGATTTCACTTGAATTGAACGGGTTAAAGCATAATCCTTCAAAGAGGTCTCCGAGGCGAGTCTTACCACTCGCTTTTAGACCGAAGATCTGAAGGTATGGAATCTCATCAAAAATGTCGTAAAGGTGTGTAAGGAGCACGTAGATTACCGAAAGGGTATAGAAAAGACTATCCTCAAAATAAATAAACCTGCGAAAAAGCTCAGTCAATTTTTTAAACATTTGATTGGTTTTAGTGGAGTTCTTAAACCTACGCAACGATTCTAGCGAATAAGGTATCCTCTTAATTTCTATCATATATGTACCCCCTTTCAAGATTTCGCTACACAGCTACACAGACCAACCTAACTACTCAATATTTAAATACTTTTTCATGTGCAGCATTATGGTTGATCTTGAACTCCACTGAATAACCTTACTTATTAGACAGGTTCCTCCAATGGGTTTAGTATCATGGATAATCCATGTTCTCATCTCCTCTCTTAGTAAGCATAAATCATACCAACTATCAATCCATTATAAAAATCAGCTTGACTTCCGCTTTGGTTGGCGTGAGCATGCTTTACAAAGGAGGTGATCCAGTATGGTAGCGAGCGTAACTGGAACGACACGTCTCATCAGAGAAATGTTGGGTAAGAAGGTATCTCAGGCCAAAATTGTTGAAAAGCTCATCCCCATGTTTATTGAAAAGGGTGGCACTGAGGCGTTGGCCAAGAAAAGAATCAGGCCATTGATTTACAGGGAAATCAAGAAAAGAGCATCTACAAAGAAGAAATAGCCACAGGGGGCTTAAGCCCCCTATTTTTTGGCCCAAATATTGCAAATAAACTCTTTCTATAATACCCCGCCAAGATTAAAAAACACGGTTGGGGCAAGACTTTTTACCCAGACTAATGGGTTGGGTCGTCAATAAGTAGTAAGTCAAGGGGGTTATCAAATGGCAAAGGCGCTGGGATGGAAGTCAAAGGTATCAAGTTAAAGGATGTTCCGCCTGACCACTCCGTGGCCACCATAACTGATCCAAAATCCACCATCCACCAAATCACTTACCATCGGTTGAAAGGTAATCTTTGGGAGGCGGTAAAAAATGAAGTATCCAAAGAATAGAAATTACACAAATCTGATACTCGATGGTGCCCATATAAAAGTCCAAGTGGTTCGGCCTTACCATTACTCAGTCATTAATAATGACTCCAAATCTACAATCCGAAGACTTACCTTCCACAAGCTCAAACGAAATCTATGGCAAGTCTACTTTTGGGACCCAGTCAGCAAGAAGCAAATTTTCCTTCAGCGGGGGACTAACGGGAAGGCTCTCAGGAAACAGGACGATTGTATACCAGTCCTAGGCATTTTGGTAAGTAAAGGATTCGACCCTAAGATTTGGAACAAGGATAAGTCCTATCACTTTGATGTTGCCCTCGAGAACTGGATAAGCCTGTCTACCTGCTCCCAGGAGTGGTTAGAGCAGCGGAAACAAATAGGCAACCGTTTCTTCATCCCCTTCTTCAAACAGAGGGACATCCGAACAATCAAAACTATGGACATCAATCAATTTGTAGCGGGACTCAAGAAACTCAAGAAGCTTTCAGACAAGTCGTTATACAATGTTGTAGGGGAGCTAAAGGCCTTCTTCAACTTCCACAAACGATCACTCACAGCATTCCCCGACTTCCCACGCATCAGGTATCAACTGCCTCAAATCCGCTCCATAGGTCGGGATGATCAAGATCGGATATTTAAGTTTATCCCTCGGGGTGATCTCCCTATCTTCACAACGTTGAGATTCTACGGATGTCGGGAAAATGAAGCCAGCGGTCTACTCTGGGAGAATGTCATCCTGAATGCCCCTAAGCCATACCTGGTCATTGCTACCGCTCTGGGACATAAGGGCCACGTCAAGCCTACTACTAAGAGTAAGAAACCGCGGGTGCTCCCTATCACTAAAAACCTTAGATGGATATTTGAGAATGAATGTAGTAGCAGGTTTGCGTTCACTCGGAATGGAAGACCCTACTCCAATAAGATGCTCAATTACACCTGGAAACGGGCCAACCTGTTAGCTAATGAGAAATACGGAGTCCCGATCATCAACCTACGTAATGCGACCAGACATTCGTTTGCCTGTCAACGGTTGAATGAAGGTTTTCCGATGCACAAGGTGAAGACAGTCCTCGGTCATAGCGATCCTCGGACAACCGAGAGGTATGGTGAATACAGTACTGAAGCACTGGAAGACATCATTGAGGGTGAAATAGTTAATACAAAGTTAATACCCCACAATAAGATACAACCCATTGAAACTACTAAAGAGTCATGGCTGGGGGGCGAGGATTCGAACCTCGGTAGCAAGATCCAGAGCCTTGCGTCCTGCCGCTAGACGACCCCCCATTTTTCGTGCCCGTGATTCGTGTCTCGTGTTCGGGTAAAAACCCTACAATTACCTAAATTTTTAATACCATTAATTCAATCCGATATCAATCTTTTCGAGACAAAAAGCTGATTTAGGAAAAAATCAGTTTTTGTTGTAAAATAGAACCTGTCCTGAAGAGGGAGAAATAGACTGTTTAATCTTAGAGCAGGAGAAAGGAATTGACTCTATGGCCCAAACCAACTCATCACCCCCGTCAGATTTTATAAGAGACATTATTGAGGAACACCTAAGAAACAATAGGTTTCAAGGGCGTGTGGCTACCCGCTTTCCACCCGAACCGAACGGATACCTCCATATCGGACATGCCAAGTCCGTCTGC
>Ga0187866_1002195_pt1 | contig 16623 bp, 15 predicted proteins | sample June2016WEW_11_1_3_FD_133013 | JGI IMG/M metagenome (GOLD analysis project Ga0187866, IMG submission 133013) | Peatland microbial communities from SPRUCE experiment site at the Marcell Experimental Forest, Minnesota, USA - June2016WEW_11_150 | ecosystem: Environmental > Terrestrial > Soil >...
AAATCGCTGCGCCGGGTCTTCCTCGTGCACGGCGAGCCGGTGCAAGCCACCGCGCTCTCCAAGGCCATCCAGGACCGCTACAGCCTGGACGTCGTCATCCCCAACCGCGGTCAGAGCTTCGATCTGGTTTGACAGCCGGAGCCGCTGCGGTACTAGCGCTGTTTCCGCGGGTACTGGAACGATCAGGCTATTCACCAGCCCCCGCATTGGCCCTACTGTTGGTCGAGTGAGCCTGCTGATCCAGTTCTCCTACTTGCAGTTGCTGGACATCTTGACCACGCTGGTCTTCCTGTCCGGCGGCGCGAAGGAGGCCAACCCCGTGGTGCGGCTCGCGTTCGCCGTTTCCCCTTCGCCCCTGATCGGGCTGCTTTCGCTCAAGCTGTTCGCCATCGCCATGGCCGTCTACTGCTGGCGTACCTCGAGAACGCGCCTGCTCAACCTCGCCAATGTTTTCTTCGCCGCCCTCGTCACCTGGAACCTGCTGGCGCTGCTGGCCCGCGGGTAGTGCCTGAAAGCTGCGTTGACGCGAAAACGGGACAGCGTTCGAAATGCGCCTTGCTGGGTAATCAGGCCGGTTCCGCAGGCCTGGGTCTTCAATGGCCATTCGTTTACTCATCCCCTCGCGCGTTCCACCAGCGCGATTTCCTCAGCCGTCAGCCCATACAGGTCATACACCAGCCGGTTAATCTCTGCATCCATCGCGTCAATCTGGCGCTGTACAATGGCCCCCTGCGCAACAGACTTCGCGGCGGCACGCTGCTTGTTAAATGCGATCATCGAATCGACTAGCGTTACCATGCGGTCATGGAGCCGCTTGTCCGCCGGGTCGCTGAAGTCAACTCTTCGGAAAGGTAAAGAGCGAACCTTCGCCAGCTTCACCTGTGGGAAAACTCTCCCCGCCTCCTTGACAGTTTCGACATAAATGAAGTTCAAGAATGTGGAGTTCAATAAACCAAGGATATACCGCAGGTCATAATCATGATTCAGAAGAACACCGGCCTGCAGGGTATTGGCAAACCAATGAGGCCCAATGATAGCGGCTCGGACTCGGTCGCTCGTTTGTCTCCACACTATTTTTTCTGGAAGGTCAAAAACCTCCTTGTTGAAGTAAACGATTTCGTCTTTGCGGAGAAGTCTTTCATAACGTTCCCGGAAATAATGCTCTGCAGTGTAGTCGACGTACCAGCAAGAAATGCTAAGATCCGCACCTATCAAGCAATGATGGTCACCGCTCGATTGTTTTGAACCTTCATAGTAGAGCCGCGAAGCAAGATCGGACTTGCCCTTCTGTTCCATTCCGCACCCAACTCGCTGATACTTAATCCCGCAGTCCTTGCAGTCGAGCACGTCAGAAAGCTTGGACTCCCTGGGGCCAAGTTCTCGGTAGAAGGTAACGAACGCCTCCTCGGTTGTTTTCCCGTACACGGATTGCGATAGCATTCGGTACTTCGCGCCTGAAGCGATTTTCTCGCGCTCGATGTTGTCTGTCAGGTGAGAAGTGTCAAGCACTGCGACCTTTGCACTTTTCCTCGGAGGCTTCTTATGAACAATGAAAACGCAGGATGGGGCCACGACCTTGGCGGTGAAAACCCTGTCGCCAACGTTCCAAAGCTTGCAAATGTGGAAGCGCTTCAGTAGCCGACGCACGTCGATGTAGCGGGGTTGGAACATGAAGGCGCTTGGCACAATGAAACCGACGAAGCCCTCGGGCTTGGCAAGTTGGGTTGCTTTGTCGATGAAAAGCTTGAAACTATCCCGATAACTCTGCGTGCTATCTGGATACCGAAGTGTGATGTACGAAGTGATGTCGTCAATGTTCGCTCCCCAAGGTGGGTTTCCGATGACGCAATCGAATCCGCCACACTTCACCGCGTCGGCAAAACCGCGGTTCCAGTCAAACGCATTAACGCGTTTCATTTCCTCAGGATCAGCGATCAGCTTGCCGGTGAAATAGTCCGGGCCGATCAAAGAATTGCCGCACTTGATGTTGTCTGCCAGATTAGGCAAGGCACGGTCGCCGAACGCAAGCAGGCTCAAGGAGAGGCTTTGGTCGGTTTCACCTTCAAGTACCTTTAGCAGCAAAGAAAGTTTAGTCACTTCAACGGCCTGGGGGTCGATGTCCACGCCGAAGATATGTGTCGTGAGGATTCGTTTCTTTTCGTCGATGGTCAGCCGCCAGTGACCGTTCTGGGTGTCCTTATAAACGGCGTTCTTGAAGTTTTCCGGCCTGTGTGCCGTGTACCAGTTCAAGCTGTAGTCCAGAAGCCGATGGTATGCGCCCAGCAGAAACGAGCCGCTTCCGCAAGCCATGTCGAGAACGCGGAGTGGGGGCTTGTCCTTGGAACCAGCCAGCTGGGTTGGGCTTCGTCCTTCGATCTGTGGATCGACAGTTTGCCTGACGATGTACTCAACGATGTAGACCGGGGTGTAGTAGACGCCTCCGGCTTTGCGTACATCGGGTTTCTCCTCGAGCTTTGCCTGGTGTCCGGTCGTAAGCCGAATCACCTTGCCCAAGAAGCGTTCATAAACGGTTCCAAGAATTTCGACGGGTATCACGCCGAACTGATAGGGGGAACCGTGAGCGAAGTAGAGGCTTTGCAGGATCAGCTTGAAGATCTTGTCGTCCACCTCCAACTTCGGGGTGATCCGGTCAGGCTCCTCGGATACGCCGCTCTCCTTCTGGAAATGGAACAGCCCGGAATTGTATTTTTGGTCGGCTTGCCGGGAGAGGTCGTGAATGAAGCGGGAGTAAACGTTGGGGCGTTCGCAAAGCGTCAATAATTGCTCGTAGGGTTCCAGCCCCCGGTCTTCCGCCATGCGAAGGAATACAACACGGTCAATCGTGAGTTGCACGGCCGCGTTCAGGTCATCCAAAGAGAGGCTCTTGTTCCGAACAGCGATGTTCCCGGCGAGAGCGAGCCGCCAGCCCTCCATCTCCTTTAGGAATTCCACGTCCACTTCGGACGTGCCGCGCTTCCGTTTTGACGCGGCGTATTGGTCAAACGCGCCTGACCAAACGGCTTCGCGCGAAAACACGTCCCAGAGATCGGGCCAACGGTCAGGGTACTCTTCAAAACGGAGGTATTGGATTCGAGCATGGCTCGCCTTATCGCTTGGGCGGGGCCGAAAGGTGCAATCGTAAACCGCAAGCTCCTCGAAGTTGGTCAGAACGGACAGCGCGACCCTGGCGCTCCATCCGTAGCGGCGGAGCTGGTAGGCCGGGGCGGGGTCGGAATTGATGTTGGCGTCGCACTTCTTGGCTTCGGCGTAAAATTTCGGCGAGGAGCCGACGCGAAACGCGTAATCTGGGGCCTTCTGGTGGCCTTCCACATCAAGGCTGTCCTCGGGAATGACCTCCCGGTACTGGGGTGCATTCCTCGATGTATTGCGCACGTCCCAGCCTAGCGACTCAAAGAGGGGATCTATCAGCGATTGGCGGACGTGGGCTTCCTTGACGCCTGGGGCGAGAAACGCCTGCCGGTTGGTAGCGAAGTACCGGCACAGCCTCGTGATTTCTTCTTTGCCTTGATCGATCGTCTTGCTCATCCCTGCGTCCTCTCGCCTAAAGCTCCGTATTGGATCTCGTCATCTCTCAACAGTACAGCGGGTCGCCTGGGCACGCAAGCGATTGGTATTCCGCTCAACGCAGCTGTCAGACACCACCGGCCCGCGCCTGACCTCCGCTTCGTTCTTATACAATTAGCCTGGGGAGGTTTCCTCAATGCTGCTCAAGTGGCCGGCCCTTCTGGCGATCCCGGTTTCCTTGCTTCTGGCCCAAGCCAGCGGCCCCCTCGCGCCCTCGGGGCTGCGGGTCGAGTACCTGGCGGAACCCGTCGTCGATGTTCCCCAGCCGCGTTTCTCCTGGGCGCTGAACCACACTGAACGCGGGCAGAAGCAGTCCTTCTATCAGGTCGTGATTTCGACCACGCCGGGCTTCGATGTTGCTGTTTGGGACAGCGGGAGGCTCGCCTCCTCTCAATCCACGCACATCGCGTACGCGGGCAAGCCGCTCCAGAGCGGCCGGACCTATTACTGGAAGGTCCGTTACTGGGACCGCGACGGCAGGGAGAGTCCTTACAGCGCTACCGCCAAGTTCGATACCGGCCTGTTCTCGGCCTCGGAGTGGAAGGGCAAATTCATCGGCGGCGCGAACCAGCTCCGCAAGGAGTTCACGCTGCCCGGCCGGCCGGTGCGCGCCCGCGCCTACATCGCGGGGCTCGGGTACTACGAACTGCGCGTGAACGGGAGAAAGGTCGGCGATCACGTCCTCGACCCGGGTTGGACTACCTACGACAAACGCGTGCTCTACGTGGTCCACGACGTGACGCGCCATCTCCAATCGGGCGCTAACGCCGTGGGCATCATTCTTGGCCAGGGTTGGTACGACTCGCGCGCCGCGCTCCTTCAGCTCGTGATCGAGTGCGAGGGCGGCCAGCGTGTCGAGATCGTGTCCGACGCGGCCTGGAAAACCGCACAGGGCCCCATCGTTTCCGACAGCATCTACAACGGCGAAACCTACGACGCGCGCCTCGAAACCCCCGGCTGGGATCGCCCCGGCTTCGACGAGGCCGCCTGGAAACCCGCTTCCCTGGTGGAGGCGCCGAAGGGCGTCCTCTCGGCGCAGATGATGCCGCCCATCCGCGTCGTCGACACCGTCGTTCCGCTCAAGATGACCAGCCCCCGCCCCGGCACTTACGTCTATGACATGGGCCAGAACTTCAGCGGCTGGGTCGAGTTGCGCGTCCGCGGCCCGCGAGGCGCGCAGGTCAAGCTGCGCCACGCCGAGCTGCTCTACGACGACGGCACGCTGAACGTCGAGAACCTGGGCCGTGCCAAGGCCACCGACATTTACACCCTGCGGGGCGACGGCGCGGAAGAGGTCTATCAGCCGCGCTTCACCTATCACGGGTTCCGCTACGTCGAGCTGAGCGGCTTCCCGGGCGCCCTAAAGCTCGACACCATCCGCGGCAAGGTGGTGCACTCGGGTGTGAAGCCCGCCGGCGGATTCGCCAGTTCCAAGGCCATTCTCAACCAGATCCAACACAACATCCTCTGGGGCGTCACCAGCAACCTGGAAAGCGTTCCCACCGACTGCAACCAGCGCAATGAGCGCATGGGCTGGATGGCCGACGCCCACCTCTACGCCGAGACCGCCATGCTGAACTTCGACATGGCGGCTTTCTACACCAACTTCCTGCGCGACATACACGACATCCAGGGCCCCGACGGCACGCTCACCGACACCGTGCCGCACAAGTACGGCCGGCGTCCTGCCGACCCGGCCTGGGGCGCCGCCTACCCGCTGATCGTGTGGTACCTCTACCAGTACCAGGGCGACCGCCGCATCCTCGAGCAGCACTACGAGGGCGTGAAGGCCTGGACCGAGTATCAGCGCAGCCGCAGCCAGGACGGCATTTTGAGCTACAGCTACTACGGCGACTGGGTCCCGGTGGAGCCGACGCCCGGCGACCTGGTCTCGACGTTTTACTACTACTACAGCGCGCACCTGACCTCGCGCATGGCCGAGTTGCTCGGCAAGACCGCCGACGCCGAGAGCTATCGCAAACTAGCCGGCCAGATCCGGGAAGCCTTCGATAAGAAGTTCTGGCGCTCCGAACTCCATGCCTACGGCAACGGCACGCAAACCGCGCAGGTCCTTCCGCTCTACCTGGGCCTGGCGCAGGAGGAGGAGAAGCGCAGCGCAGCCCTGTTTCGCCTCACTAACGACATCGTTTACGGCAAGAATACGCACCTGACCACCGGCATTATCGGCGCCAAGTACGTCATGGAACTGCTGACGCGCACTGGCCGCTCCGACCTGGCTTACGAGTTGGCCACCCAGACCACCTACCCGAGCTGGGGCTACATGATTGAACGCGGCGCGACCACGTTGTGGGAGTTGTGGCAGGAGAAGACCGGGCCGTCGATGAACTCGCACAACCACCCGATGTTCGGCAGCGTGGGTGCGTGGTTCTATTCCGCGCTGGCCGGAATCAATCTCGATCCCGAGCGCCCCGGCTACGAGCGCATCCGCATCCAGCCCCAGCCCGCCCGCGACTTGCAGTGGGCTTCCGGCTCGCTCGAAACCCTGCGCGGCTCGGTGGTCTCCTCCTGGCGGCGCACGCCGGATTCCTTCCGTCTCGAAGTCGTGATTCCGGTGGGCAGCGAGGCCGAAATCCACATGCCGCAGAACCACCTCGATCCGGTTGTGGTGAGGGAGTCCGGCCGCGTGGTCTGGAAGGACAATGCCTACCAGCCCGGCGCGTCCGGCCTCACCGCCGCGCGCCAAACCGCCGACGCGGTTGTCTTCGAGGCGGGCTCGGGAACGTATGTGTTCGAGCTGACCGGCGCCTACTGAACCGTCTTGTCCGGCTTCATGCCGAGTTTCTCGTAGAGCTTGCGGCGTCCCGTTTTGTCGGATTCCAGGATCTGACGGGCCGCCTTGGCCGCCGCCTCGGCGTATTCGCGCGGCACCACCACCACGCCGTCGCCGTCCGCCACCACCACGTCGCCGGGGCGCACCAGCACGCCGCCGCACATCACCGGCCGGTTCACCGATTCCAGCTCGTTCCGCCCCGGGCGAATGCCGCGCGCCGGCCGCCGGTAGTAGAGCGGCACCTTTTCCTTGATGATCTCGTCGGTGTCCCGCGCGCCGCCGCTGGTCACCACGCCGCGCGCCCCCCGCAGCTTCCAGGCCAGGATGTTGTTCGAGCCGATGGTGCCCGTGTCGCCGTCCTCGCCGCCATCGATTACCAGCGCCGAGCCCGGCCGCAACAGTTCCACGAACGGCTCCGGCGACAGTTCGTTGTACCAGGCCGACTCCCACTTCTTGAACTCCTCGGGGGTCATCTTGCCCGCGCGTTTGTTGGTGGGCACGTAGCGTGCCGTCACCGCGATGCCCACGAAACGGTGCTCGAAGCTCTCCGTGTCGCGCCACAGCGGCCGGATCTCGGGGTTCATCAGCCCCACGTCCTGGAGCCCCACGATGTCCAGCCCGTCGGCGACGTCGGCGAGGCGCAATCCGTCGTACAGCTTGAGAATCCTCTCGTCCTCCGCGGGCGAGTATTTCTCGAATCCGATGGTGCTCTTCTGCCCCGCCTCCTGCCCGAAAAGCAGGAAGACCTGGAGCAGCGCGATGACCAGCACGTTTCTCATGACAATTCTCCTGACGTCAGACTATGGTACGCGAGAACGCACCTGCCGGGGAATGGTGGGCGCGACAGGACTCGAACCTGTGACCTCCTGCGTGTGAAGCAGGCGCTCTAACCAACTGAGCTACGCGCCCGAGGGGCGGAATCTTGATTGTAGACCAGCGCGGCGGAGCCGGGCAACGCTACTCCAGGAACTCCACCCGGTACTCTTCGATCACCGGGTTGGCCAGCACGTCGCGTGCGATCTGCTCCATCTCCCGCTCGGCGCGCTCGCGCGGGGTGCCCGGGGCAAGCACGATCTCGAAGAACTTCCCCTGGCGAACGCTGGCGACACTCGCATAGCCCAATCCGGCCAGGGCGGAACGAATCGTCTGTCCTTGCGGATCAAGGACCGTGGGTTTGAAAGAGACGTACACTCGCACTTTCATGGAACGACCATTCTATCTCGCGGCGCGTGGTTCGTGTTGGAGCAGGACGCTCCGCTGGCCCGGATCGCACGCTTCTTTCACCGTGATACACCGTGTGTTTCCTTGCGGCGCCGGTTCCGGGCGCGCCATTCTTACATCACACAATGCTTCGGGGGTCACGTACTCGACCTCTGTCAGATTTGGCAACGTCAATGCCAGGGCCAACCGCCGGCCCCGATGTGCTACAACGGGAATTCCGGGGAGGGCGCCATAGTCAAGGTTTGTGTGCTGGCCAGCGGGAGTTCGGGCAACAGCACCCTCATCTCCACCGGGCGGACGCGGCTGCTGGTGGATGCGGGATTGAGCCGGCGGGAGATCTGCGCCCGGCTGGCCTCGATCGGCGAGCAGCCCGACCAGATCAGCGCCATCCTCGTCTCGCACGAGCACAGCGACCATGTCGCGGGCCTGCCGGTGCTGGCCCGGAACCTCGAGGTTCCCGTCTACCTCACCGAGCTCACCGCGCCGAGCGTGTGCTGGAACGGCTATGATCCCAAGCTTGAGACCTTTCAGGCCGGCAGCCGCATTGTGGTCGGCGACATCGAGATCGACACCTTTACCATCCCCCACGACGCCGTCGATCCGATCGGCTTCTGTTTCCGCGCCGAAGGCGTGAAAATCGGCCTGGTGACCGACCTCGGCTACATCCCGGACTCGATCAAGTTTCACCTCCGTGGGTCCGACCTGCTGGTGCTGGAATCCAACCACGACTTGGAGATGCTGAAGGTCGGCCCCTACCCGTGGCCGGTCAAGCAGCGCATCATGAGCCGCAACGGCCACCTTTCCAACGACGTGGTCTGCGAGTTCCTCCGCACCGAGCTCGACCCAACCACCACCACGCTAGTGCTGGGCCACCTCAGCGAGCACAACAATCACCCTGAGATCGTGCGGCTGGGCGCCCAACAGGCGCTAGCCGGTCGCAGCCTGTTTACCAAGCTGGTGATCGCCGAACAGCGCGAGCCCACGGAGGTCTTCGAGTACTGATTATGATCCCGAGATATACCCGGCCTGAAATGGGCCGCATCTGGAGCGACGAGAACAAATACCGCGCCTGGCTCGAGGTGGAGCTGGCCGCCTCCGAGGCTCTGGCCGAGTTGGGGGAAGTCCCCGCCGAGGCCGTGCGCGAATTGAGGGAGCACGCCAGCTTCGATGTCGCGCGCATCCTGGAGATCGAGCGGGAAGTCAAGCACGACGTGATCGCGTTTACCACGGCCGTGGCCGAGCGGCTCGCGGAGGCCGGCCATGCCGACGCCTCCCGCTGGCTGCACTACGGCCTGACTTCGAATGACGTCGTGGATACCGCCCAGGCGCTGCAAGTCGCGCAGGCCTCGCGCCTCCTGCTGGCCGGTCTCGAGGAACTGCGCGCCGTGCTGAAGGACCGGGCGCGGGAGTTCCGCCACACGGTCCAGGTCGGGCGCACTCACGGGGTGCACGCCGAGCCGATCACCTTCGGCCTCAAGCTGGCCCTGTGGTGGGACGAGGCGGGCCGCAACATCGAACGTCTCTCGGCCGCCGCCGCCGACATGGCCGTGGGCAAGCTCAACGGCGCTGTGGGCACGTTTGCGCACATCGGCCCGGAGGCCGAGGAGCGCGCCTGCGCCAAGCTGGGCCTCGCAGCCGCACCCATCACCTCGCAAGTCATCTCCCGCGACCGCCACGCCGCCTACATCGCCGCGCTGGCGCTGGTTACGGCCCTGCTCGAGAAGATTGCGCTTGAAATCCGGCATCTCCAGCGCACCGAAGTGCGCGAGGCCGAGGAGCCGTTTTCGGCCGGCCAGAAGGGCAGCTCCACCATGCCCCACAAGCGCAACCCAATCACTTGCGAGCAAATCTGCGGCCTGGCGCGGGTGGTGCGCGCCAACACGCAGGCGGCCTTCGAGAACATCGCCCTGTGGCACGAGCGCGACATCTCCCAGTCCTCGGTCGAGCGCGTGATCCTGCCCGACTCCACCATCCTCGCCGACTACCTGCTGGCCCGCACTAGCAGCCTGGTCCGCCGGATGCGCGTCTATCCCGAGCGCATGCGCCGCAACCTGGAGCTCACCCGGGGACTCATCTTCTCCGGCCAGCTCATGCTCGACCTGGCGGCCGCCGGCATGCTCCGCGAGCAGGCCTACCGCATCGTCCAGGGCCACGCCATGCGGGCCTGGGAAGACGGCTCGGACTTCCGCGCCTCCATCGAGGCCGATCCCGAGATCCGCGCCGCGCTCAAGCCCGAACAGATCGCCGGCAGCTTCTCGCTGGAACGCCAACTGCGGAACATTGACCGCATCTTTGAGCGCCTGGGCATCGTCTGAATCATCATGATCGTGAATCCCGATATCGAGCGCTACATTTACGGGCTGGTGCCGCCGCGCGACCCCCTGCTGGCGGAGATGGAGCAGGAGGCCGAGCGCCGGGGCATTCCCATCGTGGGCCCGGCAGTCGCCAACCTCCTGGCGCAGTTGGTCCGCATCTCCGGCGCCCGGCGCATCTTCGAGCTGGGGTCGGCCATCGGCTATTCCACCATCTGGCTGGCCCGGGCCGCCGGGCCGGACGCCGAGGTCCACTATTCGGATTTCAGCCCCGCCAACGCCGAGGAAGCACGCGGGTACTTCGAGCGGGCGGGTATCGCCTCCCGAATCTGTATTCATGTCGGAGATGCCCTCGACGCGCTGGCCAGCGTGCCTGGGGAGTTCGACCTGATCTTCAACGACGTGGATAAGGAAGGCTATCCGGCGGTGCTCGACGCTGTGACGGCCCGCCTGAAACCCGGCGGCTTGCTGTTGGCCGACAACGTGCTCCGGAGAGGGGAGGTCCTCGATCCCCGCGACCAGCGCGCTCAGGCGGTGGCCGAGTTCAACGCTAAGCTATTTAATTCCAGTGACTTCTGGACTAGTATCGTGCCCCTGCGCGATGGGGTGTCGATCAGCGTGCGCCTGTAAACGAATTCCGATAACAATAGTTCTACAGAAATAGTAAATACCGGAAACGAAATCCCGTGCTTTTTTTCGGGGCCTGGGTTAGACTTGAGTTTGAGGAAAGGAAACCAGCCCCGGATGGCGAAGTCCCACCAGGTTTCACGGAGTCGCGGCCTGGATCTGGCACGTGTTTTGCTCGTAGATGATGATTTGACCTCCCGTCTGACCCTCCAAACGGTCTTGGAAGCGGGGGGATATCGGGTGGATGCGGCGGCCTCGGCGGCCGAAGCAGTGGAAAAGCTGGACCGTCAGGAATACCAACTGGTACTCAGCGACCTGCGCATGGAATCCCCCGAGGCCGGTCTGAAAGTCCTGGCCCACGCCCGGATGATGGACTACAAACCGGCCACCGCTCTCATCACCACGTACCACAACTCCAGGGCCCGCGGCGGAGCCCGCGGCGCGGCTGGCACAATGCTGATCGAACCCGAGGATCTGCCCGGATTGTTGAGCCGGGTGGCGGATCTGGTCAGCGAACGGGCCACGCGTCGTGTGGAGCGCGAGCTGCGGCACGCCAGTTGCCAGTAGTACTACTGGTGCTGCCCGGCTATTCCAGCAGGGAATCCGCTTAGGCTGTGGATTGCCCGCCCGGCCTCTCAAAACGTCCGGTAGTTGGTGAACTGCACGTCGATGCCGAAGTCCTGCTGCCGTAACAGGTGAATCACCTCCTGGAGCAGGTCCCGGCTCTTCCCGCTCACCCGCACCAGGTCGCCCTGGATCGACGCCTGCACCCTGATCTTGCTCTCCTTGATCCGCTTGACGATCTCTCGCGCCTTTTCGATGGGAATCCCCTGCTGGATGCTGACTTCCTGGCGCACACTCGAGCCGGCCGCGGGAATCACCTCGCCATAGGACAGGCCTTTGAGCGGCACGCCGCGCTTGACCAGCTTGAACTCCAGGATTTCGGTGACCGCGCGCAGCTTGAACTCGTCCTGGCAGCCCAGCAGGATCTTCCTATCCTTCTGATTCAGCTCGATCTGCGATTTCGAGTTCTTCAGGTCGTAACGCGTCTGCACCTCTTTCAGGGTCTGGTGAATGGCGTTATTCACCTCGTTGAGATCGATCTTGGAAGCGATATCGAAGCTGTTGTCGGGCACCCGTTGGGCCTCCTCAGCGCTTCAGAGCCACCAGGACGCGCTCCGTGAGCTGGTCGATGAGGGCAGGCGTGACCTGATCCAGGGCCAGGGTGACGGCGGCCCGCACGCACTCGGGATCGATCTCGGCCGCGGGCTCCGGCTGGGGAGGGGGCGGCTCGGCCGGCACTGCCGGGGCGGGTTCCTCCACCACGGGTGCGGCCTGGCCTCCCAGGACCTCGCGGGCCAGCCTGGCGGCTTCAATCAGCGGCCGCAGGGTGGCCAGCATCACGGACGCCTCGAATGGTTTCTTGAGGATCCCGTCGGCTTTCACCCGCTCCGCTTCGGTCTCGTCCACCGGTTCCAGTAGCCCCGCCAGCAGCACCACGCGCGTGTGCCGGTATCTGGCGTCGCTCCGCACGTGCTGGCAGATCTCGTAGCCGGACTTCTGCGGGAGGAAGACGTCCGCCATCACCACGTCGGGGTCCACGTCGGGCAGGCGAATGAGCGCGGTCTCGCCATCGGTGACGGTGACGACCTCGAACCCCTCCTCGCGCAGGATCCGCTCCCCCATGCGCTGGGCGTGCGGGCTGTCGTCGGCCAGCAGGATCCGGCTCATTTCTTCTTTTTCTTGGTGGTCTTGCTGTCGGACGGCTGGGCGGCCGAGGAATCCTGCTGGGTCTGGTCCTGCGTTCCCGGCTTGGCAAGCGCGGGGCGGGCATCCGGCTGCGTATCCAGCGCGGACGATCCGGTGATGGGCGTGACGGTGACGTCGCCCCCGGCCTCGCCGCTGCCCGCCGTCACAGGCACCGTGACCGGAATGGTAGGCCGCAGACTCTCCATCGCGGGTTCCCCCGACTTGGCCGCCTGGCTCATGTCCGGGCTCTTACTGAAAACGCCCCAGAAGTGGCTCATGAATCCCCGCTTGGTGCGGTTCGCCAACTCGTACTGCTGGCGGCTCAGCGCCACTGGGTCGGCCTCGGGAATGGGCCGCTCCATCTCCTTCAGCCGCCGCTTGGCATCCGGCACCCAGGAGCTGAGCGGGTACTCCCGGACCAGCTTGGAGTAGGCCGCGGCCGCCTTGTCGCGCAGCTTGGGACCCATCTTGGTGTAAGATTCCCCGAGCTTCCACAGCGCCTCATCCGCACGGCTGTATAGCGGAAAGTGATCCGTGAGGCCTTGCAGCCGGCTGGCGGAAGAGTAGTAAACGCCCTTGGTGTAGTAGAAAGAGCCTACGCGGAACTCGCTTTCGGCCAGCACCTCCTGGATCTGGCGCAGGAGCTGCTGTACTTGGGGTGCGAACTTGCTGTTGGGAAACTGCGTGAGCACCTGGCGGCACTCTTCCTCGGCGCGCAACCCGTGAGTGTTGTCGCGGTCCGGCTTCTCCATCTGGTTCTTGTGGATGTTGCAGACCTTCTCCTGCGCTTCGGCCGCTTCCTCCATGTTGGGATAGAACAGGATGAAGTCCTTGTACTCGGCCTCGGCCTGCGCGAAGCCGTGCGAGCCGCCCTCCCGATACCAACTGTCGGCGATGGCCAGCTTGGCCTTGGCCAGGTACTCGCTCTGATCGTAGGTGTTCATGAGCGTGTTGAGGGTAAGCCGCGCGATCTCGTACCGGCCGCGCTCGACATCCCTGACCGCCTTGTCGAACAGCACCTTGTCGGGCTGCTGGGTGCTCTTGGTGATCGGGTTTTCGTACTTCTTGCGGTGGAACCCGCAGGAAGCCGACAGTCCGGCCACCAGCAGCACCACCGCGCCGTATGTGAACAGGTTTCGATGAAGCTTCATATCACGCCCTTGGATCCACGTCGCCGCACCAAGCAACGTCTACATATTCTCCCACAGTCTTCGAGCCGGGCGCTTCCACCTGCCTGCTCACGCCCGCGCCGTTGCCGCCTCCCGGGCGATCTCGCGCATTTGCGCCAGCGTGGCCCCCGCATCCCCGCTGTGGAAGATCGAGGCCCCGCTCACCAGCCAGTCGCAGCCCGCCCGCACGATGTCGCCGATGTTGTCCAGGTTCACCCCGCCGTCGATCTGGATGGCGTAGTTCAGCCCCAGCTCCTCGCGGCGCCGGTCGAGCGCCCTCACCTTGTCCAGGGACTGCGGGATGAACTCCTGCCCGCCGAACCCCGGATTCACGCTCATCACAAGCACGTAATCCACCAGCCCCAGCACGTCCTCGAGCAGGGCCACCGGCGTCGCCGGGTTGAGGACCACCCCCGCGAGCGCCCCCATTCCCCGAATGGCGCGCAGGGTTCCATCCAGGTGGGGGCAAGCCTCCTGGTGCACCGAGATCTGGTCGGCACCCGCCTCGATGAAAACCGGGGCGTACTTGTCGGGGTCGGAGATCATCAGGTGGACGTCCAGGGTCATCTTGGTGATCCGGCGTATGGAACTCACTACCGGCGGGCCGACCGTCAAGTTCGGCACGAAGTGGCCGTCCATGACGTCCACGTGCAGCATGGTGGCTCCGCCGCGCTCAACTCGCTGGATCTCCTGGCCCAGGCAGGCAAAGTCGGCGGACAAGATAGAGGGAACGATTTGAACCATTTAGCGGCTAGTCCGATGTTAGCACAGCAGCGAAAAAGCCATCTCCGGCATCCCTGCCGGGCAGGCGCCGCCACAGGCGCAGCGCCCGTGCCGGCACCTGTTCCACGACGCCCTCGTTTTCCTCCCGCTCCAGCGAGCAGGTCGAATACACCAGACGTCCCCCGGGGGCCAGCCGTTCCAGCGCATTCCTCAGGAGGCGGGCCTGCCTGACCTGCAACTCGGCGAGGTCGGATGGCCGGAGCCGCCACTTGATCTCCGGGTTGCGGGCCAGCGTGCCGGTTCCCGAGCACGGCGCGTCGACCAGGATGCGGTCGAACCGGGCGCGGAAGGGCAGCGGTTGGGTGCCGTCCAGGACCACCCGGTCGCAGCCCAGCGCCCGCAGGGGCTCCAGGCGCTTGAAATGCCTGTCGCAGGCCACCGCGCACACGCCGGCCTCCAGGGCCTGTGCCGTCTTGTTCCCCGGCGCCGCCGCAACGTCCAGGAAGGTCTGCCCCGGCTCGAGCTCCAGCAGGGGCACGATTGACTGCGACCCGATGTCCTGAATCCGCAGCCCCCGCGCATCCCCGCTCAGCAGGCGGTAGCACCCCGGCACGCTGGTTGCCTCGAACCGGTTCTCCGAGCCGCGACCGCCAGGGAGCGGTCCCCGCACGTACGTCTCCGGCGGCACCAGGCTGGCCCGCGCGATGCTCTCGGCCATCTCCGCGCCGTACTGCCGCTCCCAGCGCTCCAGCATCCACGCGGGATGGGAAAGCTCGGTGGCGCGATCGGGCCAGGCCACAGGGTCCCGGCCAACCTTCCGCAAGACCGCGTTCACGAACCCAACCGCGGAGCGCTTCCGCGCGCGCTTCACCAGCTCGGCGCTCTCGCTCACCGCCGCGTGGGCCGGCACCCGCTCCAGGTACCGCATCTGGTAGACGCCCATCCGGAGCGCGATGCGCACCTCGGCGTCCAGGCGCGCGGCCGCGCGGCCCGAAAAATGCCCTATCAGGAAATCCAACTGTCCCTGGCGCCGCAGCGAGCCGAGCACGATCTCCTCGGCCAGCCCCGCATCCCGGGAATCCAGGCCCCCCATGCGCGCGGCCAGAAGGTCCGAGGCATAACCGCCCTCTTCGACCAGGCGCAGGATCTCGAAAGCCACGGTACGCGCTGGGGAAAGCACGTTTCCTATAATAAGACGTGGATCTTGAAAAGGCCCTGCTGCGGAAAGTCGGCCAGGCGATTGGCCGCTTCAAGATGATCCGCGACGGGGACCGCGTGGCCGTCGCCCTTTCCGGGGGCAAGGACTCGCTCACCCTGCTGGAAGCCCTTCTGCTGCTCGAGAAGCGCGCCCCGGTGGAGTTTTCCGTGTGCGCGTTCACCATCGAGCAGGGCAAGTTCCTGCGACCCCTCGAACCGCTGGCCCAGTATCTCAAGAAGAAAGGCGTCGCCTGGACCTGCTTCCGCGACACTCCCTCGCTGCGCCTGATCGAAGAGCAGCCCCAGCACGGCTGCGATCTGTGCAGCCGCTACCGCCGCCGCGCGGTCTACGAGGTCGCGCGCGGATTGGGCGCCAGAGTGATCGCCTTCGGCCACACGGCCGACGATTTCTGCGAGGCCCTGCTGCGCAACGCGCTGTTCACCGGCAAGCTGAGCGCGCTGCCGCCGGTGGCCCACTCCCGCGACAAGGAGTTCCGCCTCATCCGGCCGTTGCTGCTGGTCCCCGAGGACCTCACCCGCCGGTTCGTCGAGTCCCTCGGCGCGCCGCTGGTGCCGTGTGGTTGTTCGCAACGCACCGGCACGGTCCGCAGATTGCTGCGCGGCCTGTTCGCCAGCCTGGAAGGGCAATACCCGTATCTGAAAGAGAACATGCTGGCTGCCATGGGCAACCTGGACACGGGCCGGCTGCTCGATACCCGCTTCCTGGACCTGGATGGGAAGGGCGACGCCCAATGCGCCGGTTGACCTGCCCGCCTGCCAGTGCGAAGATAGGGGTCTTCTCCCTGATCGTTCGGCCATAGACCGCGCCACAAGGAGCTATGAGACTTTTACCGCGCCAGGAAAAGTTCTTTGCCTCGTTCGTAAGCCAGGTCCGCCTCATTTCCGAGGCCTCCCGGCTGCTGCTGGAAGCCGTCAAGGACGGCAATTCCCTCCTCTCGCGGAACGCCGTGCGAATCCAGCAGCTCGAGCACGAGGGCGACGAGATCATCCACGACATCTTTACCCGGCTCAACCAGACCTTCATCACGCCGCTGGATCCCGAAGACATCCACTCTCTTTCTTCCCGGCTGGACGATGTGCTCGACGGCATCGAAGACGCCGCCTACCGGATGGTCGCCTACCGTCTGGAGCCCATCCCGCCGACCGTGATCGAGCTCTGCCAGGTGGTGCACGATTGCGCGTTGTCGCTCGAGAAAGCCTTCGAGGCGCTCAACAAGGACCAGAAGCT
>Ga0187866_1002208_pt1 | contig 16561 bp, 15 predicted proteins | sample June2016WEW_11_1_3_FD_133013 | JGI IMG/M metagenome (GOLD analysis project Ga0187866, IMG submission 133013) | Peatland microbial communities from SPRUCE experiment site at the Marcell Experimental Forest, Minnesota, USA - June2016WEW_11_150 | ecosystem: Environmental > Terrestrial > Soil >...
TTGCCGGTCGCGGCGGTAATCGTCAGAGGGCTGCTTGCCGTAACCGCTGGAGTGCCGCTTGATGTTCCAACCATCCATAGTGGAGAGCCAGCGGCGGCTTGAGGCTCGATTGCAAATGAACCGGACGTAGAGCCATTGAGTTGAATTTTTCCGAGATTGCCTCCGTTCGCCCCGAGCGTGATCTGCGCCTGCGGGCCGGCAAAATTCTGCGTGACGGAATAGGTGCCGGCATGTGCGTAATTGAGCGACGCGACCACGGCGCCCGTCGTCGGACTAATAGTCAGGCTCCCGTCTGAATTGGTGACGGAGCCAACCGCGCCAGATCCGGAACCGCAAGGCGATCCGGTGATGCTGAGTTGTCCCGTGCTGCCAGCTTGCACGCATGACGTTCCGCCGCTGGCGAGCCCCGGAATGAGCACGGAAGCGCCAGCTTCCGTGCTCCCGAGAAACATGACATTGTTTCCTGCCGTCCACGTCATATTATTTTCAACGCTGCTGGCATTGAAATAATTAAAGACAATACTTTGAGAAACTACGTTAGCTCCGCTCGTGGCGGACGCACCGAGAGCCAGTCCCCATCCCGCAACGCCGTCGCCAGTGGTGATGGCGGCGAAAGAGTAAGTGCCAGTAAGCCAAAGTCCAACCGGCGAAGTGCTTATGTCTTGAATCGACGCGATCGAATGAGTAGTGGGAACTAGAGTGCTGATTCCAAGTCCAATATCTGCATTGTCGTCGATCTCGATATCGGAAGTGGACGCCGAATATGGACCGGCGATTAACATTCCGTAAAAGGCTTGAGTTTTAGGCCCAGGGGGCGAGGCAAAACTTATATAAGCAGTTATAGTATGTGTGCCGTATCCTCCTACATAAATCGTATAGCAATCAATTGTTCCGGGAGTGCAATCAATTTGGCCTCCCTTATTAAAGTCAAACTCGGCTCCAATCATAAATGAATTATCAGCCATCGAACTTACATCATGCGATTCACCCCATGAACCGCCAGCGACATTTGCATGCGTAACCCAAGAGTAGAATGCTCCGACCTTATTGGCGACGATGGAGTTGTTAACATAGGTCCATGTGAGCACCCCATCCGAGCATGTTCCGCTGACGCAGGTAGCAGGCGTCGCACCTGACGTTCCGAGGCCCGCAGTTGAATAAAGATTTCCTGCATTGTTCACATAAAACAGTGAAGGCGTCGCGGAGAGCCATCCCCACGTTACCGCGCCGTCCGAGCATGTTGCATCAAGGGTCGGACAATTCGGAGCCGTCGGGCCAGATGTCCCGCCCGGTGCCGAGTAATAGAGATTCCCCCCGCTGGTCACATACGAAAACCCAGGATAGACGTGTCCAGTGACCCATGCCGCGCCAAAAGGCGTCGTGGCGGTCCAAGGAGGCGAAAGCCCCGTGTTGGATACGCTATCGAGCGAAAACAGATATTCCGACTTGCTCGCGTCGAGCGCCGTCGTCCAGCGCCCATAAACCGCCGTCAGAAAATCATTTGCGATACATCCGGTGAGATAACAGACTTGAAGAGTCGCGCCTCCGGCGGAAACCGCAAATATGTCGGCCGGAGGAGATTGCAAATTGACAACCGATGCCGATCCTGTGAATTCAGAGATTCCTCCGAAAACAGGCGACGTTGCGGATGGTAGTCCGAGTGGATTATTTAGTGCATAGCCCAGCGCTGAAAAAACATATGCTCCATATGTGAACTGTTCCAGCAAGCCAGCACTTCCCCCAGTTCCGATATAGAGTCCATATCCCGCAACAGAACTTGTAATAGCAGTGCCAATACCTATCGTGCAATCTTTTAGAAGCGTTCCTATAGTGTTATTCCAACAGGCGAAATCGTTTACCGTCGTCGAACCCGGACCGGTAATACCACCACCGCCCGTTCCGAATGGCCCGACCGTTTCGCCATTGACTCGCGCATAGACACCATTTGAAGTCGCCCAAAGATCGCCATTGACTGGCGATGTTGGCGCGACTCCGGGAGGAATGTTAAATCCGCTCGAACTTAGGGATGATGGATTTGTTATGAGTTCTCCGGTCATAACTCCGCCGGCGATGTTCAATGGTGTATAACTTAAAACATCTTGTTTTGTCGCAAATGCCGCGTTCCACTGCGCGGCGGTTGGAACTTCTCCATGATAAAACCCAGGATTACTTTGACAGAACGCTGTTCCACTAAAAAGACAAAATAATGCCGAGAGTATTATCTTGCGCATTTGGACGTGTCCCTTTAGCGAGTTCATTTTGATTTCACGAATTCTTAGGCCAAGCGGGGATCGGCGATGGCGGCGTATCGATTTGTGCCGTAGTCGTGATGGTTCCAGCATTGATCGCCATCATGACGGCTCCCCATGTCGCCTGAACGGCAACATAAAAGTTGCAGATCGCCTCGAATATCGTCTCTACTTGCTGCGCGGTCAGCATGACGACACCACTTGGAAATACGTGAGTGATTGCCGCGCTCGGATTGGCGATGGCGAACGCCGAAGCGGCGCTCACGCGCGCATAGCTTAGCACATCGGTTCCGCATTGGATATTTTGTGCCGGATGGCCAGAAGAGGCAATGTCGATAGTGATCCCGCCAGTCTCGATCATCGAAGCCTTTTTCTTGGCATAGGCGATGAGTTGGGAGGCTGTATAGATCGGCTTCGGCGGAGCTGATGCGATTCCTTGCGCATCTATCAACCAGCCGACGGCGACCTCTGGATAACTGGAAACGTCAACAATCCTGATGCCGGCATTGAATTTCGGATGGCCTGGATGGAGCGCGAAGACAACGCCATTATAGACTTCCGCGAACATTTCTTTCTCCTTATCGCAACTCATAAATGATGACGATGCCCGGCGCGCCATTTCCGCCCGTCAAGGCGCTTCCAGCTCCGGCATTGGAAGTTCCGCTGCCGCCTGACCCGGGTGTCTGTGCGGCGGAACCATTGAAAGATGCCGGGACAGCCGTTCCGCCGCCTCCGAAAAAGGAAGATCCGCCCGGACCTCCGAAACCATCCCCTGTGTCATTGAGCGTGAATGTCACGCCGCTCGGGCCGCCCGTGGCGTTGATGATGTTTCCACCCGTGGCTATCGCGCTTACCGCGCCGCCGCTTATGAATAGATTCGTCGATGGTCCGAAGATGACTCCGCCCGGTCCACCAGGCGCGCTGACGAACGCACCAAAGGATGACGTCCCGCCAGCCGTTCCGGCGGCGCCTGCCCTGCCAACGCCCTTCGCGCCAACCGTCACTGTCGTTCCGGCAAAGCCCGATGTTATGAGGCTTTTTCCATAGGCTCCGGCAGGCCCCGGCGCTCCAACGGATATTTGCCCCGAAGTCGTGGCGGGAGCGCCGCCTCCGCCCGCGCCGCCTCCAACCACCTCGACAATGATCTTATTGGTTCCTGATGTTGGCGTATAAGGGCCAGATGACGTGAAGACTTGAATATTAAGGATGCCCGGTAAAAATACGGCCCAATTCGCGCCGCCAGTGTCAGGATCGGACGTATTGTTGTCGGCGGTGGAAATCCAATAGTTACCCAATGTCGCAGCGGCGACAACCGCACCTTGGGGATAGCCGCCGATCGCCGTGGAAAATGCCGAGTCCCATGCAACCGGTCCTCCGACCTGGAACCATTGATCCCAAGAAGTCGAAGCATTTAGAATTCCATTAAAATCCCGGCCATCTGGTGCTTGCCCACCCGAAGGAATCGGGGTGAATGTCAGCGGCGGAAATCCTAATTCGAACGAAGCCGCTCCGGGAGCGCTTGTCGTCAGTGGAATTGTTCTAATCGTCGTCCCCGGAGTCGCATCGGCCGCGAAGGGAACCTGGAATTTAGCCGGTATCTGTGAAGCTAACATTGGAGTTTAGGCTCCCTGCACGACTGTCGCCAGCACGCCAGACGTGCGAGGCAGGATTCCAGATGCGACAATTGCCGCCTGGACCGGGCTTAGAGCAAAATCAAACGTATAAGTCATAGTCAAATTCATTCCATCCGTCACGTAACAATTTCCTTGGCCCGGAAACAGTGACAAGAGAATCTGATTAATCGCGGGGATGGAGCCATTGCATATATTCGCCAAAGCCTTAGCGTATATCAATATGCGAAAGGCATCGTCAGTCAGAGAAAAGTTGGAAGTGAGGGGCGATTGGCCATCATAGAATATTCCCTGACCGAATGTTCCTATTTGTGGAGATTGTTGTTCAAAACCGAAATATATTCCAGATGTAAGCGTTAATACTCTATTAACGCCAACTATTCTTCCCCACACATCAAGACCATAACCTTCGGCAGTTGCTACATTCATGATTGTATCATAAAATGCATCAATATTCGCGGTTTGGTCGAAATAATCAGCGAAATTGCTGCAAAGTTCAGTAATTATGTTTGAATTAGAGTATTGAGAAATTATTGTAGTCCATATATCAAAAGGCGCAATATCTCCTATAGGAGACGATCCTATCGTAAATGTTCCTATGGCATTTTGTCCTGATGCTGCGCCAGCAGAATATCTAGGATAAGTAGGTCCACTCATGATGCTTTTCGTTCCCTCTCTAATTGTGCAAGAAACTCTTCATAATTCTTAGAACTCTTTCGTCTGTTGCATGTTGGACAAAGTAATTGAATATTGGAATCGCAATGTAGACCTCCCTTTGATATCGGTATTATGTGGTCAATATGATAATTATCTTTAATATCTATTGAGCATGAATTGCAAACATAATTCTGATTTTGCATCATTCTGGGAATACATCCCCACGAAAGCCGACCACCTCCAGCTCGTTTTGCACCGCAATAAAGTCGGCTATATATGGTATATGCCTCCTTATTGGATTCTCGATATCTTTTTACGGATTCCTTAATTTTATCATCATTTTTTATATAGTATATATGATGAGATTTTATAGTTTTTTCTGGATTTTCATTTCTCCATTTTGCAGTCCGCAAACGCTCGGCTTCTCTGTTTTCGGCAGCCCTTTTGGCAGAACGTTGACGATGTTTTTCTTTGGCATGAGGTTGCGCGTGGGACTTCCTCACAGAAGCTCTGTGTTTTTCTCTATTTTCTGGCTTAGCAAGCCAGCGGGCCATACTCTCGCGATGAGCGGCCCTTTTTTCTTCATTGGTCATTTTCTTTTTCATCCGATTTGCACGATCACATTAGCCGCCGTGATCTCGGGTTCTTGATTGATGTTTAGGGAAACGCTCTCATTGTCCACCGCGCAACTCGTGATCGAAACTCCGCAAGTTACAGCCGCGCTTGATGCCGTTGTATCGAGGCTCGTCGAATAAACCCCTGCCCCGCCAGATACTCCGGAAATGAACCCCGTGATCGTCGTCCCCGTTGGAATTCCAACACCGGCAATTACGTCCCCAATTCCAATTAGGCCAGTGACCACTGACGCGGTGATCTGATTCGCGATATTGCGTGTCCCGGTGAATGTCGCGCCGGCAATCGTTAAGGTCTGATTGAGAATATAGGTTCCGATCCCACCTGCTCCGGTTCCAAGAGAGATGATTTGCACAGCGGCGGCTATCGTACCATTTGAATCGCCACCACTGATGAATTGACCTACTGCCAAGATCCCAGAGGTAACGGCAGTGACATTTAACGTAGTGCCGGATATCGAACCGACGACAACCGCGCTCGCCGCATTGTTTGAACCTACCTGTATTGATTCGATAAGCGCCCATGCGCCCAAGATAGCGACGACGGTCACGTATTGAGCGCCAAGGATCGTCGATCCGATTCGCGCACGCGGCGGTGACGGAACATTGTTCGCGGGAGAAGATGCGATTGTCGTCGATGGGACAGTTTGGGCAAGAGAGACTTGATAAGTCCCCGCGTTTCCTTGTCCAGTGATTTCCTGATAAATCGTCGTCCCTGGAACGACATTCGCGCCAGAAATAAGCTGACCGGGACCAATCGTGCCAGAAATTACACTTGAAACGGTCAATGTTGTCCCGACTATCGATCCGATGAATTCGGCTCCAGAATTTAATCCATTAAAAGACGATACGATTGCCGCCGCGATAAGTGTTTGTGCGTTCGAAGGGATGTTTGGCCCATTGAAGAGCGTCACCAGGAAATATATTTGAAGGCTTTTCGGCGTTTCCCATGTAATCGTATATTGTGGCACCGGTGGTGAAAATGCCGGGATCGGATCGGATACAACTTGCGTATTGTTTCGAGAATAAAGAGGGATGCCCGGCGGTTTTTTCTGCCAGATTGCTAAAGCTATTGCCGCAGAAGATCCCCCCGTCACGGCGATATAAAGCGTGTTCGCGGGGATGGAAATGCCACCAATTGTCGCCGGAGCGCTTGAAGGATTGTCCACCACATAGGCATCGAGAACGCCTGGAACATTCGAAAGGAGGGTTCCGAGCATCGCTGTGTTTGAGTTGACCGCATTCGACGCGATCGATTGTTGCCGCCGTAATTCGAACTGCTGCGATGATTCGGCATTATTCCCGACAGTGCCGCCAATGACCGTCGCCGTGTCCCATCCAGAAATGTTTTGATAAATCTGGACTGACGACGGAACCGCGATAGGACCAGGGGTCAAACATGCGAAAGAAAGCGTGATCGTCCCACCTCCGGGAGGAAGCGTTCCAGCTTCGGTGCATTGATAAATATTCCCGCTAGAATCATAAACTGAGGCATATTGAGTTGGACCGGCTGGAAGTGTCGCACCTGAACCAAGACATTCTACTTCAATTACTGTCGGTTCAGCCGGAAGCCGCGTCAGAAAGTTTATTCTGGCGATAGCGTCTTGGCTTCTACCTTGTGCGAATTGTGGATCAAATTGCGTTGAGAAATATATCACGGTTTGATAGCTATTGTTGATCGCCGCCGCGAGGCTTGATGTAAGCTGACCTTGGGGCGTGTTTAGATTAAAATTGAATGTTACATTATAAGATATATTATAGTCTTGCTGCACGCCGGCAAGAATAGCCGGACCTGACGGCGTTATCGGCCCGGCGGTTCCCCAGGAAATCGGCGGAACAAAAGTCACTATCTTATTCTCCCTGTGGGATTATCACGAAGAAATTCTGGTAGCTAGTTTGTCCGGTTCCCTGTGCCACAACCTGAATTTGACCAGAGATTGCGCGATTGTCGAATGATGACAGGAAAACGATTGCCGTGGCAACACCGGGGACAGTGAGCGCCGCATTAACTAGCTGCTGTTTCAGCAATGGGAGATTGGGAACCGATCCGAGAATTGTCTGCCACGGAATCCCTATCTGAGTATTCCAATATTCTTCGCCAAGCCATGTCCGGACGGCGGACGCGGCATCTTGCGCGAGGTTATCCGGCGGGGACATGGGCGCAAGCGCCATGTTACCCGCGGCATCCACGGTCAAATCCCAGGTATCGTCTAGTAGCATTGTCGCGAGGCCTGCCATTTACGTTCCCGGGGTCGGTGGTGCGCCATTGGATGGGTGCGTGTGAGATTGTAGCGTAACGCTGTCAGAGCCACCAGCGCCCGCTTGGATGGCTCCGCTCGCCTGTATCTGCCCGACGACTTTGAGGATGCCACCGGCCGGCGTGAAACTTATGCCTTCCGCCGAAGTCTTGATGATATTCGAAAATCCATCCGTGATCGTCAGCGATCCGTCCGAACCAAGATTGAATGTCGCCTTAGTCGCCTTCCCGTTCAGAAATCCGCCGAAATAGAGCCCATCCGATATGTTGTTGCGCCGATAGCTACCAGGATTGACCTGAAGATTGGCCGTATTATTTGCGGATGCTTTTTTCAGCGCCGAGATGTCGACATCGGAGCAAGCCATCATGCCGACGTCGCCAATAGACGGGTCCATTGTGATCGACCAGCCACCTCCCTGCATTCGAAAGAACGGGATGCCATAGACCTTTGCGTTTGGCGTCGCGTTGCCGGAACCGTCGAGTTGATTCGTGAGGATTTGAACGTCAACTGTTCCTGCTGGCCCTGGTGAGCCCGATCCAGGATGAACAGCGACGACCTGCACCATTTTCACCGCCGCGACCTTTGCGATCCTTTGCCGTATCATGAAGTCAACGGCATCGAACTCCGAATTTGAGTCATATGGGTCTGCTTGTCCATATCCAGACTGATCTTGGTTAGAAACCGATCCTGCCATTATCCTATCCTCGCGAATTCACCGAAATTAAGTGCCGATGCTTCAATATAGGCTGCATGAGCATCTTCTGGCGCGTCGAAATAGCCAAGGTGGATTTGTTTCTGCAAAACCTTAATGTGTGCCATCCATTTTTTTGCACGATTATTCCAGCAAACTCCCTTGAAACCACTGGTACTATTTGTCTGTCTCTGACGGTTTGCATTGTTTTCCGAATTATTACATTCTCTAAGATTCACAAACATGTTATCAGAGCGAGTGCCATTTTTGTGGTCTATCTGGTCCACTGGCCATTCTCCAATCATAGGATCATATACCAATATTGATCTAAGATATTCTGCTGTTAATTCCTCATTTTTGGCCATTTTGATTCTCATGTCACAGGGGGTAGGATGCTGCGGGCGAAGCCCGGATTGTAGGCATACAGCGTTTGCGCCCACTCACCCTTTGGATACAGCGAATCGAGGTCGAGATCGACTTTGCGAACCGCCCACTGAGACGGATAATTCGATGTCGGTTGTGCTCCCGATATTCCAGAAAGCAAGCTGCTATTCACCTTAATAAGGCTTCCCATGGTTATTTGTGGGTTGAATAACGTCTTGACGATTATCCCTTGTGTCGTCAAAGATGGATACGAAATCATGCCGTTTTCTGGCGAAATCGTCGGAACATTTGGTGTGTTGCGGTTGCCGCCATCCGGGAAAATAGAGAGTGTGGTTCCATTGATGATGGCAAGTTTGACGTTCGCATGCGCGCAGATATCTTTTGCCTGCTCCAGAAATGATCCAGTGAGGCTTGGAGATGAAATCTGAGCGGTGACACCATTGTTTTCGAATTGAAAGCCCATGGCCGTCGCGAGGCTCGAGACCACATCAGCGACATTGACGGTCCCTTGATATGAAGAAACCGTCGCTGGCGTCGTCGCTTGCGCGAGACCACTTAAAACCTCAAAGATGAATGGGACATTTGGCTGCGCCGAGAAGTCTGGCGTTGCCGAAATGATCGTCCCGCCGAAGATCGTCGAAAGGCCGCCGTTCGCATCTCCGGCCTGGATTGTGAGTTGATTGCGGGTGACTTGATTGTAGACCATTCCCAGCGTCGTCAACTGGTTCATGAGGCTTTGCGTCATGCCGTAGACTTTGACCGTCGCCCTGCAATTGACCGACGCGCCAGCATTTTTGATCCGAACCGATATCCTCGACCCTGAGAGCGTGACCGTGCTCGTCCCGCTTTCGGCAAAGGTATTTGGTTGACCAGTTCCTGCGTTGGTCGCGAGCTGTACGGTTACAGACAAAAGTTTTTGGGTAAAACTCATCCGGAGAATCCCAGCGTGGCGAGATCATCCGGCGCGAGATATACGAGTTCGAACCTAGACCCGAGGCCGATAAATACCGGATCGGACGTGCCTTGCTTGTCGTTGAAGACGAGATCGCCTTCGAACCCTATGTAAGCATCCACAACGATCCTAACCAAATTCTCGCAAATCACGCATGAAAGAAGCAATTCATCCGAGACATAGAGCGTCAGGAATAGCGCCATGTAGAATTGCTGCACGTTAATCGTGCAGCTTTGTCCATTCAAATTTATCTGAAGCGTCTGGTTTGGGATTGGGAGCAAAGGGACGGTTTGCATTAGTTAACAGCTCCCGGAACGATATTCTGCTGAGTCGAATTAGTCGTCGTCTGCGGCTGTTGAGCCCCATTCGATTGCTGTCCAGCGGCTCCCGGCTGTTGAGTGTTGCCAAAATTAGCGCTTGCGGTTACAGGGATTTCCTTGAACCACAAATCAACTGAGATTAGCGAGACGCCATGCTCGGCCGTCCGGCGCCAGTTAATGTGCGTGCAGTTGACGGAACTGAACACCATTTCCGGCGTTACGACATCAAACAATGAGAAGCTATTTGAGATCGCCATGCAAGTTTGAAGGAACGCTTGCCGATCCGAAACCGAACCTCCTCCAGCCAAGCGCAGCTTCACATCGAAAGGCATCGTTACCTTATCATATGCTTGAAAAGCTCCTTGTTCCTGTGGATAGGTCGAGATCGGCCATTCTTGGGCATATTCGAACTCGACGGTCGACGCAATGCACGGCGAAATGTTTGGCGATCCGGCAACCGATGAGACTGACGCCACAGCGGATAATGCCGAGATCAGCGAGCCGCCGCCATATGGAGTGGCCGGGGTGATGACCGGCGACCCATTCAAACACACGCCCCATGATGGCGCGGTCAGAGAGCCCAGCAAAAGATTGGCGGCGTCCTCGACCAAAAGTCCGGCATCATTGGCGAAGTCGGTGAAGCTCATGCAATTTGTCCAAAATTGGCACTTCCGGCAAGGATAGCAAGCTTGAGATCATTGTCCACAGCTTGGGCGATCGATTTTGAATCGGTCGCATTTGGCGCATTCACGTGAACATCTCCGACCGTAATGGTTGTGTTCTTATCACCCCCGGCGTAATTCGCGCCTTGGGCTCCCATGACGCCCGGCGACATCCACGCTCCCGGCCCAGGAATTCCGGTCTCTAATCCTGGCTTAAAAGGAACTCCTTGCGTGTTATTCGTGAACGCATGATTCCCAATCATCAGTGCATTGTTTCGATTTAGACGTCTCGCCCACGCAGCAGTCGATGCGCCCGGATTTGCATAATAGATCGAACCCGCCGTTGGATCGTTTAATTGGCCGGCATAAAGGCGTCTGGCCACATCCATTGCCGTCGCCGATGGCTGTCGCGGCGTTCCCTGAAACTCTTGCCCACCGCGTGCATAGGCCTGAGAATAAGGGTCCGCTCCAAATCCTCCGAAATTGCTTGCCGCCCGATTCCCCATAACAGCGCCAACAGCTTCCATGCCGAGACGTCCTTCTCCACCGGCCTCCGCTTCGATCATCGCAGCCACAGCGCGAATTTTTTGTTCATCAGATGAAAATCCGGAAATCTTCTTTCCCGAGGATGAAGTTTCTCCCTTAAGACGTTTAGCCATTTCGCTATAGGTGTTTTTTCTTCCATAAAGCTGATCAGCGGTTTCATTTAGACCCATGGAACGAAGAATGTGCTCGGAACTTCCAAATGCTCCATGCAATGTCTCGCCGCTGCCAATAACTCCTTTCATCTCTTTCATAGCGTCGCCAATGAACGGAATTTTCTCAATCAATGTGCCGAAATCTTTGATAAGAGATCGAACCGTGATTAATATTTCAGAGAATGTATCAAGCATTCCTTTTAATGCAGGAAGAAATGGTCCGACTATTTGACGAGTTAAGCCTGTAAATGAATCGCCAAGATCAGCTAACGCATGCTGATATTCCTGCGCCGCCTTTGTATTGGCTTCTGTGACCGGAACTAATCTTCTTCCCTCTTCCAAAAGCTCTCGAACCTTTGGCAATCCTTGGATCAAAAGATTGATCATGTCCTCATTGATGCCAGGGAGGAGTGACAATCGCCCCGCCGCCGTGCGCGCATCCATCCCAGCGACAGCCGCCGAAATGTCCTTATAAATCTCCGAGGCGGTTTTCAGTTGGCCGTTGGTCTTATACATCGTCACGCCAAGGCTCTGGAGCACCGGCAGCACGTTCGACTCGCCGGTCTGGGCAAAGCGCGTCAGTTCCCCATTCATGCCACCCAGCGCCGCGTTAGCGGATTCCGTGCTACCTCCCATCGTCTTGATGGCATGCTGCCATTCGACGATATCTTGAGCGCTAATTCCAAGGGTGAGGGACAACCGACCAGTACGCGCATCCATTGATGTCAAAGCATTGACTGCTACGCCGACCTGTTCTCCAACAATCGCGAAAGCACCGAGCGCGGCAATCTTTTTTATGCCTTCGAAGAAATCCAGTGTCTTCGCGCCAGACTGTTCGATATTCTTGGTGCGGCGGGTGAACTCCGTCTCAAACTTACGGAGTGAATCGGCAGCTTTTCTCTGGCCGGCATCGAATTTGGCAGGGTCCAATCCGAGCGTAATTACGAATTCGTCAAGGACTGTCGCCACTTTTTACCTCTTCGTTTCCGCCTGCCTCTTCATCATTTCCATAACGACGCGCTCATTATGCTTATTCACCATATAGACTTCCAATAAATCATACAAATCTTCCACGGAATAATCAGTTTGTAAATCTCTCAAGGTAACTACAGGTCGATCCATTGAAAGTGCAGATGCTATGCTTGCTGGGACGTTTGCATATTCGGCGAGAGTTGCCGCGCCATGATCGCCGAAATCAATTTCGAGATGGCGTCGGCCGGACAGAAACCCGAATGTAATTTGATTACCTCCGATCTGAGCCACATTCTTGTCGCGACTTCCTCAATATCATCGTCGCTGATAATCGGCGAGGTGACGGGGAAGTTCGTCTGCGGGTCACGCTTCTTCGGATCGCGAATAATCTGAACGCAATCGAGAAGCTCATCCATGATCGGGATGACTTCTTCAGCCTGTATTTGACCCCTAAGGAATGTGTCGACGCCGAGCATAAAGATGCCCTCCATACCCATGCCCTGGACGCCCACGACGTCGATCTTGCCGCCGCCCCGATTGTAAGCGAGCATCGCACGCAGAGCCCACTTTTCAGCCCGGTCCGCTGGCCATTCCTCGATCATAAAAGTTTTTCCTTTATCTCGGCCGCAATAATTCGGTGCCGAAACGACTGCCTTTTTGCGCACGTCAGCCTCTTCTCGTCGGTCTCAGTGTTGGATAGTCGGGATCAGAAGATTTATTGTCGGCTGATGCGACATTTAGAGGAGGCCCGCAATCCACTGGCGTCAAAAATTCAACCCGAGTGACTTTGCCGCTCGCTGCGTCGAAATCGATAGCCTTGACCACCGGACAATATTCACGGCTCCCATGATCCTCGCCACACCAGCGGCAAGAAACGGTTTCTTTGGCATCGCGCATCAATTCGCCGCGGGTGAAACGAGATTCCAGACGATGCGATAAGTTCTCGGCTGCAAAAGCTTCTTAACCTCGGGCATCGACGGATATTGCTCAAGACCGCCGTTAGAACAAGCCAGTTTCAGACCAATCGAGGGAAGGTAAATAGTCCCGCTCAGCGTGTAGACATCCCCAATCGCCTGTTGCTGCGCATTGATGATGTCAAAGAACGCATTCGAAGCGCTGTTGGCCTGCAAATGGATATTCTGAACGCGCTCTGTCCAGACGAAACCGAAGCTCAAAACGCCATCGACGCCCATATAGCGCTCCAATATGGTCGCGGCATCCATGCCGGTCACATTGTCTGCGCTGAAGCCCTGGAGTTGCTGTGGGACGGGAAACAGCGTCGCTTGCGATAGCGTGATGACCGCATTAGCGCCTGTGAGAGAAGCAACCATTTTGATCCCCTTACGTGAGCGCGACGGAAGACAAGTCGATCGATTGGACGCTACCACGATCCAAATAAAAGAAGCTAATCGGCCAAGGCCCTCGCGTCGATCGAACAGTCGGCGGTGGGACATTCACTTGCAAATAATAGCCTATAGTCTGGATCGACGAGGCCGCGTCCAATCCTGCGACTTCATTGATATAGGCGATCTGAGATGACGAAAGATTACCCGGTCCATAAGCGCCAAAGATAAGTCCTTGGCCAATAGGACCAGACATCGATTCCTCGATAATCGAAGCTCCCGCCAGCGAAAACGGAATAGAGGGCACATTCTGAAAGAGCGTTAGAAGTGTGATTTGGAATAGGCTGCTAAGCCAAATCTGATTTTGGTAACTGTCCATCCATGCGAATGGTCCGGTTATTTCACCATTATAAGTCCAATCGAATGTTGATGCGCCGGTGGCATAGGCTCCATAAAAATTGTAGCCATTGGCCGCGAGATTTCCCGCGGTGGTCGGGTCGGTGACATTCGCCAGAATTCCCGCCTGTTCCCGGAAAGCGAAGGTCGTGCGCCCATTGGTGGCGTTGTAATTGATCGATGCGGCGACGCCAAGAATGAAGGCGGCCTTGCCATCATCTTCGGTCTTGCCGCCTTCCCATTCAAGCCATGTTCCCGAATTTTGGTTCGCTTTGAGGATTTGACCGAGACAGGAAGGCGCATCGCTCGAACTCGCTGGACTTTCGTCCGGGTCCCAACAAACATAACCGAATCGATTGCCGCCTAATGCGCTGTTGTTCCATGCAGCAAAGGCTTGCTTCTGCGTATTCCCGACGCCCCCATCGGGATCAAAGATCGTCATGAAATTAACCCACGCCTGATTGACAAGAATCAGAGCGTTCATGAAGGTTCCTGGCACCGCCGCCGCCGCTCCTTGGGAAAGAACGGCTCCGGTCGCCGAGGTCAAATTCAGGGACGCGGCTAGAGTTCCCGTCGCATAATCGGACGTCGAAGCAACGCCGGTAATGCCAGACGTGAAAATGAATCCGCCGGTCGTCGAATTGTAAGAGACGGTCATTGGCGTTGCTATGGTCGTGAATGCGCCGCTCGCAACATCTTGCTGCACGCCATTAGTCTGGTAAGTCCCGACGCCGCCGGCAGGATCTCCGGTGAGTTGCGCCGTGATGATCGGGCTGCCAGTTAAACCGGCATTGACGAGCGTCTGCCCAACGGCGATTGTGGGACTGGCGCAAACGGTCACATCAAGAACCGTTGAAGTGGACACCATGCTTCCACTGGCAATCCCTTGAGCAGAGATGCCGCTCAGTTGATAGGTTCCCGCGCCTCCGGTCGTTCCGGTGAGCTGCGAGATGATAACCGCGTTCGCCGCTACCGTGGTGACGATATCTCCGGCCGAAAGCAGGCCCGTCACGCTCGTAGCGTCCAGCACCGTGGACGTTCCAGTAACGGTGGCACTCGTCATATTGCCGCCGGTCGCCGGGGCGCTGAGTTCGAATGTCGCGCCGACGCCACCGCCCGGCGTGCCGGTGAGTTGCTTGACGATATAGCAACCCGCGGGCAATGGGTGGCTGCCATCGGTTCCCGAAACAAGGTCGCCGGCCGAAAAATAACCATCAGTCAGGGAACCGAACGTCAGCGTAGTTCCTGTCGTCGTGCAGGTGGCGGCATGTCCGCCCATCGACGCCGTTAGCGCCGCGCCCATCGACGCGGTGAACGAAGCCTCGGTCGGATTGGTGAAAGCAGCTTGAATCGCATTGGCGATTGCTGTTGGCGTTGGATCGCCGGCAAAACTGATGGAACTGATCACATGCGGATAACCGTCCATCACGACGGTCAACGACCCAGACAAGGCTTCCAATTGAGTTTGGCTCAGCGTGATCTTTGCGCCGCGCAAATAGGCCGGAACTGCTTCGTTATATTGAGCGATGTAAAGAGTTGATGGGGAAATCGAGGCTCCTTCATAGCCGTTGAAATAAATCCCGGCTTCTGTCGCTTCGTATGAAGCCGCGCCGAAATAGCCTTCTACGGCGGCCTGATTCGGAAACGAGAGGACTGCCCCGATCGGAACCAACGGATTTGTCGTCAGCATCAAGCCGGCGCCATTCAGACCTGTGCCACCTACTCCGAGGACGCTCGGAATGACATTGACAATTTCACTTGCGGGGATCGTCAAGGCTCATACTCCGAGTTAGTCGTGATCTTGGAATTTGCGGATTTGTAACACGAAACGTCCTACTCGCGCAAAACATCAAATAGGATATGCTGCTTCCACGCTGACAAATGTTGGATCGACCGAATCGGCGAATGTTTGCGGAACCTGAATCGTTTGATGAACCTCGAGATGGCAATCCAAACCCCACCTCCATTCATATTGCGACTCGGCATTAACAAATGGCCTTTGTGCTGGATCGTCCGCGTAGAGCGGAACAACCCCATTTAGTGACCCCGATAAGCCAGCAAAGAAGTCCACTCCAAACTCATCACGTAACGCCGTCGATATTGTTTGAGAAAAATCTCCGCTTGTCGTGTCGCTTGAATGGCAATCGATTTGAACAGTTATTCCAGCATCCTGAGTTAAGGTTTTCCATCCAGCGTTCATAGTTTCATTTATTATTGTTTGTGAATTAGAAATAAGATACGTTCCGATTCCTCCACTGCCGCTTTGAAGGTCGATTACTTGTGTTCCGATTGCAACATTTTCGCCAAAAATGGAAGCTCCGACCAATATCTCTCCGGTTTGGACTTCGGCTACGGTCAGTAAATTTGCGGAAATCGATCCGGTGAATTTTACATCTTGAAAATTATCGACATTCGTTGCCAACCGAACAAATCGAATAGGCGTCATTACGACGAACCACGGGTTTGCCGGTTCCGCCGCGCGGTTTGGCTGCCCTGCGATTACATCGACGCCCGTTGCCAGTGTGACGCCAGTTGGCGCTGAGCCGAGAGTTTGCGAAAATGAGACCGAATACGTTCCAACTCCGCCCGCGGTTCCGCTGATTTGAGATTGAATAGTGGTTCCTGATGCGGCTCCGAGAACTGGCGAATAAAGTTCAATAGTGCCCTCGATGATATTGCTCACCGTCAGCACGTCGCCTGTGATCCATCCCGAAAA
>Ga0187866_1002211_pt1 | contig 16550 bp, 18 predicted proteins | sample June2016WEW_11_1_3_FD_133013 | JGI IMG/M metagenome (GOLD analysis project Ga0187866, IMG submission 133013) | Peatland microbial communities from SPRUCE experiment site at the Marcell Experimental Forest, Minnesota, USA - June2016WEW_11_150 | ecosystem: Environmental > Terrestrial > Soil >...
AGCGCCCACTGCGCGTTGTCGAGGGCGATCACGGCGGTCATGGGCGCAGGCTGCCAGCCCGCCGTGACAAGTTCTATGGCACGGGCGGGGCACGCCGAGCGCGAACTTTCATTCACAGGCCCTGAGCCTCGCGCGGGTGACTCGGGTCCGACAGGTCGAGCAGAGCGTCCTGCTCGCGGATGTTGTCGAGCGGCTGGAGGACCGGGTCGCGTGGGTGGCCCAGACCATGGGCGAGCATCCACTGGATCTGACCGATCCAGATGGTGACCCGAGCCAGCTCGGCCGCGAAGGGGTTGATCTCGATGCCGAGCAGGTTCTGCGGTCCAACCTGGGGGAACTCCTGGGGGATGCGCAACACCAGCGAGCCCCACCCGATCGCTTCGTACTCGAGGTCCTTGAGAAGCTGAAGGGAGATGTAGAGGAAGTTGCCGCTGCCGCACGCCGGGTCGAGCACGCGGATGGCACGCAGGCGTTCGAGGAAGCCGGCGAAGATGCGCTCAGGGTTCTGGTCGGCCGGCGTTCGGGCTGTCGACTTGCGGCCGGCCAAGACCAGGGGCGTGATCTTGGCCTGAGTCTCGGCCCAGTCGCGGCGCAGGGGCGCCATAAGGACCGGCTCAACGAGCCGAAGGATGGACGCTCGGTCGGTGTAGTGGGCACCCAGCTGGGCCCGCTGGTCGGGGTCGAGACCTCGCTCGAAAAGCGTCCCGAAGATGGCGGGCTCGATCTGGCTCCAATCGAGCTTCGACACCCGGCCGATCGTCTCCATCTCAGTGGGCGCGAGTTCGATCACCTCGGCGTCGTCGAAGAGGCCGCCGTTGAACCACTCGATGCGCTCTACGCCGAAGAGGCCGCCACCCTTGGCCATCTTGCCGAAGAGATCGTGTAGCGCGGCAGAGAAGCCGGCGGCGTCGCCTTTGGTAGCGCTCGACAGACGATCGATCAGGTTCTTCGGCAGGATGCCAGCGTCCTCGGCGAACATGGCGAAGAGAAGCCGGTCGAGGAAATGAGCGACCGCGTGCGGGTGGTGGCCTCTGGCGCGGAGTGCCGTCGCTAGATCGGCGAAGTCCTTGGCCGCACGCTCGGTCAGCTCCTCACGCAGCCGCGTCGGACGGAGACTCTCGGGGTCGGTGAACACGGCGCGCAGGATGCGTAGCGGCTCGCCCGGGTCGGCGGCAAGATCGTCGAGTGTGAAGCGGTGGACCCGTGGCACGGTGTTGGTGAAGTTGGTGTGGATCTCGAAGCGGGCGAGATCGCACACGACCAGCAGCGGCGGATTGCCCAGGGCCTCGCGGTAGCCATTGAGCTGCGAGTACGCTGCGGCTAGGTCCTTGCGCTTGCCCTTGTACTCCCAGGCGAAGTGGTCGCGCATCCAGACATCGGCGAAGCCCTCGCCGCCCTCGGCCTTGCCGGCTCCCTTCTCGAACGCGTACCAGTCGCCGGTCGGGTCCGCGTCTGTCGGAGTCAGCTCGCCCAGCATGTGACAGAGGTCCATGAAGTGGGACTGAGCGGACGCCCGCTCGCCGGTCGTCACCCCACGCCATTTCTTGGCGAACTCGGAGGGGTTCATGCGTGCTGCTGGCCGGCAATGATCATGCGTCCGAGAATAGCGGTCTGTCGGAACGGTAGTGCGGCCGAGACGATGCGAACATAGTCCGCCGTCGGCTGACAGCCACGGATCGACATGACTACCCTGCGGGTGACTCCAGCGGGCACCACTGCGACCATTCCGGGGTCGCCGACCCCGCAGGTAGGTCGCTCAGTTGGGGATCAGTCCATGGAGTTGGGCCACGGGTTACTTGAATACCCACCCTTCCTGCCGGATCAGTTCGCCCAGCCGGAGGCACGGAACCTTGAGCATGTTGCAGATATACGGGATCTTCGGGCGGTTCTCCGTGCCGTCCGAACCCTCCCCGGTGACGACCGTGGCTGCCTTGAGGCACGCGACGGCGATGACGAAGGGGTCCGACCGGTTGCGCCCCTTCATGTTCATGACCAGCCGTGGGTTTCCTGTGAGGATGCGCGTGACCTCGGAAGCGATCACCGGCGTCGTCGGCACGATGAGTCGTCCGGTCGTGTCGCGCTCGCACCAGGCCTTGACCACGAGGTCGCGCTTCTTGGCATCCTCCCAGACCTCATCCGAAATGAAGAAACGTCCCGCCCCGACGAGCCCGGCGATGTTCTCCCATATGCCGGGGAACGTCGACTCCCAGTAGTAGCGCTCCAGACCGTCGATGAGGGCGCTGGTGTCCACCGAGTACAACGGCCCGTTGCTCATCCCGCCGCGGCCTCAAGTCGGGGTATCTGCTCGTATCGGACGTCTAGGTAGTCGGCCACGTCGAAGGAAGTGATCGTGCGACCGCGGTAGGCTTCGAGGACGGTCCGGACGTACCCGGGTCCGAGGTCTCGGGCCTTGACGACGTAGTAGGACGGTCCGCCCTCCGACTCGCGCTGCCGGTCCTTGGCCTCGCCGTAGAGACGTTGGAAATCGGGTTTGAGGGCCCTGTATAGGTCCCACGTCGCCCTACCGAGCCCGACCAGACGCAGGAGCAGAGACTCGGCGCTGGTTCCAAACGGGCGCGCCAGCGAGTCCAGGTCGTCGGTCGACCAGGCGCGGTCCGCCGCGGCGCGCGCGATCGCGGTAACGCCCAGGACCGCGTCCCTCGGCATCAGCGCGGCGGCCGCAACGGCGTTGCAGTACATCTCGATGTGGTCGTCGAGGTCGTCGCTTCTGCGCTCCTCGTGGAGGTCGCAGAGTCCGCCGGCGTTCAGACCCAGGTGTGCCAGTTCGTGAGCGAGCGTAAACAGCCGTCCCCGCGGAAACTCCGAGCCGTTCAACGCCACGACCGGGTGGGGCCACTGCGATACCGAGAACCCGCGCACCTCCTCGGGTTTGACGCGGTGAGTCTGCATAACGAGAACGCCTTGAGCCTCGGTAGCCGCGATCCAACCGGTCAGGGCGTCTCGTGGCTCTGGCCAGGTCGTACGGTCGACGCCTACCCATGCGCGGACAAGCCGGCCCGCATCCTCGGCCGGATGGTCGAGCCCGATCGCGAACGTAGGAGTCGCCGGAGCGCTCGGTACCACGCCGAAGTCCGCGAGTTCCAGGATCACCTCGCGCTGCATGAGCGCCCGGCGGTACTCGATCGTCAACTCGTGCGACGTCTCGCCCTTGCGGGCTTCGTGGCCGGCGCGGAAGTCCCGAAGGGCGTCGAAGTCCTCGGGCGGCTCGGGTAGGAGCAGAACCGCGAGCGGCCGCCCGTAAGCGGTCGCCGCGAGTCGAAGTTGGCGGAGGGTAGGCGGCACCTCGCCGGCCTCCATCCTGGCGAAGTTCTCGACGCTGACGCCGAGTCGCCTCCTCGCTGTCTCCTCGTCCAGTCGGGCGGTCTTGCGGGCCCAGATGAGCACCTTGGGCGCCACGACGATCCGCTCCGGGTCTTCCTCCGGGGGCGCGACGTCGCCCGCCGACGGCGCGACCTCGCCTATCGGGAGTGCTAGCTGTCGAGGGGCGGACGGATCATCCACACCGAGGAGCCTACCAGACGCGCCGGTCGATATTGGGTCCCGGACGAGAACTCGCCGGTGCCATTCAGTCGTCGATCGCGGCGCCGATCCGAGACGCGGCCTCGTCCTGGAACGTCGGCGCGACGCGTGAGTGAAGGTCGAGGTGATCTGGGGTGCGCCTCGACTAGGTGCGGTCCTTCAGCACGCCGACCGGGCACGAGACGCCCGTCCCCCTAGCACTACATTGCGCGTTCGGGTTGGGCGCTGGTTATTTGCCTAGTTGGGCCTGGCCCGGGCAACTGAGACACCGCATAGGCAATAGCGAGGACCGCGGCAACGTGTCGTGCGCACGATCCGCGCGTCGTGTCAGCCACGGACGCCAGCTGACCGTTCTCTAGCCAACGACCTCGCGCAGCAGGTTGAGGGCGTTGATCGCGGTCGGAAACCCAGCATACGGGACGGTTTGGATGATGACCTCTTCCAGCTCTAGTGCGGTGAGTCCGACGTTGAGGCCAGCGCCGAGGTGGACCCGCAGTTGCGGCTCCCGTCCACCCATCGCCGTGAGCGCCGCGACCGTAACCAGTTCGCGGTCGCGCAGACTCAAGCCTTCACGGCTGTATATGTCGCCGAACGCGAACTCAACGATGTATCGCCCCAGGTCGCCCAGGGGCGCGACAATGTCTGCGCCGGCCGCGCCGTCGACTTCAGCGAGCTTCGCCAGCCCGCGTGTGAATCGGAGGTCGTTTGGATCGTGTGCCATCGGTCGTCTCCAGGGCTCGATAGTGGTGGATCTTCTCGGTGATCGCGGCTAGATTGGCTTCAAGCGAACCCAGGCGCGTCTCGACACTGGACTGATGCGCTTCGAGGAGTTCTCGACGCTCTCGGACCGTGGCGGCGCCTTCACGTCGCAGGGCCGCGAACCGCTGCATCTGGCGGATGGACATGCCCGTTGCTCGCAGTCGCGTCAAGAACTCGATCCAAGTGGCGTCCTGGGCCGAGTAGCGACGGTGACCGCTGGCGGCTCGTTCTACGGGATCGAGCAGTCCGATGCGCTCGTAGTAGCGGAGGGTGTGTGGGCTCAGCCCCGTCCGCTTCGCAAAGTCCCGGATGGGAAGGCTCGTGTCGTCCATCGCAGGTTACGATAGAACTTGGAGTGCGCTCTAAGTCAAGAGGCCCTCATCCGAGGAAAGCCGGTTATCAGCCTCCCCTTGGGTTCGTATACGTCAGTGGGCCATTAGCCTTTGACCGGGCAGCGGAAGCCGGAGCCATCCCCGCTTTCGCCGCCACCGCCTTGAAGATCCTTTCCCCTTGCGCTGGCCGATCAGGTTCGTCACGACGTGGTCATCGTGCCTGGGAGTTGATCGCGAATCTCAGCGGCCTCCAGCAACGAGTGCGATGGTCAGAACGACGATCGCCAGGGTAAGTAGGCGCCAGAAGCCGGTCAGCTGCTACGAGTGCCCACGTGAGTTTGGTCAGTCACGCTGCCGCTCGATCGGCCGACTCCTGACCTTGCTCGAGGTCTGGACGGTGGCGTCGGTGATACCCTCAAAGGATCGCAAGCCGTTCAACGCGGCGTTGGCCGACTCCATGGCGCTCGCCTAGCCCAACAGTCTGCTCGGCATCAACTCCCCGTGCCTGTGCGGGCCGTGGGTGAGCCGGCTGTTGGTCGCGCGATCGAGGAGGCTCGCGTGTGCCGACGGCCGTCGCTACTATTCCTTGTAGTTTGGCCTGCCGCGGGAGCACGCATCTATGATCGATGGAGCAAGCAGCGCGCAGACCGGCGTGGATCCTCTTCCTGACTACGAGTCGCCGCCGGTGGTTGAGGTGGTCCTGGCTGTTGGCTTTCGGCCTCTCCCAGGCCTGAGACTCATCCAACTGGCTCAGCTCTGGGAGTCGGAATTCAGGTCGTCTTTCCCGACGGTCGAAGAGCAGCCACCCGTTGCAGTGCAGATGGAGCGTCTGGACGATCAGCGCGAGGGCCCCTCCTTGCGGTTCGACTTGATGCAAACCCCACCTCTCCCTCGGCTCTGGCTGCTCAGCGAGACCGGCACCCAGCTCGTACAGGTGCAGAACGACTGGTTCGCCCGGAACTGGCGGAAGATGGCACCCGTCGCAGACTACCCACGCTACCCAAACCTGAAGGAACCGTTCAGCGTGGATTTCGGCAAGCTCGCGGAGTTCCTGCGCCGAAACGACCTCGGCGAGATCCTGCCAACTCAGTGCGAGCTGACGTACATCAACCACATTCCGGTCATGCCGGGCCAAGCCGAGCAACTTGCCGACATTCTTTCAATCGTGGCCACGCCTAAGCCAGGCGGCTTCCTGCCTATCGCCGAGAGCATCAGGGTCGCATCACAGTATGTGGTGAGGCTCCAGGAAGAGCCCGTGGGCCGGTTGCACATCGCTGCCGAGCCGGCATTTAGACGGAGCGACAGCTCGCCGATAGTGGTTCTGACTTTGACGGCGAGAGGCCGTCCGCTCGGCGTCGGCCTGGACGGAGTGTTAGCCTTCCTCGATCTCGGCCATGAATGGATTGTTCGAGCCTTTGATTCAGTTACAACTTCGAAGATGCACAGGATCTGGGGGCGGAAGGTCAATGGATAATGCATCGACTCTAGCGAGTCGCGGGCTCTCCGACCGCGACATCAGGATCCCGCCTTGGCTGCGATGGCCGTCCTGGGCCAGACCCGACTCAGCACTTACCCAGCGAGACATTCGGCCCTTCGGGTCCGCTGCGACCGAAGCTCCGGCGGGGGATCCCTCAACCGAGAGGGCGGCCGAGTGGATACGTGAAGCGTTGGTACCGCTGCTCGAACTGCGAGCCAATTGGGATTCGTATGGCGGGCAGCCTCTGGAGCCTCGCGTGGCTGAATGGGCCGAAAGCCTGCTGGCCCCATTGCTTGTTCAGGGCGTCGCCGCGCCCTCCTTCGTCCCTATGTCCACCGGCGGGCTTGCCCTGGAGTGGCACCGACGCTCGGTCGAACTCGTCATTCACATGCCTCCAGGTCTCCAGATTGATCAGACCGCCACCGCCTTCTTCTCGGACGATGTCCAGGGCGAGGAGTGGGAGCGGAGCCTCATGGATGCCCAGCCGTACATCGAGGAGGCTCTCGCCCGATTGATGGATCGCGCCAGTTGATCGGCCCGTGGCATGACGGGCGCCGCTCCTGACGATCCCAGTATTCCGAGCCAAGCAACGTTGCTTCGGAGAGTCCATCCGAAGTGGATCGTCGATGACGGAGCCGGCGGAACGATGCCGGCGAGCAACACGTTTCAGGACTCATCCGGAGATGGGGCGGCGATGTCCGTGTACGTCGAGGAGAAGCTACGCGAACTAGGGCGAGAGGCGGGGGATGTGGTCGCCAGGTACGCGGGGTACGGGCTTGTTGCGTTCAAGGCGAGCCTGGCGCGCGAATGCGGCCTTACCCTCGCGTGGGCCCCCGACAGCAGCGATCCAGACTGTGGCGAAGCGCATGCACTTGTTTGTGGGAGAAAGACCGGATCCATCCAGAAGAGACTGCGGACGGGCTGTGAACGGCGCGTGTGGCCAGACGCGCCGCATTGACGGCGGTCACGTGCAGGACCTGTCATTGACTCAACCTTGTTCCCTGACTTGAGCTTGAAACAGGGCTCTCGCCGCCGGACCGGGCCTTTGCCGGCCATTCTTTCGGGAGTACACCCTTGGGCCTCTTGGTCACGATCGGGCGATGGTGTGTGGAGATCGGCCCGGTAGCATTTACGAAGGCCACGATGCCCGCGGTTTCGATTCCGCTCCATCCGCGGCACCTTATCACGCGACCAGGAGCAGCCCAGCAGGCATTGGGCCCCATGCCCCCCTCGCTCCAGCTGGATCTCGCTCGCGATCGGCTCACGGGAAGCGCGTGACGAAGACGCCGGGATGATGATCCGAAGCGGCCGTCCCGATGTCCTGAGCACGCGACGAGAAGGCGACAACGCTGCCATCTCCATTCACTGATGCCCCCCAGGAATACCCGTTGGCACTCGACCCATCCGCCGCCGCGCTCAGCAGTTGGATCGAGCCGTCCGCAAGCCGAGCCCGAAAGACATCTCGTTCGCCATTCCTGTCGTTGGGCACGAGGTCAGTCGCCGCCGAGTCGAACACGACGAACCGCCCATCAGCGCTGATCTCGGGCGAGGTGCTGTCTCCGTCGCTTTGGCGGCCGTTGATCCCGTGCGAAAGAAGAGACATGGTGCCGTCAGCGCGTGCGCAGAACACGTCGGTCTGCGCGTTCGTGTCTTGCTCCACCAGATTGGAGGCGTCTGACACAAAGGCGACCGTTCCGTCGTCGGCCACGACAGCGTCGTATGAATTGCCGTTGGCCGGGCTACCTTCAACGCCGCGGCTCACGAGGGAGATGGCCCTGGTGGCAACATCCATGCGATAGACGTTCCTGAAGCCGCCGTTACCGGACTTGCCGAGCAGGTCGTCTGTCGTGTCGAAGACGACCCACTCGCCGCTCTGGCTCACTGATACCCGGTCTGAACCGTTCTTGAGGCTGATCAAGCGCTCGTAGCCACCGTTCGGCGCGAACTGTCTGTACAAGTAGATTGACCCACCGTCCGAATCGGAGCCCCAGCTGAAGACGAGCCAGCCCTGCTCTGTCAACGAGCCGCGACTCACCCCGATCTCTCCGGCCCGGCCCGATCGCCCGTCCGGAGAGAGCATATCCAACGCCCCAGCTACGCCGGGTGCAAGCTGGCCGAAGTAGACGCCGATAGGTGGGTTCTTTCCAAGGACTGTGCCCTCACCAAGGTAGGCCGCTGCGACCGTCGTCCCGTCAGGCGCTAGGACGGCGTTCACGAGGAACCCCGACGTCATAGGAATCTGTGCCCCGCTCGCGATGATCATCAACCAGATTGTGTATGTACCGTGCCCATCGCCGGCATCGTTGTACACGAGGACCTGGCCATCTGCGGATAACTGCGGATTAGCTCCGCCGGGAACCACGAGCGTCGTCGACCCAGCTTCCATTGCAGGAAGGCCGGCGGTTGGGGTCTCACTCGCAGTTGGCCAAGGAGAAGCCGTTGACGCTGACGTTAACTCCTGGCTGCCGAGTGAAGGTCCGCTCTCCTGATGCGGCCGATCGACCACGATGAAACCTATCCCACCTACGAGCGCCATGACAACGAGGGCCGCGAAAACGCCGGCCACGGCCTGGTTTCCTATCGCGTCACGGTTCCATCTGGGCACCCGAAGGGTCTCCTTCCACCCGCGGCGGAAGTCGGGGAGCATCCGTCTGAGGGCCTCGATCCAGGCGACATCTTCATCGATGATGGCCCGGACGGCAGCGCTCCGGGCGTTGAGCGGCCCTTTCTTAGGTGGTAATTCCGCATCGGCGGGCGGGGCCAGATCGACCGGCAGCTCTGGAAGCCCGACCATGGCGTCCACGACTCTTCGTGCTCTCTGACGCCACTCGCGAACCTCGTCCGACCAGCGCGCCAACCCCTGTGAGTCGCGCGGTGAGCTAGATGCAAGTGCCCGACCCTCATCGAGCAGCCTTTCGATCTGACGCAATGCCGAGGCTCGTGAGCGACGGAGCCTCGGGTATCTGAGACGGCCGGTCCTCATGCTCGTAGTCTAGATATGTGGACGACATGCTTCGACAGCCAGGCACCATGCCGCGATGGTGCGCGGCAGACCCCCGGCGGCCTCCCTACCAGATCAGCGGGATGAGCTTCCTGGTGCGCCGAGCGTAGTCACCGTAACCGGGCAGGTCGCGACCCAGAAGTCGCTCCTCGGCATCGATGCGGCGCCCATAGGCGTGAGCGATAACGCCTAGGACGCCTGCTGCGACCGGCAGGCTGCCTGAACTGAGGGCAAAGCCAGTCCAGATCAGGAGCGAGCCGAGGTAGCCCGGGTGGCGGACAAGGCGATAAGGGCCCTTGTCGACTACTGTCTGTGGTTGCTGGGTTCGGAGCGTGCGCGAGTAGAACGCGCCAAGCGTTCGCATCGACCAGATCCGCAAGGCCAGTCCGCCACCCTGGAGTGCGAGCCCGACCGGCTCAGATGCCCTGGGCAGTGGTCTGGCGGGAAGACCTCGCAGAACCAGAGGCAGGCTCGCCGCCAACACGTAGGCTCGGACTATCGACCTCGTCGAGTCCCGATCGTCCTCGGAGGCGGCGAGGCTCGAGGCGCGGCCGTGTTGGCGGATCGCAGCCTCTATGGCGAAGAAGCCACCGAGCCCGGCGTAGCCGGCCAGGAGCCACCATCGGGAGCGTGGTCGACCCATGGCCACATTGTGAACGGGCGCGCGCCTTTGGCGCAGGGACGCCCACCAACCGGCACTGTTCGAAGGCCGACGAACCACCATTTGGTGATGGTGTTGCTTTCGTTTCGCGCCTGAGTGATCGATGTGGACGACCATCTCGCACCCGAGGACGCCCGCCATGACCGCTCAACCCCTCCCCGCCCTGACCAGCGGAGACCCGTCCGCCTGGGACCAGGCCCTCTACGCCTTCCTCGTCGAGAAAGGCAACCGCTCGGGCTCGAGGAGAACCGTCGAGTCATACGGCCGGATGCTCTGGCCGTTCTTCGCCGACCTCGCCAAGACGCCGGACCGAGTCAAGCCAGCCGATGTCCTGGCCTGGGTCCACGGCATCGGCAAGTCGGGACGGACTCCCTCCTCGACGACCGTCGGCGCTAGGATCGCCTGCCTTTCCTCCTTCTACCGCTTCCTGATCAGGATGGGCCTGGCTGTCTCCAACCCGTGCGACGCCGTCGAGCGGCCAAGGAGCGTCCAGTCTGTTGCCCGCGGATACGGCCCAGACGAGGTGCGCCGGCTGATCGCCGTTGTCCCGGACAGCGTGGCGGGCCGGCGCGACCGGGCGATCCTGCTGACACTGGTATTGACCGGGCGCCGGCGGGCCGAGGTGATCGGTCTGAGGGCCGGCGATCTGAGCCTCGAAGGCGAGACCTGCTTCTACTCCTACCGCGGTAAGGGCGGCAAGCGAGGCCGGCGAGAACTCCCCCGACCTGCATACGAGGCGATCTGCGTGACCTTGGCCGACGCCGGCAAGGAGCTGCCCTTGATGGGCCCGGAGGAGTCGCTCTGGCAGGCTGGCGCTCGACCGGAAGGGGTAACGAGCGGCACTTTCTACGCTCGGTTCCGCCGCTATTTGAAGACGGCTGGGCTGGCGCCTACAGGCATCCACGTCCTACGGCACACCGCCGCGAAGCTTCGCCGAGACGCTGGCGAGTCGATCGAGAACGTGTCCGCTTTCCTCGACCACTCGAGCTTGGCCGTCACCACGGTGTACCTGCGCAGGCTCGAGGGTCAGGAGGATCGGGCATGGCGCGAGGTGGCGACGGCGATAGGGGTGTGAACAGCGAGGGTCCATCCGGAAAGAAGGCCCCCCTGCTTGTGCGGACTGGTGCTCGTGGGTCACGCCCCAGCGCTACGATCCAACTACGGCAACCGAGCGCGGCATCGCGGCCGCTATGCAGCTCAGCCCTGGAGACTAATTATGAGCGCCCCTGCCGGGCCGTCTCTCACATCCTTAGAGCGGCAGGCAAAAGACCTGGAGGATTCAGGGCGGAAAGCGGCGGCGGGGTGGGTCGGAGACGCTCGCGTCAAGGCCGCAATCATCGCGCTACGGCCCGACTTTCAAAGCGCCGTGGACCAGCTCGGGCTATCCGAGGGGCAGATCGCGGCCGGCGCTCTGCGCATCATGGGTGGCTCGACGGCCACAGCCCAAGGCGACCGATTGGTCGAAGAGTCCAACCCGTTCCTCGAATTGCCGGAGGAGCGTCGCCTGCCGGCTCAGCTCATCGCCGCCCCACTGCGTCTGGGCATCGCCGAGCTTGCCGAACAGTTGCGCAAGGACGAGGTAGGCCTCGATCCGGTCCGACATGTGGCACCCGAGCCCGATAGGCCCGATGGGCTCCTCTTCTCGGCCGACCACTTCTTCCTTCTGTACCTGCTCTGGCGCGACGTCCCGCTCGAGGGACGGTCCGGGGCTGAGATCGCGGCCGATCTCCCCGCCCTACCAACCGGGAGCTTCGAGCGAGCGGGAGACGTCCTGCACATCAGCGACCATGCGCACGAGCGGGACGTCAGGGGCCTCTACTCAATGCGTACGGCATGGCGTCGCCAACAGAGCCAACGGCAACTGAGGAAGCCCTACGGGGGCGGCAGGGCGCGCAGGCGTGTGGAGTGGCAGCGACGCGCCCGCGTGGCGATCGAGGCGCTGCTGCAACAAGAGCCCGACCTGCGTGCTGTCGATCTACATCGAGTGTGGGGAGGCAAAGTGCCTGTCGATCGGCTCAAACGCGGCCGACCGGGCGCGGAACTCTGGCAGCGGTTCGACAAGTACGCTAGGGAGGTAGACCCACCCGCAAAACGATGGGACGGATGGTCGGGCGAGGGCGCTGGTCCCGAAGCTCCGCACCCAGAAATGGCGACGCTTGAGCGTTACTTCCGCGAGGCTCGGCGAGCCATTTCCGGCTGATTCGCCGTTCTGATTTGCGCGCAGATTCGGGCGCATGTTCTGGGCCCTAGAACCCGGCTGTTTGCTTGAGAGAAACAGGGCTCCGCGGTTTATATGTCGGTTCATGAACCACGCGACAACCGGCCCCGATCTCCGAAACGAGCGTCTACGGCGAGGCACGACGCAGGCAGCGCTAGCAGCCCGCCTCGGAGTGACGCCGCCGCGCCTCTCACACGTCGAGAACTCGGTTCGTGTCACGCCCAGGTTTGCCGCGCGCTACCTGGCCGCCCTTGACCTACCAGACCCCGCCGACGAACTGGTGGAGCTGGCCGTTCGTGAGCTGACGGCCGCGCTTCAGGCAGTCAAGAGTGACTAACCGCTCTTCGGCTCAACACCTCGAACGACTCGCCGAGCGCGACGGCGCCGATCGGCGCCTGGGTCTTGGAGATCGAGGGTGCCGTCGGGGAACGGACGGCAATCTTCGGTGAGCGATCTCCTCGAGAGCGCGCTGGCGCTTGCAGCCGGCTGGCGAGTGGTCCCGCTGCACACGCCGATCGATGACGCCTGTGATTGCCGAATGCCCGATTGCTCATCCCCGGGCAAACACCCCCGGACCAGGAACGGCCTCCATGACGCGACCACCGATCCTGACCAGATCCGTCGCTGGTGGGCCATGTGGCCCGGAGCGAACATCGGGATTGCCATCCCGTCGAGCATGGTCGCCGTCGACATCGACGGACCGGAAGGCGTGGCCGCCCTGCAGGCCGGTGGTTATGCCCTACCCGATACCGCCACCGTCGAAACCGGTCGTGGCCACCACTACCTGTACCGGACGGTCGCGCCGATTGGGCCCAAGACCGCCATCCTCCCCAAGGTCGACATTCGCGGCCAGGGCAGCTACCTCGTCGCACCCCCGTCGCTGCACTCCACTGGGCGCCGGTACCGCTGGCTTCGTCGGCTGGAGGAAGGCATCGCCGAGGCGCCTGCCTGGATCCACGAGCTTGTGGAGAGCCGCGTTGGAGTCGACGGCCCCGCGCCTCCGATACCCGACGTGATCGTGGAGGGCCAGCGGAACGCCACCCTTGCCTCGCTCGCGGGCTCGATGCGCCGCCGTGGGGCGTCAGCGCCGGTCATCCTCGCCGCGCTCCTCGAGGCCAACCGCCTGCAGTGCCGACCACCGTTGGACGAGGGCGAGGTGCGGACGATCGCGGCCTCGATCGGGCGCCGACCATCAGGCGAGGGCTGGACCGGGGGGCGCCAGCCCCCCGACGAGGCCGACGCGACGCCTCGTGCTACAGAGGAACCGTTGGAAGAGACGGCCGATCAGATCGATCATCTCAGCCGCCAGTCGCTCGCGGCTTACCACTTCGCTGACCGGAGAGGCACCGAGGTCCGGTTCGACCATGGCCGACGGATCTGGCTCATCTGGCACGGCCATCGTTGGCGACCAGATCGAGACCAGGAGATCCGCAGGCTGTGGCTCAAGGTCCTCGGCGAGCGGTACCTTGAAGCGCTCCGGATAACCGATAGCGAGATGCGTGAGCGGACGCTCTCCGCGATCATGGCCGCGGGCGCGACGGACGACGCGATCGCAGCGGGCCTTCGAATCGCGGCCTCGATGAAGCCTGTGGCCACGAGTGGTGACGCCTGGGATCCCGACCCCTGGACCCTTGGCTGCGAGAACGGGCTCGTCGACCTTCGGACCGGTGCCCTGCGGATAGGTCGACCCGCCGACATGGTCAGTCGATCTACCCGACTCGACTACGACCCTCGGGCAACGTGTCCGCGATGGGATCGCTTCCTCGAGGAGGTCTTCACCGCCGACGAGGACCTCATGGGCTGGTTCGCACGCCTCATCGGCGCATCACTCGTCGCGACGTCCAAGGAGCTGCTCGCCGTCCACTATGGTTCGGGCAATAACGGCAAGTCCGTGGCCTTCCGGACCCTGGGCCGGGAGGTTGCGGGCGAGTACAGCGTCGAGGTCGCGGTCGAGACGCTTCTGAACGCCAACCGAACGGCCGGCGCCCCCACATCTGATCTCATGCGCCTTCGTGGGGCCCGCCTCGCCTTCACGAGCGAACCCGAACAGGGCTCGAAGTTCAAGGGTGGGACTCTCAAGCGCCTCGCGTCGATTGATCTGATGACCGGCCGTGAGCTCCACGGGCGCCAGGAGGAGTGGCCGCCGACCCATACCCTCCATCTCGCGACCAACCATCTGCCCGCCGCCGACGATGCATCCGAAGGATTCTGGCGTCGGATCGCCCTAATCCCGTGGGCCGTCCGGTTCGCTAAACGGGGCGAGCCGGGCGACGGCCCGGCCGAGGACCCGCGGCTCGCGGCCATCCTCGCAGGGGAGGCGCGCGGCATTCTCGCTTGGGCGGTCCGAGGTGCCGTGGCCTATACCACCGCCGGGACGCTCCATCCGTTCCCCACGGCCGTCGCCCGCGAGACGGCTGCCTATCGGGAGGACGAGGATCCCCTTGGTGGGTTCGTGCGCGAATGGGTCACACCACAGGCAGACGCCTCGACGCCCGGTCCCAAGGTGTACGAGCAGTACGTTGCCTGGGCGGAGTCCATCGGGTCCAAGGCCATGACGGCCCCTGTCTTCGGTCGGGCGTTCACCGAGCGCCACGATCGGCTCGGCTTCCCCGTGCGTCGCCGCAAGGTCCACGGCAGTCCCGTCTACGAGGGATTCACCGTGGGGAGGCCGTCCCAATGAGCAGGCCAGGGGGAGCAGGGGGAGCATTTCGCCGATTCTCAAGTTCCTTCTTCGCGTGTATTGGAAAGAGACCGAGAAACAGCGTCGTTGCTCACCCTGCTCACCCCGAAGGCCCCATGGGTGCCGTGGCCAATTCTGTCCGCGCGCTCGGCGGCGGTCACCTGTGAACGGCTCGGTCCAACTGCCCGTGAGCCGAGATCCGCTCATCGCCGCCATAGCGCGCTACGTCGAGGCCCTCCACGCCCGCTACCCAGACGGCCCCGACCAGATGCGCAAGGAGAACCTTGACGCCAGAGGGAACATGCCTCGGATGTGCAAGAGCGGACCAGGTCGAGCGGCGTGAAGCGGCTGCCTCGCTCTCTCGACGACATCCGGGGTCTACGGGCGGCCCGCTGGATCCGCGAGTCCACCGCGGGGCAATACGATCGCTTCGGGCCGGCGAGTCAGCGCGAGCAGCAGGACCGCTTCATCGAGCGCTACGGCTTAGTTGACACCGGGCGTGTCTTCCAGGTCGCTCACAGCGGCACCACCGTCTGGCGCTCCCCAACGATGACCCAGATGCTCGATGAGGCCAGGGCCGGAGGCTTCGACCTCTTGCTGGCGGGGTACTCCGACCGCTGGCAGCGCAACCTGCGCAGGACGCTCGAACTCCTAGAGGACCACCTCCACACGGCGGGGGTTGCTCTGGTGATGTGCGACCGGCGGATCATCAGCTCCGATCCGCACGACTGGGACGAGTTGGTGGCGGAGTCGGCCGGAGCCGAGAAGTACAGCCGGCGACTCTCAGAACGGATCACCGAAGGCTATGCCGCCAAGTTCGCCCAGGAGAACGACCCCGGAGGCCACGCCCCCTTGGGGTTCCGCCGATCTCCCGAGCCTCCCAACACTCTCCAGATCGACCCGGCCACCATCGGCATCGCCGTGGGGCTGTTCGAGCGCTACGCCTTGGGAACCGTGAGCGCCCAGCAACTCGCTGTCGAGACCGGTCTTGAGCCGACGCGCATCCGCTGCATCCTGATGAACCCGGTGTACAACGGCTGGATCAGGAGACACCGCGGTCCCAACGAGACGCGAAAGCCGGCTCCCTGGCGTGCCAACCCTCCCGTCTCAGACGAGCTATGGGCCCAGGTCGAGGATGTGCGGCAGACCAAGTGCAGAGGCAGTGGTCCGCGCCGCAATGATCGAGTCGATCTTCTTGGTGGCTTGCTCTACTGCGTCTGCGGCCGACGGATCAGGAGCGACGGCTGGGCCGCCGATAGACGCTACCGCAAGCTCCATACCAAGCCGTGTGAGCGCTGGGGCCACAAGGCTCGAATTCCTGCCCAGGCTTGGGAAGAGCCCATCCTCGCCCAGTTGGGAAGCATTGAACTCGACGACAGCGTGATCGCTCGTGTCGTGGCAGCTCTCGGTTCGACGGTCCGACCGGTCGCAATCGACCGTTCCCGGATCGAGCGTCAGATGCGCGAACTTGCCATGGACCACGTAGGAGGCGGGATCAGCGACGAGACCTACCTCGCGCGACTGAAGCACCTGCGGGAGTCCCTGGCGGAGATCGAAGAGACCGCTCAAGTCGGAGTGCCAGCGGATCGAGCCGTGGAATGGCTGCGAGCCCTGGCTGAGACCTGGCAGAACGCCGACGTTCCTGAGGCCCGGAGCGATCTGCTCCATGCGATCTACGAGCGGATCGTCGTCGCGGGGCGGGAATTCGTGTCGGCTCGGCTCACCCCTGCCGCCTACGCCCACGGCCTTGCGCTGGCGCTGCCCGAAATTGTTGCTAAAGCGCGCCCGACAGGATTCGAACCTGCGACCTTCGGCTCCGGAGGCCGACGCTCTATCCGCTGAGCTACGGGCGCGCGTCGCAACCGCGGCCTGAACCGCGATC
>Ga0187866_1002221_pt1 | contig 16509 bp, 12 predicted proteins | sample June2016WEW_11_1_3_FD_133013 | JGI IMG/M metagenome (GOLD analysis project Ga0187866, IMG submission 133013) | Peatland microbial communities from SPRUCE experiment site at the Marcell Experimental Forest, Minnesota, USA - June2016WEW_11_150 | ecosystem: Environmental > Terrestrial > Soil >...
CACCTCCAATCAAAATGAGGTTGCCGTGCGGCACGGTTGGCTCCCTGATTGTAGCCTTGAGTTGATCCAGGCGTCCAGCGTTGTCGCGCGATAACGCCAGAACTTGCCAACCTTCATCGCGGGGACTTCGCCACGCTTCGCCATCCGCTCAAGAACCTTCGGATGAATCTTTAGAACCCGTGATGCTTCTTGGCTGGTAAGAAGCGTCTCAATTCCATCTGACATGCAGTTTATAACCTCCCTAGGCAACCGCCATTCAATGTCTTTGCTCCAGGGGCCTTTTGCCCAGCGGCGGCCCGTCCCACATCTCCGTTGAGCGCTTTCTTGCCTCTGCCCCTCGCATCAAGTCTCCCGCCCCTCCGACTGACACAACAGGCAACCGACCCGCTTGCCCCCAAAAGGCCCAGGCAAGGACCGATTGCCCGTTCATAGGTATTGATAATTCGAACTTTTTTTTCTGTCAAATGAGGGTGACAGGACTCACCGTCGACCTTAAAAGGTCGAGGTCGAGCAGCCTAACTAATAGGCTCTAATCTACTTTTTATCTGTCACTTAGCACTATGTTAGCAAGTAAACCTTTGGGATCTGGTTCACGCCAAGGCCCCTACAGTGGGAGAGAGTTTCGGGCATTGCGCCCTTCGAAGCCGGTAGTTGAGGCAGGGCGTCAATTGCAATCGAAGCAACGTGCCGCCTTACGTCTCGCAGACGAGTTCATGGGGCGGCACCCCGAATACGGAATCCTAGCAAGATATTATTCACACCTGGTTCCATCCCTTAATCTCGCACCGGCGAGGCAGGAGGGTATCGAAATGCCCTACTGCGGACTGCCCTTCATTTGACAGAAAACATTCTTGGCCGCAGCCTTCGCAATATGGCCCCACCCACAGAGGGAGGGACCAAGGAGGTGCCCAATGAGGAATTTCTTTCGCCGTTTGTTCCGTTTTGTTCATGACCCCTGCTATGGGCTCTGCTATTCGCCATCACCGGAGGAGTGCAAGGAGGCTTGGGAGTCTGTCATCGGAGATTCTTTCGCACGCCCGTTTTCTCTGGAAGCCCCGAAGCCTGAAACCGGGCCGTCTTTCATCGCGGCGTACCGCGATCTGGACCCGCCTTTGGAGTGGCCTGACTTTCTCGGCAACGGCTTGTTTGTAGTTTTCTGCACGTGGGTCCTCTACCGCGCTTTGCTGTCGCCGGAGGGCTTTTGGGTTCTCTTGCTCGTCTTGCTGGTTCTAGCCGTGGGCTTGGTGCAGCTTGTTGTTGCACTTTGCCAGATGGCTTGGCGCGCCCGCTTTTCGCGCCATACGCGGCGCTGAGCGGCTTCGCCGGGGGGTGCGGCGCTACGCGCCGGGTGAGCTTTGACACGTCACCCCCCGCAGGGTGCTGTATGGCAACCCACGGTTGCCTTATGGGAACGTCTTGAAAGTGCATAGCTTAATGACGACTCGCTCCGCCAAGAGGCTCTTGGCAGCAGTCGCATGTTCCCCTATGGGAACCACTTGATTTCATGGGTGGATTCAGTGGCGGCACTTCGTACGAAATCCGTCAGCACGAAAGTCACCGAGGAGGAGTACGCCAAGTTCGAAGCCTTGGCGGGCGAGCGGACGATCAGCGAGTGGACGCGCGATGTGCTATCCCGAGCAGCCAGCCCGCATACGTGCGAGCAGACCATCCTCGCCGAGGTCCTGGCCTTGCGTACAGCTTTGCTCAACCTGTTTTTCAAGTTGGCCAGCGGCGGTCGCATCACCGCCGACGAGATGCAGCAACTCATTGAGCGGGCGGACGCCGACAAACTTAAGAAGGCACTTTCGAGAATCCAGGAAACCGAGAAATGCCTGATTCAAGGAGGCACAAAATGAATTCCGTGTGGGGAAGGAGAGAGAGCAGAGGATGGCCGAGCAGCGCGCCCGTTCATACAATTACGGCTCTGATGATTGCTTTGGCGAGCGCGATTCTCGCGGGCTACTGCCGATACTACTTCGTCTGGACGCCGCTCGAAAGGCACTATCTGCGGGAGTACTTCCTCACCGGCTTGATGCCGAGATTAGGTGCTAAGACCGACCGATATGACGTACTCACCGTGATGACCGGCAAGAACTACCGGTTGGCCATAGACGAGGACGTGGCACCCTTCAAGACGCCTTCCGGTGCAACCACGTTCACGCTTTCGAAAGACGCCGCGAGGAGGGGCGGCCTTCGTCTCACCTGGTTGAGGAAGCAGTACAACAACGTGGAACTCCACGCTTTGCTTGGCACATGGATTTACCACGGCCAGACACTTGGGGATTTGGCAGCGCGGTCTCTGTGGATAGGACTCGGCGTGCTCCTGGCAGGCTTGCCCTTCGCGGCCCCCAAGGATAGCGCCCGCTTGCGAGAACTGCGCTACGGGCGACGCCTGAAGGGACCCGAACTCGTCACGGGCGGCACCTTCAATAACCGGAACCACTCACGCGGCATTGGATTTTCAAACTATGAGCGGACCCCCACAGAGAAAATCCTCGGAAGGAATCGCCGGGTGAGAGTCCCCCAGGCCCGCGAGTCGAGCCACTTTCTGATTATGGGTGACACGGGAGCGGGCAAGAGCGCCTTGATTCGGGAAATGCTCCTCCAAATCCAAGACCGGGAGGAAACCGCCATTGTTTACGATCCCGAACGGGAATATACGCCGCAGTTCTTTGACCCCTTGCGTGGTGATGTCATCCTCAATCCACTAGACGCACGTGTCCCCTACTGGACTCCGGGCGAGGAGGCCCGCAACGAGCCGGAAGCGCTCACCCTTGCCGCGTCCCTCTTCCCCGACCGGCCTAACGAGCAGCGCTACTTCACGCACGGGCCCAGGGAAATCTTTGCCCACGTGCTTACCTTCAAGCCGACTCCCCATGAGTTAGCGGAGTGGATGTCGCACGATGAAGAGATAGACCGCAGGGTACGCGGTACAGAACTGGCTTCGCTCATTGCGGAGACGGCCCCAGCGCAACGCGAGGGCGTCATGGCCGAACTGAAAATGGTCGCCAAGGCGTTGAAGCTCCTGCCCAGGGAAAACGAAACCAAGAGACGATGGAGCACCGTGCAATGGTCGAGCCAGCGCCAGGGATGGATCTTCCTAACGAGCACGAAGACCACGCGGGAACGCCTTTTGCCACTCACCAGTTTGTGGCTTGACCTACTGGTCTTACGCCTCATGGATGAAGCAATGATTATTGACCAAGCCACCCTCAAAACGGTTTGGTTCATCCTGGACGAACTCGCCTCATTGCAAAAGCTCCCTCAGTTGCACGCTGCCATTACGCAAAACCGGAAGTCGAATAACCCCGTGGTTTTGGGCTTCCAAGGGCGCAGCCAACTTGAAGTGCTTTACGGGCACGAGGCAGAGGCGATGCTCTCGCAACCGGCCACCAAGATATTTCTCCGCACCAGCGAGCCCCGCGCCGCGCGGTGGATCAGCGAAGCTATCGGCGAGGTGGAGATTGAGCAGATGCGCGAGAGCCACGGCAGCGAGCAATTCCCCCGTGATCACAAATCGAAGAACCACCAATTAGAGCGCCGCGTCGAGCCGCTCGTGATGGCGTCCGAGATCATGGGCCTGCCGGATCAGTGTGGCCTCATGAAATCGGGGAATCTGGTGGTAAGACTGAGCTTTCCCTATCTCAAATTGCCCAAGACACAACCGGCTTTTGTGGAGCGAAATATGAACTGGCAACCGAGCATCGAGTCCTCTGCGCCCGAAACCGGGCAGACGGGCGGCAGCGGCGGGCCCGCTAAGAAGCTCACCCCGCACGAGCAAAAGCAAGGTCAAGAGCAAGCCAAGCGAACGCCAAAGCGCGGCATAGGTCGTTTCTTCGAGTGAACAGCCATGATGACAATTTCCAAACCGCTGAGTGCAGGTCAGGCGCAAACCTACCATCGCGACGAGTTCGGGAACGCCCAGCAAAACTACTATACGGAAGAAGACCGGATATGCGGCACTTGGCACGGCAAACTCGCCGAGGGATACGGACTACGCGGCGAGGTTCAGGAGGAACACTTCCAGCGCTTGAGCGAGGGTCAACACCCCATCACCGGCGAGCAGTTGGTACAGCACCAGGTAGCACGCGAATACTCAAACGAACGTGGTGATAAGGTAGCCACGATGGAACACCGCGCCGGATGGGACGCCACGTTTAGCGCGCCAAAGAGTGTTTCACTCACGGCCCTGGTCGGCGGGGACGAGCGGGTGCGAGACGCGCATCGAGAAAGCGTCCAGGTGGCCCTAGACGAGTTGGAACGGTACGTACAAGCCCGCATTGGCCGCAATCACCCGGCAGAGACAACGGGCCAATGGGTCGCGGCAAAGTTCGAACACGACAGCGCGAGGCCGGTAGCCAGCTACGCAGCCCCCCAACTTCACACGCACACCGTGTTCTTCAACCTCACCGAAACCGAAGACGGAAAGACCCACGCGATTCAGCCCCAGGAGCTTTACAAGAGCCAGCAGTACGCAACAGCAATTTATCGCTCCGAATTGGCCCACCGCCTTCAAGAACTCGGCTACGAGATCGAGCAGGGGAAGAGTGGCCAACCAGAAATCAAGGGTTACACTCAGGAGTACTTGGACGCCAGTAGCCCGCGCCGCCAGCAAATCAAAGAGCACCTTGAGGAGCAGGGCTTGCGCGGCGCTGGTGCGGCGCAGATTGCAGCACACCAGACACGCGAGGAGAAGCTGTCGTCACTCTCACACGAGGAAATGCGAGCCAGGCACGGAGAGCTTGCGGCAGCATACGGCTACCAACCGCAGCGGGTAGTGCAAGAGGCCCAGGCCCGAGCCGCACGGGGCCACCAGCACAGCGAGCAGGGGGAAGCCCGCGCGCAGGAGGCCGTCACCTACGCCCGAGACAGAAACATCGAGCGTGAGGCGGTAGTGGATGAACGGGTGTTGATACGCGACGCGCTCCGCCGTTCTATGGGTGAGTCTAGCTTCTGGGACGTCCGGCAAAACCTCGAGCACCGCATCCGGTCAGGCGAATTCGTCGAAGTGGGCCGCGACCGTCCTAATGGTGCAGATCGAATCCTCACCACACGCGAAATGCTCCGTTGCGAACGCGACAACATCTCCCGCATGCAAACTGGGCAACAAAGGTACGACCCGCTAGTTTCGGAAGACACCCGCCAAGAATTAGCCGGTAATCTTGCTCACCTTTCCAATAGCCAGCGCAGAGCCGTGGAGGAAATCCTCAGTAGCCGAGATCAAGTGCTAGGGTTGGAAGGTGTCGCTGGGGCGGGAAAGACCACTTCGCTAGCCGCGATCCGGGAAGCCGCCGAGCGCCAGGGCTATCGAGTCGAGGGGTTGGCGCCCACTTCCCGCGCCGCCCAGCAGCTTGAAGAAGCAGGCATTCATTCGAGCACCTTACAGGGCTACCTTGCCCGATCTCACCGTGACGATGGGGACCGGCATTTGTACATTGTGGATGAATCGAGCCTCGCGAGCACGCGCCAAGTCAACGAATTCTTGCGCAGGTTGGAAGATCAAGACCGAGTGCTCTTCGTAGGCGACACGCGCCAGCACCAGGGAGTGGAGGCAGGCCGACCGTTCCAGCAGCTTCAGGATGCCGGAATGCACACGGCGCACCTCGACGAAATCATTCGCCAGAAAGACCCCGCATTGAAGCAAGCCGTTGAGCAACTCGCTCACGGCGAGGTCCGCGAGGCGATTGAGAATCTTGCGCGGCAGGGCCGCGTGCATGAGATTGCCAACCGGGAAGAGTGCCTGGAGGCCATTGCCAAGGCTTATGCCGAGCGACCCGACGGGACACTGGTGGTATCACCGGACAACCGATCCCGTCAGGAGATTAACGAACGAATTCACCGCGAGCTGCAATCCAGTCGTCGAGTCGAAGACCGGGAATACCGAGTCACGGTGCTGGTCCCACGCCAGGACATGACCGCGGCCGACCGGCAGTGGGCCGTGCAGTACGCGCTGGGCGACATCGTGCGCTACACGCGAGGCAGCCAGGCGGTGGGTGTCAAATCAGGAGAATACGTCCATGTCACCGGCGTTGACAGGGAACACAACTTACTCACGGTCGAGCGGGATAGCGGCCAGCGTCTAACTTACGACCCGCGCAGGTTGCACGGGGTGAGTGTTTACCGCGAGGCAGAACGCGACTTCTCAGCCGGCGACCGCGTGCAATTCACCGCGCCTTACCGTGGTGAGCACATTGCCAATCGCCAACTTGGGACCGTCCAGCAGATCGACAGCGAAGGAAATCTCCAAGTCCGGCTGGACTCCGGCCAGGATGTGCAATTCAACATCCGGGAACACCCGCATGTCGATTACGGCTATGCCGTCACCAGCCACAGCAGCCAGGGAGCCACCGCCGACCGTGTGCTAGTGCATGTGGACACCGAACAGGCCCACGACCAGCTTGTCAATTCACGGCTGGCGTATGTCTCTGTCTCACGCGGGCGCTACGATGCGCAGATTTACACGAATGACGCGGAGAAATTAGGCGACGAGTTGAGCCGTGACGTGTCGAAACAGTCCGCATTAGAAACCGAGCATGAAGTGGGCGGCAGGGGCCAAGATCACGCGATTGAAAGCGCGCAGCCCCAATCAGTAGGCGAGTCGCACGGGCACGGCCAGGGCTACGGCATGGAGCATTGAGTTCGTCTATTTTTGGCTGCCCTGATTCCGCGCATCTCCTGCCATCTCGCAAGCCCCCGAGAAACTGCGTCCCCGCTCTCCAGTCCGCGTTTTTTTGTTGCACGAATGGGATTAAGGGGTACCTTCAAAATTTGAAACCGGTGAAGCGGCTTGTCGCGTCAGATGCCCTCAGATACTATTTGCTGTTACTATTGCATTGTGGTAACTATCTTGCCCATCGGGCCAATCTTTCCCCCGGCGATGACACATGACACCAAGCCCTATTGACGCATACCGACGACAAATCGAGAAAGAGCTGCAAGCGGGTAACGCCACGGAGCACACCCACCGCCCCGCACTCAAGACCCTCATCGAATCGCTTGCTTCTGGCGTCACGGCCACAAACGAACCCAAGCGGGTTGAATGCGGAGCCCCGGACTTCGCGGTCACGGAGAATCGTGCTCACGGCCCCGTCACCATTGGGCACCTTGAGGCCAAAGACGTGGGCGAGGATTTGAATGACTGGGCGAAAGATGACCAGTTGAAGCGGTATCTCCATGCTCTGCCCAATCTGATTTTGACTGACTACCTGGAATTCCGCTGGTACGTGGAGGGAGAACTCCGGCAGAGGGCCCGGCTCGCCCATGTCGGCAAAGGGAGCAAGCTGGCCCCGGAGAAAAACGGAGCGGAGGCCGTCACGGACCTCCTAACCGCCTTTCTCGCTCGCGAAGCCGAACCGATAAACGATCCCAAGACTCTCGCCCTTCGTATGGCCCGGCTAACGCATTTCATTCGGGATATGATTGTCACGGCCTTCGCGGGGAAAGTGGCCTCTGCCACTCTCCGCGACTTGCACGGAGCTTTTGAGAAAACCTTGATTCCCGATCTGCCCATCCCGCAGTTTGCGGACATGTTCGCCCAGACTCTCGCCTACGGCCTATTTGCGGCCCGTTGCAATCACCATGGGCCAAAGGCTTCATTCAAGCGATTGGGGGCCGCGTCGGAAATTCCCAAAACCAATCCCTTCCTTCGGCAACTCTTTGAAACGATCACCGGCACTGCCCTTGACGAAGAGCCCTTCGTGGGTTTCGTGGATGACCTGGCCCAACTCTTGGCCGATACCGATATTGAAGCTGTGCTCGCAGACTTCGGCAAGCGCACCGCCCGCCACGACCCGGTTGTCCACTTTTACGAAACCTTCCTGGCGGCCTATGACCCCAAGTTGCGCGAATCGCGGGGAGTCTATTACACCCCGGAGCCGGTTGTTTCCTACCTTGTGCGGTCCGTGGATTATCTCTTGAAGACTCGCTTCGGATGCGCGAACGGCCTCGCAGACACCGCCACGGTGGAATATGAGCGGGAGGAAATGAACGGCGGAAAGCTGAAGAAAGTCAAAGCCACTTCCCCGCGTGTCCTGATTCTTGACCCCGCGTGCGGGACCGCAACGTTTCTCTACACCGTGATTGACCATATCCGGGCAGAATTCATGCGGCAGGAAAACGCCGGCATGTGGTCGGGGTACGTGCAAAATCATTTGTTGCCCCGCATTTTCGGATTTGAATTGTTGATGGCTCCCTATGCCGTGGCCCACTTCAAACTGGGAATGCAGCTTGCGGGGCACGACATGACCCCCGCGCAGCGGGAGAAGTGGGCTTACGACTTTTCCGGGGATGAACGGTTAGGCGTGTACCTCACCAACACGTTGGAAGAGGCGGAGCGAAAGGCCGAAACCCTCTTTGGCCCGTTGCGCGTGATTTCCCAAGAGGCGAACGCCGCGTTGAAGATCAAGAGCGAGTTGCCCATTCTCGCGGTCATCGGCAACCCGCCCTATTCCGGCCACTCCGCCAATCGAAGTTGGGAGATGAAGGAAGGCAAAAGAGTGCCAACCTTCATTGGCCATTTAATCCAGGATTACTACTCTGTGGACGGGCAACCCCTGGGAGAGAAAAACCCCAAGTGGCTCCAGGATGACTATGTGAAATTCATCCGCTGGGGCCAGTGGCGTATTGAGCGGACCGGAGCGGGGATTCTCGCCTTCATCACCAATCACGGCTACTTGGACGGTCCTACTTTTCGGGGGATGCGCCGTTCGCTCATGAATGCCTTTACGGAGATTTACGTTTTGGATTTGCATGGCAACAGTAAGAAGAAAGAACGGGCGCCGGACGGCTCAACGGATGAAAACGTGTTCGATATTCAGCAAGGGGTGGCCCTCGGGATGTTCCTGAAAGAGCCGGGCAAGGCAGGCCCGGCCAAGGTGTACCACGCGGACCTGAGGGGCTTGAGAGAGAAAAAGTATCAGCGCCTCTTTGAAACTGAGGTAGGTACAACTAAATGGGCAGAGCTTAACCCCCAAGCGCCTGATTACCTATTCATCGAGCAAGATAAGGGCGTGCGAGCCGAATACGAATCTGGATGGAAAATCACCAACGCCATCCCGGTTAACTCACTTGGCATTGCTACCGCACGGGACAACCTTGCGGTTCACTGGTCGGGGGCGGAGATGATGAGCGTGGCGCGTGACTTCGCCGCCTTGCCTGTAGAAGAAGCAAGAGGGAAATATGATCTTGGGGAAGATGTTCGTGACTGGAAGGTTTCCCTTGCACAAGAAGACTTGAGGAGCCATGGCCTCCGAAGTTCGGGCGTTACGGAAATCCTGTATCGCCCATTTGACCACCGCTTCACCTATTACACCGGGAAGACAAGAGGATTCCACTGTATGCCCCGAAGGGAAGTCATGAGTCACTTCCTTGCGGGCGAAAACCTTGGCCTCAGTACCACACGCTCTGTCGAGATTGCGCGCGGATGGGAACACATTTTTTGCTCCAGACAAATCACCCAACTTCACACTGTCTCACTGAAAGAAGTGAACTACCTCTTCCCGCTGTACGTCTATCCACCGGAGGTGGAAAGCCCAAACCAGGCGAAACTCAACGCAGAAATCTCAGATTGGCGTGCTGGCAAAGACGAGCGCAAACCCAATTTCAACCCCGCATTCATTGCGGACCTGGCAGAGCGACTCGGGCTTTCCTTTGTCCCGGACGGCAAGGGCGATTTGAGAAAGACCTTCGGGCCGGAAGACGTTTTCAATTACATTTACGCGGTCTTCCACTCCCCCACCTACCGCACGCGGTACGCGGAATTTCTCAAGAGCGATTTCCCCCGCGTACCGCTCACCTCCGACGCGAAACAATTCGAGGTGCTCTGTGGCTTGGGCGCGGAGCTTGTCGCCCTGCACTTACTCGAATCTCCGAAACTCGGCAAGCCGATTGCCCGCTATCCTATCACCGGCCCGAATCTAGTCGAGAAGGGTTTCCCGAAGTATCTCGCACCGGGAGAACCGGAGCCCGGCAAGGGCACGCCACTCCCAGCGGGCCGCGTCTATATTAGCAAGCCCGAACCGCAGAGCGGAGTCAAGGGGCAATACTTTGAAGGCGTCCCTCCCGAAGTCTGGAATTTCCACATCGGCGGCTATCAGGTTTGCGAAAAGTGGCTCAAAGACCGTCGTGGGCGGACTCTGACGTATAACGATCTGGAGCATTACCGCAAAGTCGTCACGGCCTTGAGCGAAACCATTCGCCTCATGGCGGAGATTGACGCCGCTATCCCCAAGTGGCCCTTGGCAGAATGAGCGATGAGGGTTCGAAGGGGGCAATGAAGACCAAGGACGCCACGGACAGAGGAGACGCGTATGCAAATCGTTGTAACGTTTCAGAGCCTAGCGGGAGAAAGCGCCGGGATTCCCAGGCTATTTCTGAATCTTAAGGCAAAGAATGCTGGTCAAGTCAATCTGGGAATCGTCAGGCTGACAGCAGAAGTGCACGTTGTACGCGCCATGAACGAACAAGAAACGAAGAAGTGCCCGTTTGTGGGGTATGGAGAACAAGACTATCAGTTGAGGCAACTCTCCATCGGCTCCGAACAGGATTGGAGGTTCAGCCTGCTGCTGCACCCGTATGCGTTGACTGTAATCGAGCGGGTACGGAACAAAAGTGACCTGTTTCTGGCGGTTAAGTTCTTTTGTACCGCGACTAATATGAAGGACAACGCCTCCCCTCTTACGAGTCTGGGGCTAGCTTCTGTTTATGCACCAGACCACTCAGGTGATTACAATTACTTCAAAGTTCCCCAATCTGAATGGGTAAAAACTCTAAAGGACGTGGGGTATGGAGACCACTTCCTCATGGAAATTCCCCTCAAAGGTGTACCCGAAAGGAGGGGAATGCAAAAGGCAGTTGAGCATCTTACGGCAGCCTGGGAACATTTCGAGCAAGGCAACGATGACGAGACGCTCGGGAGTTGCTACAAGGCGTTTGAATACCTAGCGAAGAAGAGGAAGTTTGAACACCCAGACCAAAATGCCTTCGAGAAGATTTTGACCACCATCCCTCAAGAGGACAAGCGAAGGCGACTCACAAGGCTGATGCATGACCTTTGCCAATTTCTCACCTTGGGCAGACACGAGCCGGGAACAGAAGCGGTATTGCTTGACGAACGGGAATCGGAATACGCATTGATCTTGTCTCAGGCAACCTTGAGCTATCTGGCCAAGGCGATGCGCGAAACCCCCGCAAAATAGCTCTCCACAGCACTACTGCAAAGTTATCACGGCCTTGAGCGACCATCCGCCTCATCGCATAAATCGACGCGGCCATTCCGAAGTGGCCGATTGAGTAGACTACGAAATGGACTTGCAGGGTCCCAACCCGGTTAAATCCGCAAAAGACCAGGCGCAGCCCGATATCTACCAGAGGCTTAAGAATCGGGGCATCGGGTTTGAGGATATCTACCGGATTGTTCTATCTGAGACGCCACACGATACGTTGTTTATCGCGCAATGGTTCAAGGGGCGAAAAATAAGCCAAATCCTCAAGCAGGCAGACGAATGGAAGGCTCTTCTCAAAAAGGATTTCATGCTTTCACTTGACCGGGATTTGAAGTCCCGAGTTGAACAATCCATTCTTGGAACAGAGTTGCTCGTCTGGCGGGCTGTCCTTGAGGCCAACCCCCGAGTTGGACGTTGGCACGTGCGGTATGTCCTTTGGGTTTCGGGAAAGCCGCTAAACGGCTCTCCGGCCCAAAATCATTCTAGCGCGCAGATTATAGCATTCAATCCAACCACTAAGGAAACGCGGCGCGCCGTAATCCCATGGAGCAAACCGCTTGACCTAGCCGCCACAGCAACAGCCTGGAAGCGCGCGTTTGAGCAAATTGGATTATGGGATCAGATGTGGAAGGGAGACCTTTCACGTCTTCTCGTTTCAAGGCGCGCTAGGCAAGGATGGCCTGTCTACCAACGCCATTTAATCCCTAGCCTGTATGAGTTCATGCATTCCCACTATGACTCCCCCGGCCACTACTGGGCACGGCACGGCCAGAGGGCCAAACGCCGCCGAGCAGACTTGCCTAATCAACTTCTTGTAGACATGCTTGAGATACTTAAGATGGCACATCCTCATGTCTTTGCAGGATATACCATGCCCCAGATGAAGTCTGCCGTGCAACGGCATCTTGACCGGAAACGACGGAAAAAACCCCAGGAACTAACTCGCCCGATTAGTCCGAAAAGGCCAACTTAATACTTTTGACGGTCGAACGCTTCGATTCCATCATGCAGTCTTGATATGTGCCAAAGGAAGCAGGCGAATAGTGGATGACCAGCCAGTCAGTCATTCGGCCTTGGATTTCTCAAGGCCGTCTGAAATGCCTCCGGGCCGGGTGCCAGGAAGAATTGTGCGGGTGGAAATTATGAAGTGGGTGAATTTCATAACGGTCGTCTGGCCTCTCATCGGCTTTATCGCGATTCTCGCTTTTTTCGCAGTCTTCCACCGCCCGCTGCGCCAAATCCTGGAACAATTCAATTGCCGTGACGTCATACGTCTTAAGCTAGGACCCCTAGAAATTGAGAAACGGCGCAGCCGCAAGCCAGCGCGTACCCGCAACCGAAAGAAGATGTGATCTACGCCTCGACCAAGAACTGTCGGTACCCACACAATTTTCCCGGTCACCTTTTCTGGCACCGCTTTCTCGCGGGCACGGCGAGATGGGAAAGACGCCTGCGCGCTGGCGGCACAGCGGGCTTCTGCTTTGTCCGTCAGTTGACGGACACCCTCCGGGTTTGCGGTTCCCCCAAGAAACATTACGGAGAGCGAAGTTTCTTGGCTCCCCCGCAAAAAGGCAGCCCTTGGCACTTGCGAGCAGGCCCCACTCGCCCTTTTCGTGCCCCGCGTGAAACGGGCGCAGAAAAGGAGAAAAAAACAAATGAACGAGCAAATCAAACAGACCAATCGAGGTCAATTTAATGGTGGGGGTTCGTTGCAGGTTCGCACAGGGGATGCGCCGACCGGTGCAGAAAGAAAGCCCATGGTTTCGTGGGCGGCCCTATTGGATGAAGCCGTAAAGAAGCCGGGTTTCATTCACGAAGCTTACTGCCGGTTCCACAACTACTCACTCGGGAATCAACTCTTAGCCTTGTTCCAGTGCTTCGAGCGCGGCATTCAACCGGGTCCACTGGCCACCTTCCCGAAGTGGAAAGAGCTAGGCCGATTCGTGAGGAAGGGTGAGAAGGCGTTGACCCTGTGCATGCCTCTGACATGCAAGCGCACCAAGACTGTTAAGAAAGAAGACGGCACCGACCAGGAAGAGGAGTTTTCCTTTACCCATTTCACGTACAAGGCCCATTGGTTCGTTCTGTCGCAGACCGAGGGTGCGGAATACCCGACCCCCGTCATCCCGGAATGGAAAGAAGAAAATGCCCTCGCCACGCTGGATATTGAGCGCGTTCCCTTCGAGGACCTGGACGGCAACACCCAAGGCTACGCCAAGCGTGGCCGGAAGATCGCAGTCAGCCCGATTGCGGCTCTCCCGGTGAAGACTCTTTTCCACGAAATTGGCCACGTCATGCTTGGCCACACCGACGAAGGCGACCTTTCGGACACCGAGCGCACACCACAGGACCTCCGGGAAATGGAAGCCGAGGCCGTTTCCTTGTTGTGCTGTGAGTCCCTTGGCTTGCCAGGAGCGGAGTATAGCCGTGGTTACATCCAATCTTGGGGCCAAGGTCAAACATTCACCGAGCGGTCCGCCCAACGCATCTTCCACGCCGCCGACCAAATCCTCCGCGCCGGCTATCCCGAAAAGTGAGGCCCCCCAAAAACGGCGGCTCGCCAACCTCCGGTTGGCCAACCGCCCCTCTTCGCAGCCGTCTTTATGTGCCCACCATAGACGTGCGAGGAGTGGTATGATTCATCTTCATGGCACCCATCAAAGCCAAGGAGAATTTCTTCCAGCCCGATCCAACCAACGATTTCTTCCCGCTTCTATCGCTGGAGAAGCATTACGAGATCGTCTCAAGATACTGCGAAGTGCAGGGGGAAATCCCGGAAGGCGTTCGCAGCTACTTCAACGCAGTGATCACCCTTTACCTGTATGGCTGGCTTTATTATCCCTTCTATGCGCTCGCGAACTTTCTTAGCAGCGTGGTGGTCGAGATGGCTCTACGCGAACGCCTCCCCTGGAGGCCGGAGCGCACAGGTCAAGACCGGAGAGGGCTCAAGAAACTTCTCACACAAGCCAAGGCTGCGGGGTTACTGCGCGAGGAGGGGTTCCCGACCCTCGAAAATGCTTGTGCCAGTGCAGAGCAACTGAGGCAAGAACTGAGCGAGTTTTTCGCCCGAGAGACGGAGGTTGAACCGAAGGTGCCTTACGTTGACGTGCTCATCGAAGCCCTGCCCCAGATCAGGAACAGCTTTGCCCACCCTGGCATACATGCAATCCTCGCGCCGGGTCAAGCGCTCAACGGCCTGATTCTGGCAGCCGAGATTATCAATCAGCTTTGGCCAAAGCAGACGCTCGAATGAGAGTCGACATCCAGGTCAGATACTCCACAAGTGAGCTTGCTGCTTACCGCGCCGAGGGCCCAAGGCCTTTTTGCACTCAGGTCATATTCTTGGGCAAAATTATCCACTGCGGTGAATTCTGGCCCACTGGCTTGGTCCTAAATGAAAAGGCGAAAGCGCAGGGGTGCAGTCCAACCGAGGTTACATCCAGCATCGGAATCAAGGCTGGCGCGCCAGAGGACGTTCCCGGCAGCGAATCTTCCGCGCCGCCGACCAAATCCTTCGCGCAGGCTATCCCGGCCAGTGACACCCCCAAAAACGGCGACTGGCCAACCTCCGGTTGGCCAGCGCTCCTCCCTTCACTACAACGGCAAGTTGGCAGCCGCCCATTTGTTTCTATACAGCCATTGGTTCTCACATCTGTCGACCGGCGAAAAATAGTTGGCAAGTGGCGTGCCCGCGTCCGCTTCGTTTGGGTGCCCACCATGGTTTGACAGTTTCCCGGTCCATCACCACGCCACGCTTCGCAAGTGAACCGCAGGGAAGATTGGGTTCTCACATTTGTCGACCCGTGAAAAAATAGTTGGCACGCCGCGTGCCTGAATCCGGTCCGCTCGGATTCCGGCCATACCCCGGAGTAGCGCCGGAAGGATTGCGCAGAAACGCAATTATGCACAACATAGGACGCAATCTTGGCGCAATCCAGGCTACAAAGCGCCGAGATTTCAATAGGGTATAATCGGCTGGCGATTTCATCTGAACGCTATTTTGGCGCAATTCCAACGCAATCGTATTGTACAATGGGGATGGTCACTAACCCCCTTGCGCCTGTGACTCGTTTGGCGTGGAGGGGGGAAATTCCAATTGGGCGGACCGACGAAGTTGGTAACGTTCGAGGAGATTAGCTTCTTGCCAAAAGGACAACAGCACATCGAGCCCATCCAGGGAACAGGATCGGAAACGATAGCGCAAGCTGCGCAAAACGAGGCCGCCATCCGGCTTCTCCACCAATGGCTCGCGGACGAGTCGGGTTACGACGAGCGAGTATGGCCTCGACTGAAGGAGGCTATTGAAGAGGATCGCCTCTCCTATCGCAAAAGGTTCAGTGATTGACTATGGCGAGCAGAATTGTCCTTGACACCGGCCCCCTGGGCAAGATTTCCCATCCCCGCCCCAACCGCGAGATCGCGGACTGGCTCGAACGTCTCCTAAGGGAAGGTGCGATTATTTACATCCCCGAGATCGCAGACTACGAAGTGCGCCGCGAGCTTATCCGTGCGGGCCTCCAAGAAAGCGTCAACCGGCTTGATCGGCTCAAGTCCGTTCTGAACTATCTCCCGATCAACACCGATGTGATGCTGAAGGCCGCTGAACTATGGGCCCAGGCTCGGAACCGAGGTAGTCCTACGGCTGACCCCAAAGCACTCGATGCCGATGTCATTCTGGCCGCCCAAGCCCTCCAAGTTACAGGCTCAGTGGCTACAGAAAATGTCGAACACCTTGGTCTTTTCGTCGACGCCAAAGAGTGGCGATCTTTCTAAACGCTGTAGTCAAGAAGGTGATTGAAGTGTCGCTGCTGCTGGAGGCGATCAATCCGCAGACCACCGAAACGAGTACAAGATCGGTACAACTTGGGCGTTCCAAGAGTGTTTTTGCGTGCTTTTGGGTTGCCAACCGTGCCGCAAGGTCAACGAGTTAGCAATCCTATGCTCGCCTGTCACGCATGAGGTCGCGGGTTCGATTCCCGTCGTCCCCGCCAGCTTCCAAACGACCTGTCTGGTTGCTCGAGGAAGGCATCTTAGTGCCATGCTGGGGAGCCGCCTGCTGCGCCGGGCTAGATGACTGGTCCTTTGTACGAACCGATTTGCCGCAGAGGCTGCCTTGAGGCAGGGAACCCGTGCCCACAAAACGCTCCGGCTCGAAGTTGCGATTTCGAGTTCACGGAGACAATGAACCCGTCGTTCGATGTTAATGCCTAGCCTACCCGCTCACGGCGATTCCGAGGGATTTCATTTTCCGGTAAAGATGGCTGCGCTCCAGGCCGAGAGCTTCGGC
>Ga0187866_1002223_pt1 | contig 16505 bp, 9 predicted proteins | sample June2016WEW_11_1_3_FD_133013 | JGI IMG/M metagenome (GOLD analysis project Ga0187866, IMG submission 133013) | Peatland microbial communities from SPRUCE experiment site at the Marcell Experimental Forest, Minnesota, USA - June2016WEW_11_150 | ecosystem: Environmental > Terrestrial > Soil >...
AATTAGTCGTTTCAATCATTGCGGATCCTTATCTTGAGGTAACGGAAAGCCCCAACTGTTCATCTCTGCGTGCTTGGGCGCAACCGCCGGAAAGCCTCGCCGCACGCCCTGTAGTTCGCCTCCAGCATTCCCATGCAACTGTACTCCTCGACGTAGCCGATGAAGCCGCCGGTCTCGGTGCCCAGGAGGCCGTAGAGCAGTTGGGCCTCACCGAAGATCTCTTCGGGCGTCCCTTGGATAGAGACTGTCTGGTAACTGATCGGCGCCATGAAGCACTGTTTGCCCCGGAGCCGGCGGCTCACGTCCTCAACGTCGACGACATTCGGCTGGGAAATGTTGAGCACATCGACGCCGATCTCGTTGAAGTCGGGGCAGATCACCGTCACGTTGCCGCAGCAGTGAAACCAAACGTCCAGTCCCAACTGGTGAGCCAGGGAGAACTGCGCCCGGTAGCGCGGCTTGAACACCCGCCTCCAGAGCTGTGGCGAGATCATCAGCCCGCTCTGAGTCCCCCAGTCGTCGGCAAAGTGGATGCCGTGGAAGCCGTGCTTTGCGACCAAGCGCATCAGTCCGCACTCGAACTCCAGGATGAGGTCCATGAGTGCGGCAAAGCCCGTGGACGCCACGAGCAGGTCCTCCATGCTGTTTACGAACCCCCGCAATAGCGTGTAGACGGTGAAGCCGCCCAGGTCACAGGTGGCAAGCCGGTATCGGTCCCCGCAGGTCTCCAGAAACCCCGGCACAGCCCCCATGCGCTCTGCTTCGCGAAGCGGCGGCATTAGAAGATCGCCGGCAGGCGGCAGTTCGGGGTAGTAGGGCTTGACGGGATGGCCCATCGTGCCGTCGCCCAACGACTGCAGCGTGTAACCCCACTCGTTGACTGACCAGTCGCAAGCGTTGATCCCCGGATCGCTCTTGGGCTGAAGCCCGAGAGAGAGGTGATAAGTCATGATGTCTCCCTCGGTCTGGTCGCGGTTCCAGTAAAGGATGGGCACCCGCTCCGGCCGGCGAAAGGCAATGGCCGAGTCCACCAACTCCTTGCGGGAGGATGACATCATGCGCCCTGCTCTTCGCAGTCCATGAAGAAATAGCAAAGGATATGGCAGACGATCAGGTGCCCGTCCTCGATTCGTCCCATGTGCGGGCTGGATACGTGGATGTTCAGTTCCGCCAGGGGACCCAACTTGCCCCCATCCCGCCCAGTCAGCGCGATCGTGCGGCAATCGATGGACCTCCCGTATTCGATTGCGCGCAGGACGTTGGGGGAATTGCCGGACCCGCTGATGCCAATCACCACGTCGCCGGGCTGGGCGAAGTTCTTCAACTGCGCGACGAATACGGCCTCATAGCTCACGTCGTTCGCATAGGCCGAAATGGTCGAAAGCGAATCGGTCAGCGCCAGGATGCGGAATCGCTTGGGCTTGTTGAAGCTGGCCCCTTTCACCATGTCCGTCGCAAAATGCGAGGCCGTGGAGGCGCTGCCCCCGTTGCCGCAGACAAAAATCTGCCTCCCTTCGTCGCGGGCTTCCTTCAGCCAGCCGATCGCCCGCCCCACATTCTGGAAATCGATGGAGCCGATCGCCTTCAGCAACTCACTTCTGTATTGTTCAGCGTAGTTCATCAACCGTCCCGTTCATTGTCTGTCTGCCCACGCTTGCTGCTGGCCCGACCTTCGGGGGCTGCTCAAGGAACTCCTCGACCGCCTTGGTCTTGTGCACCGGCAGATCGTCCAGCACGATATGGATGTTTATTTGCGTGAGTTACAGCACCCCCCTTTCTCGCATATCGAGCGAAATACAGGTCTTTCATCCGGGTGGCTCAGGTTTTCGGGGTGAAGCCCAAGTGAAAGCCACGCCTCGCCCCAACTTGCCACCTACGAATGGGGGAAGAACGCCCAATCCGCCTTCACGCTGACGCCGTCACGCCCCTGTGCAGCCGCAGATGCATGGGCCGATCCGCCCATAGCACTGTTGATAATGAGATCGGTTCTCGGACTCAGTCTGAGAAACCCAGACTATAGAGCTTGGCGGATCGCAGCTCAACCTGAAGCCGGATATCCCGGCCTTTCAGCGGCACTAGGGACTGACCGCCGCGCCACCTCACCGGGGCATCGGTAACGTCCGCCCGGACCGGCTCGCAACGCTCCAAGCGGAAACGGTCGTCGTCCAGGATGCCAACACGCATCGATCCGCCCGCGGCATCGGCGCTGACGCGCAGTTGTTTGCCGGAGCACCGCAGCGGCTGGGTGATGACGGTGCCCTTGGTTCCGGGTTCGGCTGGTTCGAGGCCCGCAAAGCCGTCCGGCCGCAGCCGGGCGAGGCAGAAGAAGCCGTCGCGCCAACTGCCGTGTGTGCCGTTGCTGCCTGCGTAATACAACCGGAGCTCGCCCTGGTAGGAGACCGGATATGCCGCAGCGTAGATGCAGCCGCTGTCGTAGCTGCCTTGCGGCCCGCGGGGGATCAACGGCGTGCGCGGGCAGACGCGTTCCCACCGCACCGTGTCGGGGCTCCAGGTCAGCTCGCAGTCCACCGCGTCGGTATCGGTGTCGAACATCATGGCCAGCCCGAGGTAGACGTTGGCATAACGAAACACAGGCATGGCGTAGACCTGCCGGTGGACGGATTCCTCGGGGAGCGACCGGAGCGCCTCCACGGCCTTCGTCCAGTGGAGGAAATCGGCGCTTTCGGTCCGCCCGACGATTCGTCCCCATCCGGGGGCCCGCATGCGGGTGATCCCGACGTACTTGTTGAGTTCCGGGGCCCAGAACGCGTTGTTGTGGGTGTCGCCGGGCGCGTCGATCCCAGGCAATTCCACGTGTTCGGACCAATGCACCCCATCGGGCGAGAATCTGGCGGCAAACTGCCCTGATGATCCTCGCTGTTGTACGAGGGAAAGAAGCCCTGGCGGATGTGCCTTGAAGAACATCTTGTACCGACGCGCGGGGTCGGGATCGCGCGGGTCTCTAAATACGCCGACACCGTGAGCCGCCAGACCCACGAGATTGTTCTGCGTGGAACCGCCGAACTCGATGATGCCGAGTTCCGGCTTGGTCCAGGCGAGGCCGTCCCGCGAGACGGCGTAACAGACGCCCATCTCCCGCTTGCCGGGCCGGTACGGAGAAACGCGCTTCGACTTGGGGGTCGAAGTGAAGACCTCATCCTGGATGAACGGGTTGTACCAGCACTTGAAGGTCTTCTCCTGCTCGTCGAATAGGACGTTCGCGTACAGGTTGTCGAAGCGCGGCTCCCAGGGCTTGTCTGCGATGAACAGGGGGTTATGGGGATCCTTGTGGACGGCTCCGAGCGACAGCCGGACCCCTTCCTTGCGATCGATGATTCGGGAGTCGAGCGCCAGATATTTCTGGCCGCCGGGGGCCACGGAGAACCACCCCCATCCGGGAGCGGTCCCCATGCCGAGCAGGAGCGATCTGCGCGTCAGCAATTTCGGGTTCCTCGTCCGAAACGGATTCGGGCCTGGAGCTGGAGTTTCCGGTTCGAGGTGTCCGTTACGCCAGTGACTTTCGCGAAGTCCGACGAAAGCGGGTTCGCGCTCGGCACATTGAATATTGTGCGGTTCATGGCGTTGAGTGCGTCCATCCGGACTTCCATTCGGACCGTCTCGGTCAAAGGAAAGTCCTGCTGGGCGTTCAGGTTCCAGACGTTCATCATGTCGCCGCGCACGTTGTCCACGCGGGTAGGGAACACCCGGCGCTGAAAGGCGGCGGGCGCTTTCGAGGAGCTGCGTTCGAAGTTGTCCGTGTTGAACCAGTGGTCCAGCGTCTGCGGGCCACTGGCGATGTCCCCCAGATTGCCGTAGTAGAACAGGTTGGAGAAGTCCAGCAGCAGCACCGTCTGGTATTCGTAGGTGGCACCAAGCCGAAAACCGCCCAAGACCCAACTCAGGATGCCCGCCTTGAGAAACGGCCGGCCTTTTCCGAACGGCAGCTCGTAGACCCCGGTAGCGGTCAGGCGGTTAGGCACGCCGTAGTTGGTGGGCCGCCAACTGGGCAGGGGGTCGAACTCATCATAGAACAAGTCGGCCGTCCTGGCCCGCAGTCTGGTGTAGCCCACATTCAGATTGAACCCTTTGGAGAACCGTCGGCTCAAGCTCAGTTCAAGGGCGTCGCTGCGCGCTTTTCCCACCGGCACGCGGCTGTTGGTCAGGCTGCTGATCTGGGGGAACGCCCGCAGCAACTGGTTCTTAGCGATGGTGGAACTGGTGAAGTAGCCCAAGGCACTCAGGTTCTGGTAAAGCAGAGGGTCGGTTCTTTGCAGGTCAGGGGAGTTTTTCAGGGCAAAGGGGTTCGGAACGTTGGCGTTCAGGTTGCTCGCGATGGCATCGTTGCGGACCATTCCGTCCGCCCAGTAGGAGGCCGGCAGCGGATCCAGTTTCTGGCTGACGAGGACGTGATCGGACCAGGCGCCCGCATAGGCTACATCGACCACCGTTCGGCTGAACAGTTCTCGCTGCACGCCCGCCCGCCACCGCTGCCGCCGCGCGTGTTTCATGCCGTAACCGTTGTAAGAGTAACTCCGGCCGGCTTGCGCCATCGCGCCCAGGGCGTCGCGGTAAGGCGCGTCGAAGCGGGTCCCTTCGGGCCGCACCGGGAACGGATCGCTCATCGGCGAGATGCTGGCCTGCGGGTTGCCGGCCAGCCAGGTGACGCCGAAATCGTTGGTCACGTTGGTCGAGGTGGTCTGGCTAAAGCCGAACTGGTTGGGGGTTATGTAGGAAACGTTCAGGGTGTCGCAGAAGATCCTGTACCCGGCGCGCAGCACCGTCTTCGAATTCAGTTGAAACGCCGCAGCCGCGCGGGGCAGCCACATAAGTTCGCTCTGCCAGACATTGCGGGGCGCGCCGCGTACGCCCGCGTACACCGTTCCGCCCTGCACCAGGAACTGGCTGGCAGGCAGTTCCGGCACCGGGCTCTTTGCATAGGCTGCCTGCGCGGCGTTCGCAATGGAAAGTGTCAAGCTCGGATCGAAGTATCCCAGCATGCGGTTGTAGCTCTCCGTCATGCCCTGCTCGTACTCCAACCGCAAGCCCAGGGTCAATGACAGGCGGGGGGTGACGCGCCAGTTATCCTGGGCAAACCACCCATACATGGGGGTGTAGGTGGCGTAGCTGTCGTTTGTAGCGACACTGAGGCTGCTGGGGTAACCCATCATGAACGCCGCCCAGCTCAGCCCCAGGAAGCCGGCCGGTGTGAACGTATCGTCGTTGCGGCGGGTGAACGTGCTGTCAAAGCTGAAGTTTCCTGACGTGTTCCCGCCGCCGCCGGTCTGGAAGAACTGCCGTGTATCAAAACCGGCCCGCAGGGTGTGATTGCCGTGGATGTGCGAAAAATCGGCTTTCGAGCTTATCGCGCGTGTGTGAACGAAGACGACGTAGTTGAGGCCGATAATCTTGTAACCCGCCGTGCTCATCACTGGAATGTGGTGCTGAGCGCCGGCTTTGGCGTCCATGTAGGCCGGCAGCCCCACGTCGGAGGGTTTGTATGACTTGGAAACGGGCAATGACTGCCCTTCTGTGTATTGATTGGCCCCTACCGCTACGTCCAGCATGGTCCGGGAACTTGGCGTGTACACCCAGTCCACCGTGCCGGTCGTGTTGTGCCGGACGTTGTCGTCCCCGTGCAGGTGCGGGGCTGACTCGTACGTCCAGTCCGCCCTGTCGTTTTCGCCGTCGCTCCAGTTCCACTGGCCGAAGAAACGATGTTTGCTGGCATGATAGTCCACCCGGTTCGTGAATGCCTTGTAGTTGAAATTGAACGGCTCGGCCGTGGTAACGTAGTTATTGAGTGGCTCCAGTGTCGGGTTCACCGGATCGTTGTTCGGCTTGGGCAGCAGCTTCGAATAACAGCTGTAAACAGGATTGATGATCCGAGACGGTGACAATATGTTGCCTTGTATGGGGTCGCGAATGTAATGGGTAGGGCGGGCCGGGTCGGGCCGTACGCTGAGCGGATCGTAGATCTGGTACCGGACCGGGTCCACCTTGAGGAGTTGGGAGAAGTCGCCCTGTCGGTTGGCCATCGTGGGCAGGGTGTTGTTAATCATCTCACCGGAAGACTCGGTAGCTCCATCGACGATCCCGCCTACGCCGAAAAAGAAGAACAGCTTGTTCCTGCCGTTATAGATCTTGGGCAGAATGACGGGCCCCCCGATCGTGACGCCATAGTCGTGGAGGCGGCCGGAAGGCAACGAGGGTTGCGAGCGGAGATAGTCGGCGCGGGCTGAGTCTCCCGCCGCGACCGCTTGGGCGATAGCCCGGTAGTAGGCCTGCTTGTTAAAGAAGGGCGTCGCGCCCCACCGCTGTTGCGCGTGTTCCTCGGTGGCGGAGCCGTGGAACTGATTCGTCCCCGCCTTCGTCATCAGCGAAACGTTGACGCCCACTGCATGGCCCTGCGAGGCGTCGAAACCCGAGGTTTCCACCTTGAACTCCTCGACCTCGTCCGAGTGGGGCATGAAAGCGATGCGCCGGTTCCGGCCGAAGTTCGGCACGCCGTCGATGAGCAGGTCGTTGCTAGCGTCCTCCACGCCGAACCCGCCCACGTTGTTGGGCGTATGTATTGTTCCCATAGTGATCGACGCCGCCCGCTGGAAGCTGGTCATGTACGAACCCCTGACCTGGATGCCGGGAACGAAGTATGCCAGCGTAAGGGGGTTGTTCCTGACCACCGGCAATTGCATGATGCTCGTGTTGTCGATGATCTGGCCCGAAGCGGCGGTGGTGGTGTCCAGCACCGGCGCTTCCCCCGTCACCGTGACAATCTCCGCCAACCCGCCCAGTTCCAGTTGGATATTCGCCTGGCTCCGGGTGCTGATGGGCAGTACAATCCCACTCCGCACGGACTTCTTGCCCCCGGCCGCTTCGGCCGTGACCTGGTATTGGCCCGGCGGCAGCAAGTTGGCCGCGTAGTAGCCGGTTTCATTGGCCTGCAGCGTGAGGGAAGTATTCGTATCGGTATTGGTAACAATGACGGCGGCCCCCACCACGGCGCTCGATTGTGGATCCAGGACCCGCCCGAAAATCATGCTACGGGTCTCCTCCGAGGCTGCCGTGGAAACGATCCACAGCAGACCGAACATCGCCAGTCCAAAACGCTTGAACGTGATCAGACCTCCTAAATCTCCCAACAATGATGCGCTATCGATAATACGTTCAGCGACCTGTGCTGTCAATGACCTCCGTTCCACCCAGCGGAACCTCCCGGGTTGACGCAGTCACGAGGCTGGAAGGAGAATGAGGGGAAACTTATGCCGGGATGCACGTACGCGCGGCGGAAGTTCAGTGCCGCCTGCCGTTTAGGTGTCCCTGCCGGCATCCGGTCACCGGCGAACCCGCAGCGGGCCCTCCGTCGGCCCGGTGACCGGTGGCTCCGAGAGATCGCTGGGCGGCGAATCCAGCTGGCCTTCCTCTTGCGCGACGCGAGACTCTACGCGTTCCGCGCACAATCCTAAGCTTGACCCAGGCAGGTGAATGATGAAAACCCTTTTCGCAACGGCAACGGCCGCGCTGCTGGTGGTGCTTGTGGTGTTGAGTTCCCCCTCCGGAAATGTGCTGTGGCGCCAGGCCTCCTTCCGCGATTTCTCCACCGGCACGCTGGAGGACGGCGGGGCTAACACATACCTCAGCGCCAGAGGCGCGGTTCAACTCGTGAACCGTTGGGATTACAACAACGACGGCTTCGTCGACCTGCTCTTTGTCGGCGCTCACGATCACAGCGAGAACCTCGACGCTTTCCTATACCCGAACCGGAATGGAGATTTCCGAGGCCCGGACGCGATACCACTCCCCACCAGCGGCGGGCGCTGGGGGTTGATCCAGGACCTGAACGGGGATGGCGTGGCCGACATCGTGATTGCCAATACGGACAACGGCACGATCGGCGACCTGGACTCGTTTGTCTACTGGGGTTCCAAGCAGGGCTACACAACCATGAACCGGTCGGCGGTTCCGACCGTCTTCGTGGGGCGGCCGGCTGCTGGTGACCTCAACAAAGATGGATACGTCGATCTGGTCTTCCCGAACGGCAGCTCGTATGTGCTGCATCCGGGCGATCAGGTTTTCGAGCGCGGATCTTTCATTTACTGGGGCGGCAAGGACGGCTATCGCAAAGACCGCCGCCAGGAGCTGCCGACCTTCGACGCGACGGCGGCTGCGGTGGCCGATCTCGACGGTGACGGATGGCTGGACGTCATTCTTGCCAACCACGTCGCCGGCGGGGCGCCGCGCATCTTGATCGGCGGCGAGGGCATGTTGCGGCGCAAGAGCGAGCCGACCAATTCTTTCATCTACTGGGGTGGGCTTGGAGGATTTTCCGTCAAACAGCGCAGCGACCTGGCGACCGATGGCGCCACCATGTTGCGAGTTCACGACGTAGATGGCGACGGCCGCCCGGATCCGGTGTTTCTGGATCAACGGGGACTCGTGATCTACAAGAATATCGAGCAGCGGAAGTTTGGCCCGGTCATTCTCCCGGAGGCAAAAGGCGCTCACGATTTCGCATTTGCCGATCTCAACGGAGACCACCTGGCCGACCTGGTTCTGGCCGCCTCGCCAAGCGTTGTCGTATGGGGAAAAAAAGGCATGGCCTTTGCTTTCGACCGCCCCGTGAAACTGCCGACGCTGAACGCCAGGGGCTGCGAAACTGGCGACTTTGACGGCGACGGCCGCCAGGACGTCGTGTTCGCCAATCACGATGATGGCCGGGTATTTGAAGTGCCTTCCTACATCTACTGGAACGGCCCAATGGATTCTCGGCAGAGCGCCGGCGGGAAATCTCGTCCAGCGGCGCCCGCAGCGTCGCGGTGGGCGATTGCAACGGGGACGGACGGCCGGATCTGCTGATCCTCAATACCCTTGGGGGCCACGTCAAGCAGACGCCGAGCTACATTTACTTCGGCAATGGCCACGGAGAGTACTCGGCGGCCAACCGCCGGGAGATTGTTACCGACGGTGCCAATGACGGGGCCTCGGCTGATTTTGACGACGACGGCCTCACGGATCTGGTCCTGACACAGAACGTGCGCGTGCCGAGCGCCTCCCTTGCCGAGAAGCTCGTTTCCAGACCTGACATTTGCGTGGGCGCCAACGGGAGGGTCGAAGTGCAACCCATCTACTGGGGTGACAGGGACTCCTTCGCCACACTACGAACCACACTCCTGCCCATGTTCGGGAGCTACGGCGCCTCGGTGGCTGATCTGAATCGGGATGGCTATCTGGACCTGGTTTTGTCGGGCTACAACCGGCGGCCCGGCGCCAAGACGGACATTTCGCGGATCTACTACGGCAGCACGACGGGATTTTCGGTGGAACGAATTCACGACCTCGAGGCCATCGGCGCCGAGCCCGCCACCATCGCGGACTTCAATCGTGACGGCTGGCTCGACATCGTGTTTCCGAATCGGAAGAGCGGCTTCACCGATGGCTCGATTGTTTACTACGGAAGCCCTTCCGGATTTTCGAAACAGAGATCGGTCATCATCCCGACCGCCAACACGACGCGCTCGCAGGCAGCCGATCTGAACGGTGATGGATGGCTGGAACTGATCTTCAGCAATCAAATCGAGTCGGGAAGTCAGTTCACGCCGAACCTGATCTACTGGGGTGGCCCGGAGGGATTCGCTTTGCAGCGGCGGACCGAACTCGCAGGCTGGGGCAGCTACGGAATTTGCGTGGCGGATTTCAATCGAGACGGCTACCTGGATCTGGCGATTCCAAGCTACAAGGGTTATCGAACGCGCAAGACCGATTCGAAGGTTTACTGGGGCAGCGCCGAAGGCTATCTCGAAACGAACTACACGCACCTTCCGAGTGAGGCAGGCGCCGAGTGCCTGGCGCACGATTTCAACCAGGACGGCTGGACAGACCTTCTGATCCTGAACCATCTCCGCCAAGGCGATTCCCAGGCGCCGGCCCGCCCATCACGGCACGTCACAAATTCCTTCCTGTACTGGGGAGGTAAGGACGGTTTCAAGCCGAAGCCACTCGAGATTCCCTCGGTAGGCGCGCACTGCAACAATTCCGTGGACTACGGGAATGTTTACAACCGGAAGCTCCTGTGGGGATACACGTCTTCGGCCTTTGAGTTCGGAGACCAGAAGCCGGCTTCGATTCACTGGGAGGCGAAGACGCCATTCCAGACCTTCGTCCGCTTCCAGGTGCGAACCGCCGCTACCAGGGAGCAGCTCGCATCGGCGAACTGGAGAGGACCAAATCTAGAGTCTGAATTTTACACACACTCCGGGCAATCAATTGGCGAGATTCCCTCCGAGCATCGATGGATTCAGTATCGATTCGAGCTGGGAATCTCGAAGGGAACCGGCAATCCGGAAGTCACGGCTGTAGAGTTTCGGGCTCGGTAAACAGGGGCTGCTCGGGCCGGCGCTGGCGAAACCGCCGCAGATGCAGCCGGGTTTCGCGATTCTCGCGGGAGTGCCGAGTGACCGCTATGAGAACCAGTGTCCGGCCGCGGCCAAGCCCGCTGGCACTGAGTTCCAATCCAGGAGACGGCGACCGAGCTACCGCTTGGCCAGTTTGCGATCTTCCGGCGTCAGGAGCGCGGCAAAACGATCCTTGCTCTCAAGCATGTTGCGAAAGAGAGTTCTGCGAAGGTTCGCCAGTATCGCGAAGTAATCGGGGGCGTGGAGCAGATTGATGATCTCGTATGGATCCTCCTTCAGGTCGAACAGTTCGCCTTCGGGACCGAAGTAGTGGACGTACTTGTAGCGGTCCGTAATGATGCAGCGGACCGGGAAGTGCTCGCCAAAAAAGCGGTTGTACTCGCAGAAGACCGGTGCCGAACTGATCGTTCCGCGACCGGTCAGCGCCGGCTTCCAGGAGGGGCCGTCACGCGGGACGGGATCGCGGATGCCAGCGAGGTCGAGCAGTGTGGGGAGGAGGCTCACAAGGCTGACCGGAGTCGAAACCACTTGCGGGCGGATGGCCTCGGGGTAACTGATAAGCAGCGGCACTCGGGTGACCGGGTCGTACATATAGGGGCCCTTGTCCGGCACACGATGCGAGCCCATGGCATCGCCGTGATCGCTGGTGTAGACGATCACCGTGTTCCGGAGCAGGCCGCCTTCGTCGAGCGCCTGAACAAGGTGGCCGATCAGGTCGTCGATGTGCGTGACCATGCCGAGATAGTGCGCCCACGCCTCCTGCAGTTGTTCGCGCGATGCTTGCTGTGCGCGCCGCAAACCCGAAGGATGCCCACGCAACGGAATCGGGCGCCGCTGATTCGTGTAGACAGCCACGTTGGGAGGCAACTTGATCTTGCGTGGATCGTAGATCGTGTCGTACGGCTTGGGCGGCGCGTAGGGGCTGTGCGGCGAGTTGACGGACGTCGCCAGCAGAAACGGGCGGTCGTGCCTCCGGCGCAGGAATTCGGTCGCCCGCCACACCAGGTAGCTGTCGGGGTGGTCCTCCGCCTTGAAGATGGACGTGCCCACCAACAACGCTCCTTTGCTCACGTACTGGGTGTGGCCGTGGCTGCTGCCTTTGAACACGTAGCCCTTCGACCGCGCCCAGGCGGCGAAGTCATCCTGCTCGGGCGTCTCGACGTCGTCGTCGTCTCCGTAACGCGAGAGGATTTCCTGGAAGCCCGGCCGCGCACCGCCGGTGAGGCAGTGCCACTTTCCGCAGTAGGCGGTGTGGTATCCGGCCCCGGAAAACAACTCGCCCATCCAGGGCAACTCCGACCGGGGGGGATTGGGCCATCCGGGAACGGGGCCGAAGATACTCGGGATCTTGCCCCAGAGATCGACGATCCCGTGCCGATGCGGATAAGCACCGGAGAAGATGGACGCGCGGGCCGGACTGCACAGCGGCGTTGCACAATAGGCGTATTCGAAGCGAGCACCGCCGGCCGCCAGGCGGTCGAGATGCGGTGTCTTCGCGACCGGGTTGCCGTAGCAGCCCAGGCAGTCGCTGCGCTGCTGATCGGAAATAAAGACCAGCACGTTCGGACGTGGAGTATTGGCGGCCGAGGCGACGGCGCCCAACAGAGTCTCAAGAAACTCGCGGCGGTCTGGCATCACATCCTCCTGCTCCTCATGGGATGAGGATCGGTTGGCTGGAACTATTCAACATCATTTCATTCTTTTCCGGTTATCCTTCGGCGCTCGCCGAAATGACGCACCGCTGCTTTCCCAACACCTACCAAGGCAAACGTTAGCTGAGCCTCGGCAGCCGGGGCGTAGTCAGGCGGTGACGATGAATCACGATGCTTGAGGCCCACAAGAGACCCTGCTCCTCTCGGCCTGCTTCCGGCCCGATGCGCGAGTGAGACCCCGTCTACGCGCGTGCAGCAAACCGCAGCGCGAAGCGGCGTACCGCAGAACGCCGGGAACCAGCGGAGTGGTCCGCCGTCCGGACCCCCTGCTGGCCGTGCGGCTCCACGAACGAGGTGTGCCTCTGCGTTGCAGTACAGAACGCACCGGCTCTCGCCGCCGCGCGGCGCCGGGTGCGTCCCGCCGCCTCTCCACCGCTCGGCACGATCCGCCCACTGGCGTGCTTCTCGACGGTGACCGAGGAACTGGTGCATCTACAGGTCGGCCAAGAACACTTCCAACACCCGCGCAACAAGCCCTCACGCCTCGTTACAGCACGGTAACTGCCGACTCCGCTACCGGAACCAAATCGCCGGTACCCACTACGCACGCCCGCGCAGTAGATGATGAGGACTTGCCCTCTCGTTCTCATTTGCGTTCCCGATCCTCCCACCAATGGCCACTTCGACCGAGCACTACTGTGTCACTTCTGCCGAACGCCGAAGCGGCTGTCAGCGGTTCCCAGGAAGCTGGAGGATCTGCTTCCGTTGCATTAACCGATTTTCTAAAGCCGGAAATCGACTTCCTGCACTGCGGCGTTGGAACGCGCAGCTAGAGCGGCGGCCGCTCCTGCGGCCTGTCCCAGAATCATATACTGCGGCTCCATGCGAATCGAACAATAGGCTACATGACTGGCTGACACACAGACAGGGACTAACAAGTTCGTGCACTCCTGCGGCCTAGGAATTAGACAGCCACGGGGCGCCGCGCATCTTGAGATTCCTTCCAAGCGGCTCATGATTTCTCGTCGCGGTTAAGACCAGATTCCAGCGTGGACTTGAGAGAGCGAAGCGCGCACGGCGCCTCGTCCCAGGCCAGTCCGGGCAGTCTGCAGCCGTAAACTAGGCCGGTGGGAATGGCGGGCAAGGCTGCGGGAAGTTCCTCTTCGATCCAAAGAATAGCCACATGGCGCCGGCTGGCGGTGTGCCAGATCCGCTCCAGCGTATAGAGCGGACTGCGTCTGTGGTTGTCGAAACCCATCTCGATGCCCCGCAGGCCGCGGGTTGCCAGCCGCGACTCGTGGGTCTTCAATAGATGCCCGCAGTAGTGCATGTAGCCGCCGCCGAAAGCCGCCAGGATGCGCTCGTTATAGGGGCGGCCGAACTCGGCGTACATCTCTGGAGAGATGTTCATCGCCACGTCGTCCACCACCCGTACACCGCCGGGCACACGGTACCAGAAGTGCCAAGCCTGGTCCAGGGGCTCACCCGCGATCTGCTTTTGCAGGTGCGTGAAGGCGATGGTGGTTTCGGTAACGACATTCAGCAGGGCGTGTACGAGCGCGGAATCCTCGCGCATTGCCACGTAGAGACCCGAGCCCCAGAGCAGCAGGGCGGTGTCGAGCGGCCCCTGGGTGTCGCAGAGAAAGATGCGGATGCCCGGATATTCATTCAAATAGTCCCGGTAAAGCATCAGCGTCTCCAGGACCCTGCCTCCGAAACCGGCATGGACATCGGGTAGCCCGCGAGCCACCAAGTCCCGGATGGCATCATTCGAGTGCAGCGGCTCGACCCACGGAATGGCGTCGCCCATGCGAAGGATGCGTGCGCCGAACAGCGACGCGACCGTACCGGCACCGAAGTGCGGGCGGACGGCAAGCATGCGGTCGTCCCGCAGCTGCACGCCAGTGTACACCTGCAACAACTCGTTCCAGAGCATCTTCTCCGGGTTGTCCAGGGTTTCGCCGTACGGAAACAGCGGCCACTCCGGCGGGCGGAGGTCAAGGAGCAAGCACGGTGTGCGCTCCACGGCCGCGTAGCTCCAGGCTGCCAGTTGCAGGCGTTCGGCGGAGGCCAGGTGCCCGGAGTCGATCCGCTCGGCCAGCGCGGCCAGCGCCTTGCGCAGCCGGGCGCTCAGCATGGGCGCGGCACCTTGCGCGAGTTCGACATGTCGTCACCTCTCTATGCGGAAAACAACAAACGTTGGGCTTCGTCAGTGCACGGAATCAGGCCAGCACGGCTTGAGTTCCCGGAATGTCAGCGACTTGATCTTCACCGTGCCCCCTTCTACAGTGAGCCCCAATCTACGGTTGTCCTTGTCGGGCCTGAAACAGAACGACATCACATAGCGCCCGCTGGCGGCGAAAATCTCAATCGAGGTCCGATCGACAAGCGCCCGGAGATCCAGGCGCCCGTCCACCGTTGCAACTGGAGCCGACTTTCCGAAGCAAGAAAGTGTGCCGTCCTCGGTGTGGTACACAATCGGAGTGCCGCGAATGTCCAGCTTCACCGACTTTGCCCCTGTCAACTCGAGATCCGTCGCAATGTCGTACAACTCTCCCTGGATGCCGGAGAGCGGGTTACTGCCGGCTGTGAGCGTCACGTCCGACCATTGACGCTGCTTTGAATAGAGCTTGGCAATCTCCCTTGCCGGGTGCGCAAACAGTCGAATGCCCTCAGGTGTGGTGCGCAGCGAGAACTCGCGCGGGAAGCTCATTTGCTGATTGAATGGCATATTCGGGTATATGGCCTCGGATCCCCGCACGCCGTCCGTCACCGCCATCCAGCCGATGAACAGCCTCCGGCCGTCGGGCGCATCATTCCAGGTTTGCCCCGCGTAACAGTTCTTGCCCCACTCGCTGGGCAAGACGGCGGTTTCCGGCGTGAACTTCTGGCCGTCAAACCGCCCGATCATGTGCCGGCCTCCGCCTTCCCACATTACCCACCGCGTGTTCCTGCGATCGCCATCGACCGGCAGTGCAAAGAGTTCGGGGCACTCGTGACCGTCCGGAAAGTCCACGTCGCTCAGCTTGTACCACTCCCGGAGATTCGCGGAGGCCATGAGCGCCATCTTTCCGCGGGTCAGGTACAGCGCCATTACCCATCGGCTGCTCGGTTCATGCCAGAATACCTTGGGGTCGCGGTTTCTGTCCTCGAGATGTTCGATGACCGGATTCTTCTCATACTTGGTCCAGGTCCGGCCACGATCATTCGAGTACGCGAGCGACTGGGTGAACGGACGCTTTTCGTAGGAATGGTCCCCTGCCGAAGTGTAGAAGACGACCATGGGCGGCAGCGAACCCTTTTGGAAGCCCGACGTGTTCTGCCGGTCGACGACCGCCGAACCGGAGTAGATCGCGCCCAGCTTGTCTGGGAGCAGAACGTCGCCGAAATCTGTCCAGTGGACCAGGTCCCGGCTGACCGCGTGGCCCCAACTCTTATTCGCGGATGCCGGGCCGTACGGGTTGTGCTGGTAGAAGAGATGGTACTCGCCGTCAAAATACACGAGTCCGTTGGGGTCATTGATCCAGCCGGTTTGCGCGGTGAAGTGAAACTGCGGGCGGTATTGTTCCCTGTAAAGGTTGGGGGGTCTCCAGACGCTGTCGGACTGTTCGCAGAGTCTGGCGACATCCAACTCCGGTCCGGGTGGCAGCGCTTTGATCGTGAGCTTCCTGCCCTTGAGCGAGCCGACGTCGATCGAAGTCCAGTAGAGCGGGTCGGATTTGTCTTTCGGCAGGGGAATCCGGAAGTACTGGACCACTTTGTCCCCGTCCAGAAGATGAACTGTGCGCATGTCCGCCTTCCGCGCTACGGGAATGTGCAAATAGCTCTTTTCGATGGGAATTTCAGCCGCCATCGCTGTGTGGCAAACAACCGCAGCCAGAGCGGCGGCCGCCAGACCCTTGGTCATGTATCGATGTCGAACTGTTGATCTCACAGATATCACCGTAATGCTATGAGTTTGGCCCGAAGTAAAAGGAAAGGGCCTCCGATCTACGCAGATCGTCCGCGAAAGTGAACTTCCTTGCCCACCACCGATTCGGCCAGAACCTCAGGATGGGTTGGAAATTCGCAGCGGTTCGCACGCGGCAGACATCCGCGGAATTCGCTACGCCTAGTTCAGCTTCCCACGTAAACGGCGTATAGCCGAGCCTCCTCCGGTCGTACGCCTTCAAACTGGACATCCACCCTAAGGAGACCTTGCGAGGCCGTCAGCGCATCGCCTCCTCTCCAGCGAACCGGGATCCGAAAGCCAGCCTTATCAAGTACGGGAGCGTCTGCGCCGCTGTACCCTCGAAGTGGCCGGAAGGCTTCGTCCATCAGCTCGATGCGGAGCTGACTCTGGTCCCCCAAGCCGCTGGCATTGACGTAGACCTTCGCCTGACCGCCCACCACCCGAATCGGGCACGAGATGGCCCGAGGTCGGCGATTCTGGTAAGGCTTCAGC
>Ga0187866_1002225_pt1 | contig 16485 bp, 12 predicted proteins | sample June2016WEW_11_1_3_FD_133013 | JGI IMG/M metagenome (GOLD analysis project Ga0187866, IMG submission 133013) | Peatland microbial communities from SPRUCE experiment site at the Marcell Experimental Forest, Minnesota, USA - June2016WEW_11_150 | ecosystem: Environmental > Terrestrial > Soil >...
AGAGTTGATACCTGCTCATGGCAAGCCAATCAGATGGCATAAGCATGATCTTGATGACAGTGTGGGTTTCCTGCTAGGAGGGTCGGAATATTTCCGTGAAGATGAATATTTCATTAAATCGGTTTCAAATGGCAAAATGGCGGAGCCCAGTTTCAGCACGGCTTCAAGAGTTGATTGCATTATCACTCAGGTGAAAACCAAAGCTGACCAGGACGGACAAAGATGATATTCCTCGTTGGCGACAACCCGTTTCATGGCATCAGTCATCTTTCACAAGAGCGTGTCAGAGTCAGAGGTGACGCCGCTACTTCTCCAGACTATGCTGCTGGACTAGTTATGACTTCAGTGGAGAATGGAGCGAACGGCTTCATGTTCTCAGTCAGTGATACAACGCTTTCAATACTGAGAATAATCCGTCAACGAGGAAATGAGCCTCTGAGCCTTTATGCTCTTGTTCCCTACGCGTATGAATACGTTAGGCTGGCTACTCAGGTTGGAGGAATTTCTGGTCTCGCCAAGAAGCTTGCTGGGCAGCTAGTGCTTTCCGCGAACTTGAAAGCAGTCGCAATGGGTTTGAAAGGAGTCATAGGGGCAGATTCTGTGGCTCTTTTGAAAGCCTACGTGTCTTATGAAGTTTCTAGAATAAGGTCGGCAGCAGGCAAATCTGGAAAACTGGAATCAGTGTTGCTGCATGAAATAATAACCGACTTGGCATTAGGTCTCAATCTGAATCATCTTTTTGAATCGTACGTGGATTTCATGCTGAAGCTCGGCATAAAACCGGGCTTTGAAACCAGAAACTTTTCTTATTTTGTGAGCAGATTGAAAGAATTGGGTATTGATTTGCACGATGTTATGATTGCTACACCTTTCAACAAAGTCGGGTTTCAAATGAATCCTTCTAGAAGTGAATGCGAGAAAGTGCTAGCACAAGTTCCAGAATCCGATGTAATAGCTATGAGCATATTAGCAGCTGGGTACCTCAATCTTCCTGAAGCAATAGAGTATATAGAAGGTTTACCGAACCTAAAGGGAATTGTTGTAGGTGTGTCAAAGGAACGGCATGCATGTGAAACATTCCGACTCCTCCAGAAGGAATCAGACAATCGCGTTAGGCCGTAGAAGAAGCGCGTTGTGGACGAAGTAATGACCGTTCAAAAAAGAAAGAATTCCCAAAAGATATCACCTCTTTGGGTGAGCTTTACAATTTTGGATGTTTTCCTTCATAAAACAGCTCTTTTAGACATCTTGAGAAAGTTTGCAGAATTCGGACATAAACCTTGTCTCATAGCGGTTCGATCAAGGAATGCGTATCGAAATGAAGATCCACCAGTGCGCATAATCTCTGTTCCCTTAAGATATGTGCCGCTTGTTTCGCGGGTTATGTTTACTATCATGCTGGTCTTATTTTTACCTCTCTTTATTGTCGTTTCAAGGCCAGACTTCATCATTTTTGAGCCTGAAATTCATATTCTTGCCTGTTTTCCGGGTCTTTTTGTTTCCAAGTTTAGAAAGGTAAAGGCTGTTTTGGATATTAGAACCGTACCAGTTGAGACTGTGGGATTTCGAGGTTTTCTGCAAAAATTCTGGTTCTCTGTGTCCATTCTTGTAGCTAAGAAATTGTTTGACGGCATAACAATTATTACTCCCTCAATGAAGAAAAAAATCTGCAATGACTTCGACTTAAATCCAGACAACGTAGGAGTATGGACATCTGGAGTTTCCGATAGTCTATTCAACCCTAAAAATTCCATTCCAGAGAACGCAGAATTGAAAAGAAGGCTGGGATTGACCGGGAAATTTGTTGTTTTCTATCATGGAGTTTTTACTCCTACCCGTGGATTGACAGAAACCATTGACGCCATTAAAATATTAATACCCAAATATCCTGACATTGTGTTCTTTCTTCTGGGAGCTGGGCCTTCAGCTTCTACGCTGAGCGCCTTGATTCAGAAGGAGGGTCTTCAAGGAAAGGTTATTATCGCCAATCCAGTGGATCACTCGGAAGTTCCGAAGTTTATCGGCATGTGTGACGTAGGAATCGTTCCATTGCCTGATCATCCTTATTGGAGGTTTCAGAGCCCACTAAAACTTTTAGAATACTTGGCCATGGAAAAAGTTGTTATTTTGACAGACATTCCAGCTCATCGGGCCGTAATAGGTGAAGCAAAATGCGGTGTCTATATCTCGTCAGTCAACCAGATGGAAATAGCAAAAGCAATAGAATGTGCTTACCTCAACAAGGATTCTCTTAAGGAATGGGGAAAAATCGGTCGGGAAATCGTCAAAAGAGAATATACGTGGGAAAAAGTGGCAGAGAATCTGGAAAATTATCTTCTATCGATTTAAGAACTGCGCGCCCTAATAGAAGCAATTTCTGCCACAAAGGCTTACGATCGCGCGCGCTCAGAATCATGAAACAAATGGCCTCAACGAAAGTAAGGCGAGCTACTGCGCGCGCTAGGATAGCCTCAAAGGTGGCAGTATATATGTGATTATATCATCTTGGGTCATTCCGTCAATCGATTAGTGTTCTTAGGGTGGTATATTTGACTGGAGATGTTAGGAAAACTAGAAAACCTAGAATTGCGGTCATTGGTTCGCGTGGGATTCCAGCAACTTACGGCGGGTTTGAGACCATAGCTCAAGAGCTAAGTTCGGGATTAGTCAAGAAAGGATTTGAGGTATATGTAAGCTGCGAATCAAAAGGGTTCAAGATCAAGCCTTACGGGAATTATCAGGGTGTAAGGCTTGTTTATTTCCCGGTAGTCAACAGTTTGCGAAGTCTTTCAGAAGTGTTCGTATATGATTCATTGTCGGTTTTGTGGACAACGCTACGGGTCGATATCATATACATGTTAGGCTATTCCAGTGTTCTAACTTTAATTTTCCCAAAGCTTTTGGGGAGGGTAGTGCTGGTTAATGTTGATGGCTTGGAGGCTGCAAGACCAAAATTTAATCCATTGCTACGGTTCTTTTATCGCTCTTTTGAGAAATTCGTGACGAAGATAGCCGGGCATATAATTGTAGATTCCAAGACTATGGGTTTTTATTATCGGCGAAACTATGGAGTGGCACCTATTTATATCCCAAATGGTGGTGGATGCACACTCACTATTAAACCTCTTGATTCTACGATATTGAAAGCTTATGGCCTTGAAAAAAGGAAGTATTATTTGTTTATTGCAAGACTCACGCCTGATAATAGTATTGACTTGATAATTGATGCATTCAAGAGGACTAATTCACGAAAGAAATTAATCGTTGTTGGCCCCCTTGTAAAAAACAGTTTCGTCAAAAGATTATTGGCAAACAGAGACGAAAGGGTAGTTTTTCTTGGAGGCATATATGAGCCCAGACTCCAAAGAACGCTACGTTACAACTGCTACGCTTATATACATGGTCACCAAATGGGCGGTACAAGTGTCTCGTTGGTTGAAGCAATGAGTTGCAGCAATACTATTCTGGCTTTGGATACTTACAGCAATAGGGAAGTTGCCGAAACTTCAGCAATATACTTCAAAAAGGATGCTGAAGATTTAAAAGAGAAAATTGAAGCTTTGGAAGAAACCCAGTCCTGCGTTCAAGTTAATGAGACTGCGTATCTTCTTTACCAAAAGAAGTATTCATTGGACAACACGGTGGGTAAATTTATTGATGTAATTGAAAATATCGCAGAAGCAAAGAGTCTGGCTCACAAGTATTGTCCATTGGCTTCCAACTTTCGCTAAAGAAGTTAATACTGTGTTTATGGAAGATGATGTAACCTAGGCGGAGACAAAAAATGAAGATACTTGTAACAGGAGCAGCAGGAATGCTCGGCAGTGCTCTATGTCCCACGCTAACGCGAAGAGGACACACTGTGTTCTCGACGGATTTAGCCCCAGATGAAGGAATTGAATACTTGGACGTTAGAGATTATAAGCAAATAGAAACGTCCGTCAGGAAGGTTAAGCCCGATATGGTTATGCATCTAGCAGCTGAGACAGATGTGGATAAGTGTGAACTTGAACCTGATCATGCATTTCTGACAAATACTATAGGCACTCAGAATGTAGCTCTAGTGTGTCAAAAACGGGGCATTGTGATGGTTTACATTAGTACTATAGGTGTCTTTTATGGGGATAAGCCTGAACCCTACACGGAGTTTGATAACCCCAATCCGATTAATGTTTATGGTCGAAGTAAGCTTGAAGGCGAGAAGATTGTTCAGAGTCTATTGGAAAGGTACTACATAGTTCGAGCGGGTTGGATGGTTGGTGGCGGTCCTGAAAAGGATAAGAAATTTATCGGTAAAATTATGAAACGAATGAATGAAACAACTGTACTGAAGGCTGTCAATGATAAAATAGGAAGCCCCACATATACTGTTGACTTTTCCAGCTGCTTGGCCGATCTTGTTGAAACCGGATATTATGGCCTTTATCACTGTACTAACAAAGGTTATGGTTCAAGATTTGATGTCGCCCAAAAAATTGTCGATTTCTTGGGAAGATCTGGTGTGACCGTTGAGCCTGTTGGTTCTGCGCATTTTCCTTTGCCTGCAGCACGGGCAAGATCAGAAATGTCCAGAAACTATAAGCTTGAACTGCTCGGCAAGGATACGATGAGGAATTGGGAAGACGCTCTCAAAGAATACATAAATTCGTGTTGGAAATAAGCTTGCGTTCAATTGAAGTTCTGCTGAGTTTTCCTTTTTCCATCTTTTCATTTCTTTCCTTCTTCCAGCTTAAGCTTAGATGTAAGTCCTAGTTCGACCATCAAAAAGAGTTACCTACGCTAAATCAAGCGGCACTTATCGGGACTTACGCCTTGTTCCCTATCATAATCCTTGATGATTTTCAAAAAAGCACCAAGATGTATGTTATGGAAGTAGTACTATTAAATCATGACTATCCTCCGTTTATTTTCGGCGGAGTTGGGACTTTTGTGCATGAACTGGCAAAGGGTCTTTCGCGCAATGGTGTAAAGGTTCATGTGATAACTGGATATAATGAAGACATTAGTTCAATGGGCAGTTTTGGGTTCCAGCGAAGTACAGAAGATGATATAGACGTTCTGAGATTCTCCTATCCGAATATTCCTCCTAGACACACGGTTTTTCAAGTGTGGAACATAAAGAAAATACTGAAAGTCATCCGAGATCTTGATGTAGACGTCATCCATGGTCAATGCAGCGCCACTTATCCAGCACTACCTCTTCTAAGAAGAGAGGCACCAGTCCTTGTCACTTTTCATACGAGTCCGATGATGCAGAAAATAGCGAGTACGCAATCGATTTTTCGTGGAGGAAGCTTTAGGGATTTCTGGACAAATTTGGTCGGTTATCACGCATATCATTTTGCATTTCTCAAAGAGCTTCAAGGCTCAGATGCAGCAGTTACTGTTTCAAGAGCTCTAAAATCTGAGATTTTAGCAGAAATGGGCGAAAAATATGCGGACAAAATACAGTACATACACAATGGTGTTGACCTTCAATCTCTTGACAAAGAATATGAAGAGGCTGAAACAGGGGCCACAGAATCTGAAAAAACAATACTCTTTGCGGGTCGTCTATTCTGGCTAAAAGGCGCGTTGAGCATTATTGAAATGGCTTACTTACTGCAAAAGAACAAGACAAAATTCAAGATAATTGTCCACGGAACCGGCCCGCTTTTCAATAAAATGCGGGAATACATAAGTTCACTAGGGTTGAGAAATATAGACCTTAAGGGCTTTGCCACAAAGCCACAACTCATGAATAGCATGAAACAATGCGCATTTGTCGCAATTCCAAGCATGTATGAAGCGTGTCCAATGATACTTCTTGAGAGTATGTGTTTGGGGAAGATTCCTCTAATGCTAAAACTCCCGTTCTCCTCCGAACTTACTGAGGACGGAAAATATGGAATACTTGGCGACGGAGTAAAAAGTCTGACAGATCGGCTAATAACACTGGAGAATACTCATTCCCTGAGCCAATTAAGTAACAAAATTCGAATATTTGCTAGGAATCTCTACAACATGGACAAGGTAACCCAAAAATATATCGCGATGTATCGCGATATATTTTCATAATGGGTTCAAGTGAACAATTGGCGCGCACCGGCTTATTGCTAAATCGATCGATCTTTGTGTCAACCAGTTTGTCCAGAATTCAAGAAACGGAATTGAAACCATTCTTGACCATTTTTTACCCTTTTCGGAACAGCCATGCGCCCCATGGGCATGGTTAAATATTCTCTCCCAGTTAACAATGGGCATGTTTAAATATTCTTCTCGATTTCTTATGGATTGGGAGAAGGTTAGGCTATATGCGGATTCACACAGCGTGCTTGTCCCGTGTTTTTCTAGTTCTCTTGCTTCTTTCTCTGCTTGAGGTAGGGTTCAAGGTTTCTGTGGCTTTTGCAGCCGAAGTAGGTTCTGGTCCACGTCTTCCTGACCTTAACGGTGATGGCGTTGTTGATATGCGTGATATAGCTATAGCTATACGCGCTTGTGGTTCCCAGGCGGGGGATCCTAATTGGAACAGTGCAGCTGACCTTAATTATGATGGCGTGGTGAATATGGACGATGTTGCCGCCATAGTAAAAGATTTTGCGAAGAAGTGCAGAACGTATGACTTTAACGATATGTCGGACTGGATTGTGAGTGGTGGAAACTGGAGTGTACAGAATGGTACTCTTGAGGGATCCAGCAGCTATGACGGTTTGATTTACGTTGGGGACGCTGCGTGGAAAGATTCCGCGTTCACTGCGAGGCTGAAGTTTGCAGGGGACAGCGAGTATACGGAGGCCGCTGTTGCGTTTTTAGCGCGCGCGCGTGACCCGAACAATTTCTATTATGCGGGACTCGGCTGCTGGGGTCATAGAGTCTCGATTTCAACTAGGGTAGGTGGTGTCTGGCGGGAGTTGGCGTTCAGCGGTGACGTAGCAGACGTTGAGAAAGATGTTTGGTACGTTTTAGCGGTAAAAGTTTCTGGTGGTGCGATTATGCTGTACTTGGACGGCTCCTTGGAATTGTCGGTGAATGATTCGACTTTTGTATCAGGCTCTGTTGGGATAAGCATCTGGGATTCACATGTGATCGTCGACTATGTGACTGCCATCGGGACAATCGATCGATCGAATGCAAATTTGGCCGTTATTCCGGACGATTGGTATTATACGCAATATCCAAACATCCATTTAGACTATGACGTTGTACGTACGCCAGGAGATCCAAGCATCCGCCTTGAACCTCATACCGCGAATGACACGAATAGCGCCCGAGAGGTTGATGGCAAATGGTATGACATTAAGCCTGGCGATCACGTTGTTGCTAAATGCTGGATGAGAGTCTTAACAGGGCCTTCAACCTATGGTTATCCCTATTGCGGAGCGCGAATCGGAATAGACTTCTATGGAGGTTCACCATACCGACTTTTAGACGCAGCCCAATTCTGGAGTGACTATTATGGTGGTGATTTCAGTAAAGGATATGTGCAGGATTCTAATGGAGGTGCTTGGCAACAGAGGATGATCGACATTGTCGTTCCTGCAACTGTAGGCGACTCTGCTGGCAATCCTCAAGTGCCCACTCAATTTGTTTTGTGGCTGCAAGGTGCGCCTTGGATTGTAGATTCAACCTCCACTTCAGTTTGGTTCGCCGACGCTGAACTGTACATTAATCCAACATGAGGTGTAGGTATAAGTAACCGAAAAGTTCATACGTAGACGGTTTCGTTTCATCCTGTCTTTGGCTATCCAAATGGTGGTCTAAGTCAACCTTTCGCTGGTCCATGTATTAGCGCGCGCGCTTAGCGAATAACGATCGATCTTCATGGATTGGTGGAGAATAATATGGATGACGATACTTACTTACCTACAAGACGCGAATTAGAAGATTATTATGAGGTAAAAGAGGTTGATCGAAGACTTTCGTATTTCCTTGTCACCTCTTCTTCGATAACGTGTGACGTTGGCGGAAGTATAGGAATTGATGCTTTGCCCCTGGCAAGGCTCGGGTCTCTGTGCATTTGCGTAGACATTAACAAGGGTCATGTCAAAGCAGGGAAAACTCTGTCCAAGAAAAAAGTTTTCATGAACAAGCTGGAGTTCGTCGTAGCTAGCGCGACTCATTTACCCTTCAAAGATTCTTCACTTGATCTGGTTACTTGTTTTTCTGTTCTGGATCATCTCCCAAGTAAAGAGGATGCCTGTTTGGCAGTAAATGAGTTTTCAAGAGTGGTTAGGGATTTCAAGTACGTCGTTGTCACAGTTCCGAATAGACTTTTTCTCATAGGAACTGTATTCATGAGATTGAAACAGCTTCTCGACTCTGATGCTTACTTTGAGCAAAGATTCACTCCGCAAGAAATGCAGAAAATGATGGTTATGTCGGGGCTTACGCCACTAGCTCTGGATTCAAAATACCCAACCAGCGCGCGCGGGGTTTTGAAAGAAAGCAATTTGCCAAGGATCATGAGTAAAATTCCACCGAAAATATTCGATCCTGTGCTTCTGATAGCAGAGAGTGTGTCCCGAAAACTGGAGAAAAGAATTTGGTTAAGGCTATTTGGCGCAAGGTTTGGATACCTGTCTCAAAAAAGAGTTGATAACTATGATCGATCGATTTAACCATTTTGGCACGCAGTTGGAATTCCCACCCTGGGGATCCCAGCGCGCGCAGCCGACCTTAATTGTGATGACGTGGTGAATGTTTGCGATGCTGTCATCCTACTCAGAGATCGATCGGTCAGACGAAGGAGCAGATTCCAAGAGAAAAGGATAAATAACTACCTCACATAGGCGCGCTATCGCTCGCTCTTTTGAGAAATTGATAAAGAAAATAGCTGATTATATAATTGTAGATTCAAAGACTATGGATTTCTATTATCGGCGAGACTATTGGGTGGCACCAATCTATATCCCAAATGGTAGCGCGATCGATCGATCGCATACAGTCTGGAAAATTATCTTCTATCGATTAGCGAACTGAGGAAGAAATAGAAGCAGTTCTTATCACAAGGGGTTACGACTTCGTTTTCCAGAATCATCAAACAAATGATCTTCAATGAAAGCAAGGCGCGTTAGAAAAATGAAATTGTTGAGTCTTGTAACGTGGTTATCGAGATTGAACTGATGCAAAGTCCATTATTTCAAATAGGAGTCGATACTGTGTTTATGTTGAACACTTCGACAGAATCATTTATATCAAGAGTTCCGATATCTGAAACAGAAAGAACTTCAGAAAATTGCATTGCGTGCGGATGTGTAACTAGTGGGAAAGAAAGAATGTCTTGCGTTTCTTTTTTGCCTGATACTATGTTATTCTCTTTTCCAAAATATCGTGAGGGCACAGAGTTCATCACATTTCAATATATCCTCTCAAGGAAGCATCAATTACACGCCTTCAAATGTAAACTTGGCTGTGATTCCTTATGACCCGAGCTTGCCATATGACAACGGTTGGGGTGACTATAAAGGGAACATAGTCTGGATGAGTGGAAAACCACAGCTTTGTTTCCTAGACAACAATATTGTTCGAACGGCTGGCAAACCAAGTATACGCCTTGAGCCAAATTTCAACGGTTGTCCGAATTCTGCACGAGAATGCGATGGCGCATGGTTTTCCATTAAGCCAGGAGACCACATTGTTGCTAAATGCTGGATGAGAGTCTTAACTGGACCATCAACCTATGGTTATCCTTACTGCGGAGCGCGAATCGGAATAGATTTCGACGGTTATGACGGTGACGGCAAATACGTCATTTTAGATGCAGCCCAATTCTGGAGTGACTATTATGGTGGTGATTTCAGTAAAGGCTACGTGCAGGATTCTAATGGCGGCGCTTGGCAACAGAGGATAATAGACATTGTCGTTCCTGCAACTGTAGGCGACACTCTAAATCGTCCGTGTGTACCTGATACGATGGTTCTGTGGGTACAAGGAGCACCCTGGATTATCAACCCTACTGCCAGCAATGTATGGTTTGCTGACGCTGAGTTGTATATTAATCCTGTTTAAGTAACATGCAAAATGGAAGCGCTCTCTGTCACCTACAAGAATATGCTGTGGGAAAAATCAGGAGTTCTTTGGGGAGTTATCGATTTTTTATTAAGACTATATCTGATAAGGTGAAAAACTTGGAAAGGAGTAAACTAGCACTTTTGCCATTTTTCGTTGGCTTAGCACTTTTATCTTACTCATGGTACACAAGCTATCCACTATCGATTGAATTCCCTGGCGATTTTGTTTTCAATCATATGTCAATTTTTTATTGGCTCAGTCTTCCATTGGTATTAGGTTCTCTTTACGTATTAGGCGTATTTTCGAAAAGTCGTTCTTTGAAATGTGCTGTATCCGTGGCAATCATTGTAGCCATTTATTCATTATCCTTCTTCTACTACTCAATGCCTACCGTCGATTCACAGTTTTTTAGGGGACTAACGGAGTATTTCATAAAAACGGGTAACTTGGACGCTTCTCAACCTGGTCACTTCTATTTTCAATGGCCATCTTATTTCTTTTTAGCTGACATTGTAACCTCTGTAAGCGGGTTAGAACTGATTTATTTCGAATTTTTGTTTTATGCAATAATTGGCGTTTTGCTGACTGCAACATTGTATGTTTATGCTTCAAGACTCTTCAAAGATGGAGCTTTGTTGGGGGTAATTTCTTTTTTTATTTCAATGTATTATTTCTTGAATTTTCAAAGCTGTCCTTTTTCATTTGCTCTTGCGCTCACTTTCGTCTTGTTTATGTTGGAAACACGAAAAAAGAGTGCCCCTTTGATTGTGTCGATGCTTGCAATATTTTTCTGCGTTTCATTGACCCACTATTTTGTCGCTATATTTTTTGTTCTTTATCTAATTTTCCGGAGTCTCATAAACAGAAGCAAACAATACGCAACGCTCTCCTTGCTGGCATTAACCGTTTACCTAGTGACTCAAACCACGCTTGCTTCATGGAACTGGATACAACTTACCATTGGAGAGTTGTTAACTTTGTCTCCAGAGTATGGATCAATCTCTCAAGCAACGTTGAATACTCCGGTTTCAATGCCGATTGACGTAATAGCCCAGACAGTATCGAGGACCGTGACAATTGCGGTTGTTTTGGTGTGCATCATTGGTTGCGCTTTTATGTTGAAAAGGCGAAAGTTGAGGGCCATTGATTGGGCCATTTTTCTTTCTAGCTTAGCTTATTTGGCTTTCGGTGCTGTTTTCCACACTCTGGGCTTAAGGGCTATCCAAGTGCTTTTCATTCCTGTCTCTTTGGGAGCTGCGTGTTTATTCGAAACCAGATTCAGATCGTATTTAAAAGGTCTATTTTTGGTTTTATTGATCCTTTTTGTTTTTGTGCCCATTCACAACTCGTACAATTCCTTTTCTGGTAGTTTTGTCCCTTTCCAAACGAAAGAAGCTTCTAACGCTGAACACTTCCTTATGGATCACTATGACTGGACGAACCCAAGCCTAATACTTGCCCACTCTCCTGTAGGAGTATATTTGCTATCAAGTTTGGACGCAAAACAGATTAAAGCAGCATTTGAAGACGAGTTTTCGCACCTTTTTCCTAGGCTAAAAGAATATGACTGCATACTTTACACGGTGGGTCTTGGCAACAACTTCTTAGGGTATAATTACACAACAGAAGGGATTGCTTACGAAGAGAAGCTAAATGTTGTGTACAATAATGGTTTCTCCCAGATAGCAATAAAAGGTTCGCACTTTGCATCGGTGACCCCATGATTGCAAGTTTTGCCACAATGATTCATGGGCCGCAAATGTATTACAACTTCGTTAGACCACACCAGGTCTTAGATGAAAAACCCCGCGATTGTGGGCTGCTTTCCCCGTCCCAGCAATCCTCTTTTTGTCACCAAGTGATTACATAATAGTTACAAAAATGACGTTTTGCTCGTTTTGTTCAAGTTAATTAACGAATTTTATACAGATCGATCGAAGTAAGATGTGCCCAATTGAAGTTCTGCTAGTCTCCTTTTAAGTGTATATGTCGGGAGAAGATTCCTGTAATAATGAGAAGTGTGAAGAGCTGGATACAATTCATTTCAGATTGAGTTCTAAATGAGGTGTTGAAGTTGTCTCGATTTGATGTTTCCGTTATTGTGGTCAACTACAATTGCCATAATACGCTGAAAGATTGCATCAAAAGCATTCTCCTTTCCGAAGCAGTTGGAGAATTACTATTAGTCGATAATGCTTCTACTGACAAAAGTATGGATCTGATAGAGGAATACATTGCTGATGTACGTTTAAAGATTATCCGCTTAAACCGAAATATTGGTTTAGCCAAGGCAAGAAATCTGGCAGCTGCTAAAACAAGCAGTGATTACCTTGCCTTCACTGATGCCGATACCATAGTTGACCCGGAATGGTTGCAGGAGCCATGTTTCCTTCTTGAGACGCACAAAGAGATCGGGGCAGTTCAGTGCGAGATCTTGAGCTGGAAGCATTTACACAAGATTACATTTGGGGAAGAGAGGTCGAGGGGGATCGACTGGAAGACTATGCCCGAAGAAATGCTCAATTCTTCTCGTCGAATCCTATTTCCAAACGGTGTGGCTTTCATAATTAGGCGAGATGTATGGGATCTTGTGAAAGGTTTTGACGCTGCCCTTTTTGTAGGAAATGATGATGTAGATTTGGGAATCAGGCTTTGGCTGAGTGGTTATGAGGTAATATGTAGCTCTGAAGGAATAGTCTACCATGATGGTGGACACCTTAGACGTCGCAAAGATATTGCCCCGATTTTTAAGTTCCACGGATACAAAAACATGCTCATTATTTGGACTAAGGATTTGCAGGCAGGGACGCTGGTGAAACAAGTGCTACCATTTTCATTACTTTATCCGTTGGTGACTTTTTTGGATGCAGGGGTTTGGGGTGTCACGGGGCTGATTTCTTTCTTAGAAAGCTTACCCTCAATCCTAGTCAGGCGACATGACGTTCAACAGCTTAGAAAAATATCGGACAATAAGATAATACCGATGATGCATCGCGCGGGGACGTTGCCCATACAGCTCTTTACGAATGATTTTCGAATATTCTATAAGTATATTCTTCGAAGAATTAAAGCTATGGTAGCGCGCGCTAGATAGGATGTCCTGAACAAAAAAGAGCGTAGATTATATGATTCTCATTGTTGCTACAATCTCTTTTGTATTTTCATTCATTGTCCTATTCTTGATCATGAGGTACCTAGCAAAAGGCAAATTGTGTACGGGGGATACTTTTTTCCATTTGCTCATAATCGAGTCCATAAGAAAGCACCGATGGAAATATCCTTCATCGCTAGAGAATGTCGTTTTTGACTTGGATATTAAACCCTACAATTACCTAGCATATCCCCCCCTTCTTCACTATATCGTCGCGCTTCTTCCTAGAAGATTCCACATCGCGGCGGCTAAGATGCTCAATCTCGTCATACTTTCATTTGTGAGTAGTCTGGCTTCTATTTTTGTGTATACCATCACGTCAAGTTTTCCTCTTGCAGTAGTTTCAGCTTTTATCACGACTTTCAACCTGTCAACCTTTGAGAACACTGTCATGTTTACACCCAGACCCCTTGGACTGCTCTTTTACTCCCTTCTTGTGTACGTTACGCTTCTTTTTCCGTCAGGTCTCCTTTCAACTCTCGCGATCACGATTCTAGTCATGTTGGTAAACCTCTCTCACAAATTCGCAACTCAAGCGATGATCTTTGGTCTTCTGCCCTATGTCTTCATTTTTAGTAGGTTCGACTTATTTCTCTCAATCGCTCTAGGGTTCTTATTATCTATACTGGTGAGCAAAGGGTTCTATCTCAAAATTCTAAGAGAGCACTACAACTGGCTCTACTTCTATATTGGCGTTTTTCGTGGCGCGCGCGCGCGTGGCATACCTAACAGATCCATCCATAAGTTGGGTGCAGTGCTGAGCAGAAATTTATGGTATCTATTGATCGTAGTATTAATGGCGGTTTATTCCATCTCAAAAAATGGAAGTCTATTCAGCAACGATTTGACTGCAAAAGCATCTTTTTGGGCTTTCATGCCTGTCATTACAGCCCTAATTATGTCCACTCCTGCGTTGTCATTTCTGGGAGAAGGATACAGGTATGTTCAATACGGTGTAGTTCCAGTTGGAATTGTGAGTTCACTTCTATTCGAAAGTTCGAATCTTTACATCTGGCTCGCTTTTTTTGCGTGTTTCTTTATGACTTTTCTGGAATTGTACATATATAAGAGACGTCTTCACGAGTCAAGACTTCTAGTCAATCCTAGCGATACTTCGGCGTACAGCTGTTTGGGAAACCACGAATCAGGCAACGTGCTCGTTTTTCCTCGTATTCGAACTCTAGAAGTCAACTATTTAGCGAAGTTGCAGGTTGTCCATCTTGTGCGGCCTCGGCCAGGGACCGATCAGGAAACAGCGTACAAGTATGGGGTCAAACATGTCTTGATATTCAAGGGAGAGGACAAAGCATTGGCAAAGCTGAAGAATGCCTTCGATATGAGCAGAATTCTGACTTCTCCCTTTTTTGAATTGTACGAAGTGGTACCAAGAAGCTAGTCTAGCATTGAATGAAACACAGTGTACGCGCGCTGATGATGCGTAATGAACATCGAGTTGAAGTTACTGAACCGCGAAAAGCATGCAATACCAGGTGGAACACCAAAATACTTGAAACGAAAGATAGTGGTCTTGGTCATCGCTGTCTAAAGACGCACCTATTTGATAGATTTTTCAAGAAATATCAGGCTGTTTGGAGGCTCGGTTTCTGTTGACAAAAAGTACAAAAAAGCCCTTATAACGAAAAAATCGTTGAACAATCATGATTGCGGAGAGAGCGGGCTTCATGAAGAACACTGGGAACGTCATGAGTGGCAAACCTCGCGTGAGTATCGGTTTGCCAGTGTTCAACGGTGAGAAATACCTCAAAGAAGCATTGGACTCTATTCTGGCTCAGACATATTCAGATTTCGAGTTAGTGATCTCTGATAATGCATCCACTGACCGAACTGAACAGATTTGCCGAGAGTACGCGGCCAAAGACAGACGAATCTGCTATTATCATAACGAAAAGAATATTGGGGCTCCTAAGAATTTTAACCGCGTCTTTGAGTTGTCCTCGGGTGAATATTTCAAATGGATCGCATATGATGATGTATACGCTCCGGAGTTTTTACAGAAGTGTGTAGCTGTACTTGACAAGGACCCATCCGCCGTCTTGTGTCACTCTAAGACCAGCCGCATCGATGAAAATGGCACCTTGGTAGGAAACTACGATCACAGGACGCTGAGGAGAATTAGTTCGTGGAAGCCGCATGAACGTTTTGGCGACTTGATCAGCATACGCAATCCATGTTGGGCGGTTTTCGGGGTGGTACGTGCGAGTTCATTTAAAAAGACGCCGCTTCATGGAAGTTACATTGGAGCAGACAGAAATCTGTTGGCAGAAATTGGTCTTATGGGTCGAATAATTGAAATTCCAGAACACCTGTTTTTCAGACGAGATCACCCCGAAGCTTATACTAGAAAGTTTTGCGAAAACAAGTTCGCAATAAGTGTAGATAATTACGCCGAACAATTGGCTTGGTGGTCAAAAGACGATTGGACTAACTTCCCCAACTGGAAGGACTGCGCTGAATTTTTCAGGTCTGTAAACCGTGTCCCACTTAAGTGGTCTGAGCGACTGGCATGCTACAACCAAATATTCAGATGGTTTATCAAGGAAGGCTGGTTTTTTATGGGGGGCGACATAGAAAATCTATTATTGCGCCGTTCACGCCTTGGACGCAAGTTGATTCCATTCGTCAAGTTGAACCTGAGGCACACAGTTATTCCAATCATCAAAAAATTCAGACGGTAAAATGGAAGTACCATTCTCGCTGAAGCTTTGAGCACCTGATCGATCGCGCTCTAACTATTGGCAAACCACAAGGAAAAATAGGAGCCGCCTCATCTAACTACATCACAATAAGACGGAATACGAAAGGAAGGTAAAGGGTATGCGTGTTTTAGTTACGGGTCATAGAGGATACATAGGTTCGATTATGGTGCCTATGCTTGAAGGGGCCGGGTACGAAGTTGTGGGGCTTGATAATGACCTTTTCGACGGGTGCATATTTGGTGATCCGTCGATTGCTGGAGACATCCCTGCCATTCCATACGTGAAAAAAGATATCCGTGACATTGAACGATCAGACTTACAAAACTGTGATGCTGTCGTCCATCTGGCTGCGCTGTCAAACGACCCACTTGGCTATTTCAACCCGCAAATAACGGATGAAATCAATCATAAGGCTTCGGTTAAGTTGGCCAAGCTGGCTAAGAAGGCCGGAGTCCGACGCTATATCTTCTCATCGACGTGCAGTGTCTACGGTGCCTCCACAGCTGACACTGTGAATGAGGAATCCAAACCGCGACCCATCACACCGTATGCCGTTTCAAAGATACGTTCGGAAAAAGATATCTCCAAGCTGGCGGACTCGAGTTTCAGTCCAACCTTCTTACGCTC
>Ga0187866_1002231_pt1 | contig 16456 bp, 12 predicted proteins | sample June2016WEW_11_1_3_FD_133013 | JGI IMG/M metagenome (GOLD analysis project Ga0187866, IMG submission 133013) | Peatland microbial communities from SPRUCE experiment site at the Marcell Experimental Forest, Minnesota, USA - June2016WEW_11_150 | ecosystem: Environmental > Terrestrial > Soil >...
CAACGAGCTCTCTCGGGATGACTCGCTGACCGGAGAGCGGCGCCATCACTTCGATGCCGCCGAGCAGCCGTATCGCGGCGGCGGCGATGCCGCGTGCGAGGCCGAGTCCGCCGACTCCCGGCTGCCTGGGGAAGACCGCGACCGACATCGCACAGCGGCCGCCGACAGCGTCCACGAGAGATCCTGCCAAACCGGCTGATTCGGCGAGGTCAGCGTCGAGGAAGAGAATCGTGCGAGAGCGGGCGGCAGCCACCCCCGCGGACATGGCGGCGCCTTTCCCCCTGTTTCTCGGCAACACCACGACCTGATCGGCTCCAGCCTCGCGGGCGGCCTCGGCAGTGGCATCCCTGGACCCATCGTCTACGACGATCACCTCGGACGCGCTGCCTATGCTGCGGGACGCGGAGACGGTCTTGCCGATGGTATCGACGCTGTTGTACGCGGGGATGATGACCGAGACAGCCATCGCTCAGGGACGGCCCGTCGTGGACAGCGCGGGCCACAGTCTGTCGGCAGCATCCTTGACGCCGAAGTGGCCTGTAGCGCCGGCCATGCAGAGCACCACAGACATGCGCCCGGCGAGCGTATCGGCATTGTCCACAGTGGAGATGCCTTTTGACTTGTAGAGCGGGATACACGACGTAGAGCTGAGGCTCGACTCACACCCGACGACACGAATGCCGAGACGGAGCAGCTCGCCGATCAGGGGCAGATCGATTCGCTCGGGGGATGCGTCATCAGATGCGCCAATCCCGCCTACGAACAAGACAGTGTCCACCGGCAGCCGATAGTCCGAGTCCGCGCTCGACTTGACGACTCCCAATGAATGCAGGAACGCGATCGAATCCTCTCTCCCCTCCGCCAGATCGCGCCCCAGTTGTTCCGCGACAAGGCTGCGGAAATGAACGCCTGGAGATGGAACGAGGCTGTAGCGCTCCGAAGCGCGCTGTCGGAGGCTCTCGGGCATGGCCACGAACTCCTTGGTGATCGTCGTGGTGGACGCAAGAGTAGCGCCAGACTCTTTCATCAGCGCTCTGAGCACGTCAGGCAGGGGATCGTGGTTGAACTCGTGGTTCAGGATGATGGCGACTCTGCGCCCTTTCAGCCGATCTCGGATCAGACCCGTTACGGCCTCCTTCGACAGCGATTCGTACTGCTTTTCCTCCGCGGTCAGCGTCTCCCTCTCATGCTGGTCCATCATGAAGTCATGCTTCAGCTCACCCACGGTCTTCTTCAGGCCCTCCGGGTCGGGCGCCAGCCCAATGCCAATGAGAATACCCAGCAGGAGGGCAAGGAAGATGGCGATGAAGCTGCCTATGTGATAGCGATAGTCAATCGGCACATCCGTCTCCTGTCACATCGGCGCCGTTGGCCGCTCACGGGTGGAGATTCCTGAAGAACGAGAGCAGACGCAACCCCCACAGATCGAGCACCGCGCGAATGCCGTGAGATTTGGTCAATAGTACGAGAATGATGATGCCCGCGACGACACCGAGGTAGATGAAGAGACGGGCAGAGGCGGTCGAGGGATAGAGCCGGCTGATCCCCTTGGCGTCCACCAGGATGGCGCCGACCTTGAGCCGCACCAGGAACGTCGAGGACATGCCACCGCGCGACTTCTCCAGGAACTCCGTAAGCGAGAAATGCGTGCCCACCGCCGCGATCAGCTCCGCCTCCTGCTCGTAGGCCAGCAGCATCGCCACGTCCTCGCTGGTGCCCTGCGATGCCATGATCTTGCTTGGCAGCCCGAGCATATCGAGTCGCTGCAAGCCCGGCGCGGCGCCGTCGGGGTACGCATGGACGATCAGTTCCGCGCTCGACCGCAACGCGGCGTCAGAGACACTGTCCATGTCGCCCAGGATGATATCCGGCGCGTATCCTTCCTGAAGCAGGATGTCGGCCCCGCCGTCCACGCCGATCAGCACCGGCCGCACAGCGCCAATGTATGAATGGATCGCTCTCAGGTCCTGCAGAGCGCCTGCTCCGCGCACCACGATCAGGCAGTGTCGCCCTCTGATCTGCGTACGCAGCGCAGGCATATCCGTGGGCTGGAAGAGCAGGTATTGCTCGTTCGCTACGTAGCTGAGCGTGTTCTCCACGAACCGCGCCAGTTCGGCGCTCAGCCCCTTCTTCGCCTCCTCCAGGCGGGCGACGAGCAGCGCGTCCGTCATCACTTCGCCCGAGGCGATCAAGGCGCCGTCAGAGTACACGGTGCCGTCGACGATCTCGAGCGGGTCGCCGTCTCTCAGGCGCTCCACCACATACTCGCCGACGTTGTCGACCAGGGGAATGCCGGAGCGGACCAACATGCTTGGACCGCGGTGCGGGAAGCGTCCGGAGAGGGAGCGCTGAGCGTTGACGACGGCCGCGACGCGGCGGGCGGCAAGAGCGGAGGCGCAGGGCGCGTCCAGATCGGCATGGGATATGACGGCGATGTCGCCGGATTCCAGCCTGTGGATCAGGTGCTTGGTCCGGCGATCGACTTTTGCGGTGCCTCGTATGCGCATCTTCTGCCGTGGTCAGCGCTGACCAAACCATCCGAGCTTCGTGCGCAGCTTCTCATAGAAGCTCGTGCTCTCGGGACACAGCAACCGCGCCGAGAAGTCGGCCTCGCGCACCTCAACCCGATCTCCTGTCGCCAGCTGGCAGCCCTGTTGGCCGTCAGCGGTAAGATTCACCTCTTCGCCTCGCAGATCCGGCATCGCCACCTCCACCGTCTGGTCCGGGGGGACGATCAGAGTACGGGCCGACAGCGCGTGCGGGCAGATGGGAGTAATGATAATCGCGCGAACCTGGGGAGAAATGACCGGGCCACCCGCGGCCACCACATATCCTGTCGAGCCGGTTGGGGTAGCGATGATGATGCCGTCGGCAGGGAATTCCGAGACCGGCTCACCGGAGATGCTGGTCTGCAGGCGGAACAAGCGGGCGAATGCCCCTTTGCCGACGACGATGTCGTTGAGCGCCATGAAAGCGCCCACCTGCTCGCCGCCGCGGAGCACCCGCGACGCCAACATCATCCGCTGCTCGATCCGGAGCCGGCCGTCCATGGCTTCGGCGAGCGCGTCGAGCATGCCCTCCTGCGGCAGCGAAGCGAGAAATCCGAAGCCACCGAGGTTGATGCCCAGAACGGGCTTTCCAGAGGGTGCGCCCAGGCGCGTGGCCGCCAGAAACGTGCCGTCGCCGCCCATTGCGAGCAGGAAATCCGCGTCGCGGATCATCTCAGCCGGCTCGACGGCGAGCTCGGACATGGACAGCGCCGCGGCCTGCTCGGCAGGCAGCAAGGCCCGAATCCCACGCTCCCCGAACCAGGCGACGACGTCACGGACGGCGCTGGCGACGCTCCGCTTGTGGAGCGCCGGCACGAGGCCCACACAGCGGACTGACTTCGGGTCGAATGAGGCTGTCGATGGCGTGGCAGACGTCACTGAGGGCATCGCCTCCGTCACTCCGGCGCCAAGCGGTCAAGGTTGCGCTTGGCATCACCCAGCCCAGGGTCAGCGGCAAGCGCGGCGCGATACTCGGCGATCGCCTCATCTCGCTTCCCCTGCCGCTCATACACGACGCCGAGGTTGTTGTGCGCGGGCGCGTACTTCGGGTCTATCGCCAACGCCGCCCTATACTCCGTCGCCGCCTGGTCGAACTGCCCGAACTCCTCACAGATGATGCCGAGGTTGTTGTGGGCGATCACGTCCTTTGGCCTCAGCTTCAGCAAGGCGGCGTACTCAAGTTTCGCCTCATCGTACCGGTGGAGACGGAAATAGGTAGCCGCAAGGGCTTCGTGCACGGCTGCGTCATCAGGAGACTTCTGTGCGAGAGCGGACCACACGCGAATCGCATCGGCCTCGCTGCCGAGCTTGGCATAGGCGAGCCCAAGGTTGAACGCGGCGGGGTAGCTGTCCGGCGCCACTTTGAGGGCCTGGGCGAACTCCTTCACAGCGGCCTCGGCGCTGCCGTCGTCGAGTTCCATCGCGCCCAGGTTGATGTGGGCGCTGACGGATCCGGGGTTCAGCTCAGCGGATTTCGCGAACGCCTCTTTCGCCTCCGGCCTGGCGCCAAGCTGCTTTGCACACAGGCCGAGGTCGTAGTAGGCAGTGGCGTTGCTCTTGTCGAGAGCGACGGCCTGTCGGAACGCAGCGCGGGCCAGAGCGTACTCCCTGCGGTCGTAGCGGATCAGACCGAGATTGAGATAGGCGGCCGGGTCCTTGGTCGTACCGGCGAGGCGGGAGAGCTGCTCCAGCGCTTCGTCGCTCCTGCCGGCGGCCCGCAGCACGGTCGCCAGATTCAGCCGAAATGAGGTGCTGTCTGGCTTCAGCCCCACGGCCGTTCGATAGGCTGCGATCGCTTCTGCCGAGTGCCCTCTGCGTTCGCTCGCAACCCCGAGATTGTTGAAGGCGTCAGCGTTGCTCGGATCAAGCTCGACCGCGGCCGAGAACTCGCCGACGGCGTGATCGAAGTCCTCGAGCGCCAGGTAGACCGTGCCCAGGTTGTAATGCGGGACAGCGTAATGCGGCTGTAGCAGGATCGCTTGCTTGTAGTGCTCGATCGCCTCTTTGCTCTGCTTGAGCCCCCAGTAAGCGCTCCCCAGGTTATTCTCGGCCTCAGGCATCTTCGGGTCGAGGGCGAGAGCTTTCGCCAGGCTCGCGACCGCCTCGTCGTAGCGGCCGGCACGCAAGAGAGCTGATCCTAGCCAGGCCTGCGCGTTCGCGTCCTTCGGGTGCTCCTTCGCGGCTGCAGCGAACTGCTCAATCGCGCCCGCGAAGTCGCCCTTGTTGAAGGCCGCAGTGCCGAGATCGAGAGGATCGCTCGCCAAGCAGGCGGCCGTAAGGGCTAGAATCACAAACACCAGCAAGGCCGACGGCAGTGCCGCCGCCTGGGCGCAGCATAAGAGTTGAATGCGGCGTAGGAAGCGCCGCCCGGGGAGGGCGCGGCTGCACATAGGCTTCCCCTGATCCTTCTGTATCACCCCCGACCCACCCACATCCGGCGCAACGACCCGACGGCGCCCCGCGTAATGTAGCGAGTGTATCACAGCGCGCGTCAGTTTTCAAGGCAGTGAGGAGACGAGCGAGAGAGCGACTGGCGGGCTGCTCACGGGCGCCATCACAGATGGACCCGGCGCCTGACGAAGGGACGCGGTGGGAACCTGCCGAAGAGAGGCACGACTTCAGGAGGATTGACATGAAACTCGCTTTCAGCACGCTCGGCTGCCCCAACTGGGGGATCGACGAGATCATCGACTCGGCCCGCGCCAATGGGTACGACGGTGTGCAGTTGCGCTTCTACCAGGGAACCCTTGACCTCAAGAAAGCCCTGGCTGAGTTCCCGGGCGGCGCCCGCGAGTTTCGGCGGCGTTTTGAGCGAGTGGGACTGGCGATCTGCTGCCTCGACACTTCGATCGTACTGACAGCGAACGACGAGGGTATGAGCGAGGGGCAGCAGGTGATCGATCTCGCGCTGGCGCTCGGCGCCCCCTATCTGCGAGTATTCGGCGGGGAGATCCCTGAGGGCGAAACCAGGGACGAGGCGACGAAGAGAGCCGGCGAGAAGCTCGCCCGGATGGGCCGGCAGGCAGGGCAGCGCGGCCTGCGTGCGCTGCTCGAGACGCACGATGCTTTCTCCAGCGGCGCCCATGCGGCGGAGCTATTGGCCGTCGCGGGCGACGAGGGCACCGGAGTGATTTGGGATTTCCATCACCCGTTCCGGATGGGTGAGTCGCCGGAACAGACCGCCCGCCTGATCGGCAGCCGGACCTACCATGTGCACGTGAAAGACGCCAGGAAGGACGGGCAGCTTACTCTCATGGGCGAGGGAGAGGTGCCGACCAAGGACCTGCTGGCTCAGCTCCACAAGCTTGGCTACCGCGGGTATGTGTCGCTGGAGTGGGAGAAAGCGTGGCATCCGGAGCTGGCCGACGCCCAGGTCGCGTTCCCGCAGGCCGCGCGGTATCTGAGCGATCTTTTCAAGGATATTGGCATCCCGCGAGGCTAGCCCAGCGCCTCTCAGGGCTCCAGAAGGAATCCTGCCCGGTCTGCAGGGAAACTGCCGTCCGTAGGGAACACCACACACCGAGGGCCGCCGCCGGAGCCGGACCCGCCGAATGCTGTGCTCCGCAATATTGTCGGGCTCGACGTGAAACCATCGAGTGCCGAATTGCGTCTAATCTCTTGCGAGGGCGGCAAGCGTTCAGTCAGCCCCTGACGTACCGTCTCACGCCAACCGTTGTCCGAGGTGACCATGTCTTCTGCACGCGCTACCGTAGCGATATTTCTTCTGGCCGCCTGCTTCGCAGCACTCGGGGCCGCGCAGGCTGCCGAGAATCTGCGGCCGGAATGGTCCGTGGGACAGGACCAGGTTTCGCCGGAGCTCCTGAAAGTGACGCCGCCACCCCCGGCGCCGTCCGAATTGATTGTCACGGACGCCGTTGACTTCGCGCTCAGGCGCAACATCGGATTCCGCGGCACTATCCAGAACCTGCTCGTGCAGCGGTCCGCGCTCTATGTCACGCTCCAGCGCTGGAACCTCACGCTCAACGGCAGCGTGGATCGCGCCAAGAGCGACAGCGGGACGGCCACCGAATACAGCGCCGGCGGCTCATTCTTCTACACTGGCGTCACGGGAGCCAGCTTCTCCGTCTCCAGCGAACTCCAGAAGCTCGATTCAGTCGAAAAGGCGGAGACGGTCGCGGCCTCTCTCAGCCAGCCGCTTCTCGCGGGCAGCTTCAAGGCTTCGGCAGCCTATGAGGCGGTCAGGCAGGCGCGGAACAACTATCGCGCTGCCCTTCTGTCATACTTCATCAGCCGCCAGGACCTGATCGTTTCGGTGCTCTCGGCCTATTTCGATGCGGTAGAGAGCGGCCAGCTGGTCGGTATCCAGGAGTCCAGCGTGCGGCTAGCGGAGCAGGCCGTGACCGACGCACGACTGCGGCTCGAGGCCGGCCTCATCGCCGAGATCGACCTGACCAGGGCCGAACTGCAACTGTCCCAGAGTCAGGCAGCCCTAGTTTCCGCCCGCCAGTCGGAGCAGGATGCGGTGGATCAACTGCTGTTGCTCCTAGGACTGCAAGTCGGGGGCCGGCCCAAGCTTGCGACTACGGTAGAATACAAGCCGGTAGAGTTCAGCGCCGACACCACCGTGGCGGCGGCGCTGCAGCGCCGCCCGGAGATCCGACTCGCGGAACTCAGCATCGAGGACCTGGAGGCTGCGCTGCGCATCAACCGCAGCCAGCGCCTGCCCACTCTGGATCTGGTGGGGGCTTTCCAGCGGACCGGAGACGGGACTACGGACAAGACCTGGAGCCTGGGGCTTCAGGCCTCCGTCCCCATCGCATCCCGGGCACTCACCGAAGCCGTACGGCAGGCAAACTGGGCGCTTCTCGTCTCTCAGCAGGAACGCGAGGATCTGAAGCAACAGGTCACCGCTGACGTGCGGTCCCAGGTTCACGCTGCCGACGCCGCCCGCGCCAATGTCGACATCGCCGCGAAAGGACTGGAAGTGGCACAGCGCAGCTTCCAGATTGCGGGTAGAATGGTCGAAGAGGGGCTGGCGACGAACCGTGATCTGCTCGACGCCCAGAACGCGTTGGCCACGAGCGGGACTTCGCTCGTGACCGGCAAGATAAACTACTATCTGGCTACGGTGCGTCTGAAGCGCTCCATGGGGGTCGATGTAGGCACGGAGTTGCCTGCCGGACGCGCCGAGACGCCGGCGGCCGGCGGCGCGGGCGCGGAGGTCGGGGGTAAATGAGATGGCGAAATCCATTATCCGACCCGCGATAGCTATTGTGGCTATTCTGCTCGCCGCCTGGCAGGGCAAGTTGCTTCTCGCTCAGCTCGGTGACCCCACTGCCGGCATCGACATCGACACCGCTCTGGTCGGACAGGGGCCGTTCGTCGTCGGCATCTCCCGGGAAGGCACCCTTGGCAGCTCCAACGTCGACTCGGTGCGCGGCCCGAACATCGAGGCCACGCTCACCTGGGTGGCCGAGGATGGCAAGCGGGTGAAGAAAGGCGACCCCGTGGCGAAACTGGACACGAGCCAGTATCGCTTCGAGGTCGATTCCGCCCGGCTCCAGTACGAGAATCAGGCGGCCCAGGTAGACCAGGCGAAACGGAACACGACCCGCGACTACGAGTCAGCCAAGATGGATGTGGACAGGACGCTCCGGTCGTTGGACGTCCTCTCCCGATCGCTCGGAACAGAGACGCAGCAGGGCCAGGCACAGGTCGGCTACGACACCTGGAACCTCAAGTTCGCCGAGACCGACTACGACAAGCAACTGCGCCTTGGGCAGGCCAAGATCGTTCCTGCCATGGATGTCGAGCAGTCCCAGAGAAACGTTCGAAGCAAAGAGTACGCGCTGAACAAGTCCCAGAAGGATGTGAGCTATCTCGATGCGCAGCATACTGTGAAGAAGACGCAGGCGTCGGCCGATATCGACACTGCCAAGTTCGGTGAGGACCTCTCACATCGGCGGATCGGCGAGGCGGTCAGAAGCGCCGAGGAGCGGGCCAAGCTGAGCAAGCGCGAGCTGCAGGAGAGAGAGGAGAATCTGGCCCAGGGCGAGCTGAAGTCGCCTCGAGAAGGGGTGGTGGTCCTGGGCAACACCTGGGATGAGAACGGCCGCCGCACGCTGCGGGAGGGGGACCGGTGCTGGCCCCATATGAAGATCGCCGATATCACCGAGCTCGGCGCGCTCCAAGTCAGCGTCCGAGTCGACGAGGCGTCGGCTAATCGCTTGAAATTGGGACAGGAGACCAGGATCACGGTGAAGGGCGTGGCCAAACGTGAGTTCAAGGGCAAGGTGCTGAGCATTGGCGCCGTGGCGCGGCAGCTCATGTTCTGGGAAGACTCAAATGCGGATACGAATATGCGCTACTTTGACGTCACGGTGAACGTCTTGGAGGCGGACCCGACAGTGGTCAAGCCGGGCATGAAGGCCAAAGTCAGGTTTGTGTCCGAGCTGATCAAGGATGCGATCTATGTACCGGTGAGTGCGGTATTCGACCGGCCGCCCCGCGGCCAGTTCGTGTACGTGCAGCACAGCGGCCGCTTCGAGGAGCGCAAGGTCAAGACCGGCAAGCGCAACGATGAAGCGGTTGTGGTCACCGAGGGCCTGCGGAAGGGTGAACGGGTCGCTCTCAGCGACCCGACCAAGGTTGGGGCCGAGTGATGCTCCAGGATCCCCACGTCGGCTTGGCGGCTCAGCCGCCGTCAGCCGGCCAGCCGAATAGATGCAACGATGGCGCCGCGGTCGTCTTCACGGAAGACCTGTCGAAGCAGTACCTAGCGGGCGCCGCGAGCGTCCACGCGCTTCGCAGCATCTCCATCACGGTGGCCCGCGGCGAGATGGTCGCGATCATGGGGCCTTCAGGGTCGGGGAAGACAACGCTGCTCAACCTGCTCGGCTGCGTCGATCGGCCGACGCGCGGCCACTATTGGCTGGATGCTGAGGACGCGAGTCGCCTTGCCGACGGAGCGCTTTCCCGGATCCGCAACGAGAAGATCGGGTTCATCTTCCAAACCTTCAATCTGCTGCCGAGGCTGACCGCGCTCGACAATGTGCGCCTTCCATTGCTCTATTCCCATCGTCGGATACCGAGGGAAGGGCCTCTTGCCGCGCTCCACCGCGTGGGACTCGCTCAGCGCACCCATCACCGTCCCGACCAGCTCTCCGGCGGCCAGCAGCAGCGTGTAGCCATCGCGAGGGCGCTGGTGATGCAGCCCAGCATCGTCCTGGCGGACGAGCCGACGGGGAATCTCGACTCTCGGTCGGGCGAAGAGATCATGCAGATTCTCCAGCAACTGAATGGCGAGGGCGTCACCATCATTACCGTCACACACGATCCGAGGGTGGCGCAGCACTCCACTCGCATCATCGAGATGCGTGACGGGCGCGCCATCGCCGATCGTCCGATAAGCGACCGGCTGGAGGCGGGAAAGGTGCTGGCGGGAATGCCGGCGCCCGAGCCGGATTCGGTGGGAGGCGGGCAATCATGAATCGCACGCGAACAGGAGCGGTCACACTGGCGGTGGTGGTGCTCGGCGCTGCCGCCTTCGCCAAATGGCCAAGATCTGAGAAAGTGACGGCAGCGGGGTCGACGATTCCGACCGCTATCGTGAAGCCGGCCTCGTTCGACGTGGCGCTTTCGGTGATCGGGGTCGTCGATGCGGCGAAGGCCGTTCCCGTGGTCAATGAGGCCCCGCGCACGCAGATTGTCTGGATGGAAACCGATGGAAAGACCGTGAAACCCGGCGATGTGATCATGCGCCTGAATGACGCAGAGATGAAGAAGACGGTCACCGATCAGGAGCAGCAGGACGCGCAAGCCGTCGACAAGGCAAAGACCGATGTCGCCGAGGGCACGAAGCGCATTCAGAACGCGAAGGCAGGGGTGGAGAAGGCGAAGGGCGACCTGAAGCTCGCGCAGGAGCAGAACAAGGCCGCGATCGAGAAGGCCCAGGCCGAGATCGACTTCATGCAGAAGGAAGTAGAGCTCGCTCAGGGCCAATTCGACAAACGAAAGCAGCTTTGCTCTGAGAAGCTGATGCCCCTGACCCAACTCGAACAGGCTCAGGACGAGTTGCGCGGCAAGCAGTTCGGGCTGGAGAAGGCGAAACGAGCCCTCGATCAGGCCAAGACGGACGCGGACGCCACCGAGAAGGTCAAGCAACTCGACATCCGCAAGGCTGAGATCGAACAGGCCTCGGCGGAATCCGCTCTCGCCCAGACCAAGGCAGAGAATGCCCGCTCCCAGTCTGTCAGAACCCTCAAGCTCGACGAGGCGCGGGACCAGCTGGCGGGCACGGTGGTGAAGGTCTCCGCGGCCGGCATGCTTCTGGTCGAGCAACGGTGGGATGACGGCATGCGGCCGTTCAGGGTGGGCGATGAGGTGTACGAGGGTGCGCGCCTTGCCAGTATCATTGACCCGGCGAAGATGCGGGTGAAATGCGATATCAGCGAGGGCGACATCGAGCGGGTAAAGTCCGGGCAGATGGCCGTCGTCCAGGTTGCCGCGATCGGCGGTCGGACCCTTCATGGCACGGTGAAGAACATCGACAATCTGGCTCGAGAGCGGGGCTGGTGGGAGGGCGGAACTCCGGGCAAGCGGGTGTTCTCTGCTATGATAGATCTATCGGATGGCGATACACGGCTCCGACCCGGGATGGGCGCCACCGTACAGATACTGTTGGAGAAGGCCGACACGGGGCTCGCGGTGCCGATCGAGGCCCTGTTCGCGAGAGACGGCAAGCCCTACGTCTATCACCAAACCTCCGACGGCTATCGTGAGGTGCCGGTCAAGATCATACAGCGAAACGAGATGACTGCGGCGGTCAGCGGAAACCTGAAGTCGGGCGACACGGTGGCCTGCGACCAGCCGCCCGCCGGCATGAGGGCGGGCGCGAAGGAGCACCACACGTGAGGGCCATGCCGGCGCCGGAGCGGCCGATCGCGATCGCGCGCGGCCGCGACAGGGGCTTTATGAGCGCCGCCCGAGGGAAGCTATTCATCGGCGGCCTCACGCCGATCATCGTGCTTGCCATGCTCGCCGCAGGGGGCGCGTACTTCGGGCGCGTCTCCGCTGCCAAGAAGACGAGAATCGAGCGCGAGAAGGAACAGCAGACGATCGCTACCGTGGCCGTCACCCAGGGGGACTTCGAAGTCTCCGTGACCTCGGTCGGGAAGGTTGGCGCGCTCAAGTCAAAGCAAGTCATGTCGGAGATCAGCGGGGAGATCGTGAAGATCGTGCCAAACGGGGCGCGCGTGAAGAAAGACGACGTCATCGTGGTGCTCGACGTGCCGAGAATGGCGCGGCAGGTCAGGGACATACAGTCCCAGTACGATGACGCGGTTGCCCAGTTTGAGCGGAAGAAGCGCGATCTCGCCGCCGACGTCGAGCGCGCGAAGATCACGCTGGACCAGGCGCAGAAGGACCTCGACCGCTTCGAGTCGACCCAGCAGGCGGATATCGATACCAAGAAGAGCCAGAAGGGCTATGACGAGCAGGACCTCACTATCAACCGCTCGCGATTCGATCGCAAGAGCACGCTGGCCGACCAGGCGCTTCTTCCGAGACGTGACGTCGAGTTGGCCACCGCCGACATCAAGGCCAAGGAGTTTGGCCTCGAGCGGGAGGGCAAAGACCTCGAGTTAGCCGAGGCGAAGAAGACATCCGATATGCTGGACAAGCAAGCTGCGGTGAATAAGGCGAAGGCCGATCTCGCACGCGCCGAGGCAGCTCAGCAGGACGAGACCCAGAACGCCAAGATGAACGTTCAGATCAATAAGCAGCAGCTCTCCCGCGCCCAGGATCAGCTTTCCAAAGCGGTCATCAAGGCGTCCGGTGACGGGATCGTGGTGCTTGCCGATGCCGATCAGCCCGGCGTTTCCCGGCCGCTCGAGGCCGGGGATCGCGTGTGGGAGAGCCTGAAGGTTGCGACCATCCCCGATCTCAGCAAGATGCAGGTAACGCTGGATCTGCCGCAGGAGCAGTCGCGGGCGGTCAAGCGAAAGCAGTCGGTCATCGTCACCGTCGACGCCGTTCCAGGCGTGCAGTTTCCGGGAGAGGTCGCCGAGGTGTCCCAGACGGCGAAAGAGGCCATCATGAGCGGAACCGGGATTCCGACCGGTGAGCGGGCGTTCCCGACCAAGATCGACATCACGGATGCAAAGAAAGCTCCCCTGCGTCCGGGCATGACCGCCAGTGTGAGGATCGTCACCGAGCGTATACCGAAGGCTATCAGCGTGCCGATCGAGTGCGTGTTCGACCAGGACGACCGGAAGATCGTGTACGTCGACAGGAAGGGCCACTTCAGCCAGACCGAAGTGGAACTCGGCCCCCAGAACGACGATGTGGTCGTGATCAGGCACGGCCTGAAACCGGGCGAGCGCATCGCGCTCCGCGATATTGGCGCCCGCGGCACTCGGATAACCTCTGCCAGCACGAAGAAAGGATCGTCCGAGCTTCCGCTCTAGCGCGGCGACGGCGGAGCGACGCACAGGACCCAGAGGTAAGACCACGTGAAGATCTGGTCAGCCATCCTCACCGGCATCAGCGAACTGCTTGGCCACAAGCTGCGTTCGCTGCTGACCATGCTGGGGGTTATTTTCGGCATCGCTTCTGTGATCGCCATGGTGTCCATCGGCGCCGGCGCGCGTCAGGAAGCGCTGGAGCAGATCAAGCTCATGGGCGTGAATGTCATACAGGTGAACCGCAAACCCCTCTCTGGCGACCTGGCTCGCGACGGCGAGAAAGACTCGCCCAACGGCCTCACCTACGGCGACGCGCTTGCCGTCAAGAAGTTGTACTCCGCCGCCCGCCTGGTGGTGCCGGTCTGCCGGGTTTTCGGTGACGCTCGCATGGTAGACAAGACAATCCCCTCCAAGATCTTCGGAACGATGGCCGACTACCCAGAGGTCTCCCGTTTCAGAGTGGCGGAAGGCAGGTTCCTGGACGCCCATGACGTCTCGGAGCGAGCGCCTGTGTGCGTCATCGGCTCGGATGTCAAGCGCGCCGCGTTCTTCCTCGACAACCCAGTGGGGAAGCCGCTGCGCATCGGCAGCCGGAACTTCCGGGTGATCGGGGTTATGCAGGAGCGATCGGCGCAGTCCGGCCGCAGCCGGTTCTCGCTGCGAGACATGAACCAGGACGTCTACATCCCGATCACGGTAGCGATGGATGAGTTCCAGATATACGTCGAGCAAGCGATCCCGATGGATATCGGTGGTTTCCGGACTATGCTCACCAAGATGACTCGCCGGCCGCCCACCGAGCTTCGCCCGGTCACGCAGGTCATCGTACAGGTCCCGGACGAGGACCAGACCTGGGAAGCGGCTCGTGTTGCCCGCCGCATACTCGATCGTCGCCACAAGACCATCCCGGATTACGAGATCATGATTCCGGCGGAGCTGCTGCGCCAGAGCCGCCAGACGCAGCGTATCTTCAACATCGTGATGGGCGCCATCGCGAGCATCTCACTTCTCGTCGGCGGCATCGGGATCATGAACATCATGCTCGCCACCGTCACCCAGCGCCAGCGAGAGATCGGCATCCGGCGGTGTGTCGGCGCCAGCCAGTCCGACATCGTGCGGCAGTTCCTGCTCGAGTGCCTGGTCATTACCAGCATCGGCGGCCTGGTGGGCATCGGGCTTGGGATCGAAATGGCGGATCTCATTTCGAAGTACGCGAACTGGCCCACGATCGTCTCTGGCCAGGCGGTGCTGCTCTCGCTCGTGGTGGCAACTGCGACCGGTCTGGTCTTCGGCCTCTACCCCGCTGTTCGCGCCGCCAGCATCCAGCCGATGGAGGCCCTGCGTTCCGGCTAGCAGGGCGGCGAGGGCCTCTCCCGCCTATCAGCAGAGGGGATCGCGCCTGGTCGAGGGAATCCAGAATGGCCGCGGCCAGTCGCCGCGCGCATCAAGCAGCCCAAAAGTAAGCAAGCGCCAAGAGCGCCCCATGGAGTGAGACCATGCTAGAGATCGGCCAGCAGGAAATCGACGCAGTCGCGCGAGTCATCAAGAGCGGGCATCTGTTTCGTTACGGCGACCCGAAAACGGGCCACTTCAACGAGTGCAATAAGTTCGAGAAAGAGCTCGCTGCGATGGTGGGCTGCGAGTACGCGCTGAGCGTCACCAGCGGCACCGCCGCGCTGATCTGCGCGCTGGTCGGATTGGGCGTCGGCCCCGGCGATGAGGTGATCCTGCCCGGCTATACCTTCATGGCGTCGGCTCTCGCTCCGCTGGCCATCGGGGCGATTCCCGTCATTGCCGAGATCGACGAATCACTCACCCTCGATCCAAAAGATGCCGAAGCGAAGATCACGCCGCGCACGAAGGTCATCATGCCGGTGCACATGTGCGGCCTTCCGGCGAATCTCGACGCGATCATGCGGGTGGCCCGGCGACACAAGGTGAAGATCGTCGAGGACGCCTGCCAGGCGGACGGCGGCTCCTACAAAGGCAAGCGCCTTGGGTCGATCGGCGATGTCGGCGCGTTCAGCTTCAACTTCTACAAGAACATCACCTGCGGCGAGGGCGGCGCCATCGTAACCGACGACAACGTAGTCTTCGAGCGAGCGCTGATCCACCACGACGGCGGCGCGCTCTTCAGGCCGCACGCCAAGGATATCGGCGTGCCCTTCTTCGCGGGCTGGAATTTCCGCCTCAACGAGATCCTCGGAGCTGTCCTCCGAGTGCAGCTCAAGCGTATCGACGGCCTGCTGAAGCGAACCCGTGCCGCCAAGCATCGCATCGTCGAAGGCCTCTCGGGCTCTCCGGGCCTCACATTCATCACGCACAATGATCTCGAGGGCGACTGCGGCACGACCGTCGGCTTCCTATTCGACAGTCAGTCGCGAATGCGGCGATTCCTGCAGGCGCTCGGAAAACAGAACGTTGGGGCCTGGTCGCCGATCGACAGCGGTCGGCACGTCTATACCAATTGGGAGCCGGTTATGGAGAAGCGCGGCTCGTACCATCCGGCGATCGACGCGTACCGGCGCACCGAGAACCGGGACGCCAACCACAACTACCGCGCCGACATGTGCCCCCGGACGCTGGACATCCTGAGCCGGACCGCCTTCATCAACACCTCCCCGCAGCAGAAGGCGGCCGACATACGCGGCGTCATCACAGCCTGCAAGAAGGCTGCGGACGCGGTCCGGTAGCGGTCACGATGGCTTGCCCGGGTACCGGGATCGAGGTGATCAACCAAGTAAGCACGGGACAGATCCGCTCCGTTCTTTTCGACTTCGACGGCACCCTCTCGCTCATCCGGGAGGGGTGGCAGCACGTCATGGTTCCGATGATGGTCGAGCTTCTGCTCGACACGCCGAAGCACGAGTCCGAGGTCGAGATACAGGCATGCGTCTCCGCGTATGTTGAGGAGCTGACGGGGAAACAGACGATCTACCAGATGCTTCGTCTGTGCGAGGAGATCCAGAAGCGCGGCGGCCTGCCGAAGGACCCGATCGAGTACAAGCGCGACTACCTCGCCCGACTCTGGGAGCGCATCAAGACGAGAGTCGCCGATCTCGAATCCGGCGCCGCATCCCCTGACGGCTGGCTGGTGCCGGGAGCGCGGCCGCTGCTAGAGGCCCTCACGGCCCGCGGCGTCATCCTCTACCTCGCGAGCGGCACGGATCACGCGGATGTCCTCCGGGAGGCGGCGGCCCTCGGCGTCAGCCGGTACTTCGGCGAGCGCATCTACGGCGCGCTCGACCGGTACTGGGAGTTCTCGAAGGAGATTTTGATCGGCGAGATCATCCGGAATCACGGCCTCCACGGGCCGGAGTTCGCGGGGTTCGGTGACGGTTTCGTCGAGATCGGGAACACGAAGGCGGCGGGCGGGATCGCCATCGGCGTCGCCTCAGACGAAAAGCGCAAAGAAGGGATAAACGAGTGGAAGCGTCAACGCCTGATCCGCGCGGGCGCCGATCTGATCATCCCCGATTTCCG
>Ga0187866_1002251_pt1 | contig 16370 bp, 10 predicted proteins | sample June2016WEW_11_1_3_FD_133013 | JGI IMG/M metagenome (GOLD analysis project Ga0187866, IMG submission 133013) | Peatland microbial communities from SPRUCE experiment site at the Marcell Experimental Forest, Minnesota, USA - June2016WEW_11_150 | ecosystem: Environmental > Terrestrial > Soil >...
CGCTACATTGCAGATCACGGTACGCTCAAGGTCGAGATGCGCGATCTTCTGGATGACGGAACGGAGATATTGAGAGGGGACAGCCATCACGATCATGTCCCGCTTCTCGGAGGACGCTTCGATGTCACTGGAGAACTTCAGATTCGGGGGAAGAGGGACGCCGGAGAGGAATTCAGGATTCTCGCGTTTCTCACGCATGAGGTCCACCTGGTCCTGCGTATAACACCAGAGCGTGACGTCATGGCCATTGCCGAGTAATACCAAAGCGAGAGTTGTACCCCAGCTACCGGCTCCAAGGACAGAAACTTTCATTGCGATGGGTACTTTTCTGGAGTGCTATGCGATCATGGGGTGGCTCAGGGCCATCGGGGGATATCGCCGTAGAGAGCCTACAGGCCGGTGCTGGTTTCCCGAACTTTCTTTCGAGTGAAGCTTGTGATCTTCTTCTCGGTCCCATCTATCAAACGCTTGATATTATGGCGGTGTGAGTAAACCAACAGGATGGCGACGGACAGGCTAAACACGATCAGCGTCCTGTAACTCTGGATCTCGTCCCCAAAGATGTTGTGCCGCACAAATAATGAAACCGGGAAGGCAACGGCAGCGGCAATTGAACCCAAAGAAACATATTTATACACCAGGAACACAAGGAAAAACACGCCGATGGAGATTGCGGCTTCTGTCGGGGCGACGCCGATCAACATCCCCGCACCAGTAGCGATTCCTTTTCCCCCCTTGAAGCCTGCGAACACAGTCCATATGTGTCCGACGATAGCAGCGCCGCCGCAGATCATCTGAATGATGGTGAAATCATCAAACGGCGTCCTGTTGTAGAACGGCAGTGAAGGATCCCAGAAGAGACGCGAAATCAAGGCCGTTGCGATCACGCCTTTGGCCATATCAACACCCATGACCAACACGCCTGACTTCCACCCGAGCACGCGGAAGACATTGGTGCCACCGGCATTCCCGCTCCCCTTCGTACGGATATCGAAACCGTGCTTCCACTTTGACAGGATAATGCTCGTCGGAATGGATCCTACTATGTAACTCAGGAGAATGACGATCGCGAGATTGATCATCCTTCAGGACCTTTCGTTTCTCTTGCTAAAAGCCATATGTATAAAATGTAGCGAGTCACTGAATGAGATGCAACAAAATTCAGAACGATTCCTGCTTTTCGCTTACATAAGGCCCTTTGTTTTCCACCGTTCAAGAATTAAACACCCAAGGTCGATGTCTTCCTGGGTCGTAATCTTGATGTTGTCGTACGAGCCTTCAACGATCTTCACCTTGACGCCAAGGCGTTCGACGAGCCCCGATTCGTCAGTTCCATAGAAACGATCCTGCTTCGCCTGTTTGAATGCTTTCATAAGAAGCGCCGCTCTGAAAGCCTGCGGCGTCTGAACAAGCCAAAGCGCATTCCGATCGAGGGTCTGGTCGAAGAACTCGCCTCCCCGTGAACGCCGGATAGTATCTTTCGGCTGGACGGCAAGAACCGCAGCCTCGTGCTCCCTGCAAGTCTTAATCAGATGCGATATCCGTTTCGATTCAATGAACGGTCGCACTCCATCATGGACAAGGACGATATCCGTTGGTTTGAACGTGAATCGCCGCAGCGCATTAAAGACCGAGTCCTGTCTTTTCTCTCCGCCAACTGTCACCATGCTCACCTTGTGCAGCCGATAATGGGAGATGAGCGACTCCATTTCCGCGATCGACTGTTCCGGAACAGCGACAGCGATCTCGTCGATGTCCGGGCAATGTTCGAACCGCTGGAGGGTATGCACGATGATCGGCTTGTCACGGAGGACGAGGAACTGCTTCTTAACGGAGCCGCCGAGGCGTTTTCCAGAACCTGCAGCCGGAACGATAGCAAATGCTTTCGGTCGGAGCTTTGACATAAGAATGACAAGATGCGGACTTCACGCCTCCTGGTCAACCAGGAAGCGGTGAAGCCCGAATTGTTAGAGAACCAGCATCGCGTCGCCGTAGCTGTAAAAGCGATACCCTTCTTTGATGCCTCGCTTATACGCCCGCATCACAAAGTCGTGCCCCGCGAACGCGCTGACGAGCATCAGCAGCGTCGATTCGGGGAGATGGAAATTCGTGATGAGCTTATCGGCGATTTTGAAATCGTAAGGGGGAAAAAGAAACTTGTCCGTCCATCCTTTTGAGGGTTTCAGGTGACCGTCAGACGTGACGCTTGATTCGAGTGCCCTGCACGTGCTTGTTCCCACAACGAACACATTGTGCTTGGAATCGATCACCTTGTTGATCGCGTGTGCCGCCTCAGCTGTGATTTCGTAGTACTCAGAATCCATTTTGTGCTTTGTCAGATCTTCCACCTCGACGGCCCTGAATGAACCAAGCCCGACATGCAGCAATACAGGGACGATCTTCACCCCTTTGCTTTCGATCTTTTTCAGGAGCGGTTTCGTGAAATGGAGTCCGGCGGTCGGCGCAGCCACTGCGCCGAGGACGCGGGCATACACGGTCTGGTATGAATCCTTGTCCTTCTCCGTCGCGTCACGCTTGATATAGTACGGAAGCGGGGTGATACCGATTCTCTCAATGATTTTGAAGAAGTCCCCTTTGTGATTGAAGCGGACAGTACGGCCCCGCGACGTCGTGTTATCGATCACCTCGCACCAGAGTTTCCCGTTGTCGAAGAAAATCTTGTTGCCGATACGCACTTTGCGGGCGGGATCGACGATGACGTCCCAGATATTCTCTTCGGCATTCAGCTCCCGAAGAAGGAACACTTCGATTTTCGCGTTGGTCTTTTCTTTCTTTCCAAACAGACGGGCCTGGAACACTTTGGTCTCGTTCACCACCAGGCAATCCCCTTTGTTCAAATGGTCCACGACCTCATAAAATTTCCGATCGTCGATCGACTCGTCGGCCCGGTTCAGCACCATGAGCCTGGAGTGATCGCGCGGCTTCGCAGGAAACTTCGCTATCAGATTACGCGGCAAAGGATACTTAAAATCAGAGAGTTTCATCGCTCAGCGCCTCTCTCAATATTGGATGAGTGTGGACAAACTCGGTTGTTAACTCTGTGTGCCCGCCCCTACAAAGAGGGCGGGCACGACAGCACTCTTTCAGACCATGGAGCTTACTTCTTGCGTGTCGTCTTGCCTTTCGAATCCTTCTTCGACTCGAGCGCTGCGTGTGCAGCCGCGAGGCGAGCGATAGGCACGCGGAATGGTGAGCAGCTTACGTAGTTCATGCCGATGCGGTGACAGAACTTGACGCTTTCCGGATCACCACCATGCTCTCCGCAGATACCGACCTTGAGATGCGGACGTGTTGATCGGCCTCTCTCGATACCGACCTTCATCAGCTCGCCGATGCCTTCCTGATCGATTGACTGGAACGGATCAATGGGAAGGATCTTTGCGTTCAGATAGTCGGGGAGAAAGCTTCCGATATCATCACGCGAGAACCCGAATCCCATCTGTGTCAGGTCATTGGTGCCATAGCTGAAGAACTCCGCCGTCTCCGCCATTCGGTTCGCCGTCAGGGCGGCGCGCGGGATTTCGATCATCGTTCCATAGAGGAACGAAATCTTCTTCACTCCCAGCTTTGCACATACCTCAGGATAGACCTTGTCCAGGATCACCTTCTGGTTGTTCAGCTCGTTCACGTGACACGTGACCGGCACCATAATCTCCGGGTTGGCCTTCTTTCCTTCCTTCACGAGCTCACCGGCCGCTTCCAGAATGGCGCGGATCTGCATCTCTGTGATTTCTGGATAAGTAACACCGAGGCGGACGCCGCGATGGCCAAGCATCGGGTTGTTCTCATGGAGTGATTCTGCGCGCTTGTGGAGCTCCGCCATATTCACGCCGAGTTCCTTCGCCAGTGCCTGCAATCGTTCCTCGCTGTGCGGAACGAACTCGTGCAGCGGCGGGTCAAGCAGGCGGATCGTCACCGGACGTCCGTCCATCACTTCCAGCGTCGCCTTGATATCGCTCTTTACAAACGGGAAGAGCTCATTGAGCGCCAAACGTCGTTCTTCTACCGTTCCGCTCATGATCATTTTCCGGAGGAGGAACAGCGGTTTGTCGCTTCCTTCTCCGTAGAACATGTGCTCCGTGCGGAACAGTCCGATGCCTTCCGCACCGAATTCGATTGCCTTGGCGGCGTCCTTCGGCGCGTCAGCGTTCGTCCTGATGCGAAGAACACGGACTTTATCGACCATTTTCATGAGCTCGACGTACGACTTGTTATGCTCGAGGTCCACATCGACCAGCGGAAGACTGCCCTGATAGACGACTCCCTTGGTGCCGTTCAGGCTGATCCAGTCGCCCTCTTTCACGACCGCGCCTTTCTTGGTCTTGAAGGACTTTCCATCATCAGCCACTTCGATATCACTGCAACCGACGATGCAGCATTTGCCCCAGCCACGGGCAACGAGTGCTGCGTGCGATGTCATGCCACCTTTGCTCGTAAGGATTGCCTGTGCTTTGTGCATCCCATCCACATCCTCAGGTGAAGTCTCCTCGCGGACCAAGATGACCTTCTCACCGCGTGCTGCCCAAGCCACCGCATCTTCCGACGTAAACACCGCGCGCCCCTTCGCCCCTCCCGGACCCGCAGGCAAACCCTTCGCGATCGGCGGAGTAGTCAATTCGGCCTTCGGATCCAGCATGGGAAGCAGAAGTTCGACGAGCTGGTTTGGAGCGACACGCATAAGAGCTGTCTCCGCGTTAATCAGCTTTTCCTTCACCATATCGGTCGCCATGCGAACAGCTGCGACGCCATTTCGCTTGCCGACTCGGCACTGCAGCATGAAGAGCTTCCCGTTTTCAATCGTGAACTCAATATCCTGCATGTCTTTGTAATGCTTCTCGAGGCGATTCTTGATCGTGTCGAGTTCCTTATACAGCTTCGGCATGATCTCATGCAGCGTGGGAAGAGTGCGGCTCTGATCATTCTTCGAGTACTCATTGATCGGACCGGGCGTCCTGATGCCAGCTACGACATCTTCGCCCTGTGCGTTGACCAAATATTCTCCGTAGAACTGGTTCTCGCCGTTCCCCGGATTGCGGCTGAACGCAACGCCAGTAGCACACGTGTCGCCCATATTACCGAACACCATTGTTTGCACGGTCACAGCAGTACCCCACTCATCGGGGATCTTCTCGATGCGGCGATACTCATATGCGCGTTTTCCATTCCAGCTTGAAAACACTGCACCGACACCTCCCCAGAGCTGCTCGTACGGATCGTCTGGGAACGGCTTGCCCAAAGTGTCCTTGATCTTCTGCTTGAACTCGGTGACCAGCATCTTCAGATCGTCGATGGAGAGCTCCGTGTCACTCTTGTATCCTTTGCTGTGCTTCACTTCCTCGAGTCTTTCATCAAGCACTTTGCGGATACCCTTGCCGTCTTTCGGCTCTATGCCGGCAGCCTTTTCCATGACGACATCCGAGTACATCATGATGAGACGCCGGTAGGCATCATAGACGAACCGTTCGTTCTTCGTCAGTGCGACGAGTCCACCGATTGTCTTCTCGCTCAATCCGACGTTCAGCACTGTTTCCATCATACCCGGCATCGATTTCCGCGCACCGGAGCGGACAGATACGAGGAGCGGATTCCTGGAGTCACCGAATTTCTCCCCCATCAGTTTTTCGACCTTGCGGAGTGCTCCCTCTACCTGACCCTGCAACTCTTTGGGATACTTGAGCTTGTTCGCCAAGTAGGTTGTGCAAACCTCCGTCGTGATCGTGAAGCCGGGGGGAACCGGCAGTCGAAGTTTCGGATGGCCGGCCATCTCAGCGAGATTGGCCCCCTTACCACCGAGCAATTCCTTCATTGATTCATTCCCGTCGGCTTTTCCGCCGCCGAAGAAGTACACGTATTTTCGATTTTTGGCCATAGTTGTGTTCTCTCTTTCCCTGTTGCTTATTCCTCTATTAAGTGCGAAGCAGTAGTCGAGTTTTTCGTTGGTATCACATATTGCACTTCTTTTAGAAACATCTCAGCCACGCCTTTTGAAGCAGGGCTGTCGAAATCTCTTTCCATTCTCTCCGGGTGCCATTGGACAAGCATCAAAAAAGGCATCCGGTCTTTCATGATCCACTCTGCGGCCTCAATCACTCCATCCGATGACACAGCACTTGCCATCAGGCCATTGCCCAGGTGATCGACCGCCTGATGATGGGATGAGTTCACATTCAGCGATTCCCGCCCGGTTAGCGTGTGCAGGAGCGATTGCCCTTCGATTCGGATCTCATGGTCGAATTCATAGTTCTTTTCCCGGGCGTGATCGTCAAAGCCGGCCGAAGGGAGATCCAGGACAAGCGTTCCCCCGAGGTACACATTCATGACCTGCATTCCCCGGCAGATCCCCACGATCGGCAAATTGCGATCGAGGGCGTGCTCGATCGCGTTGAATTCAAACTCATCGCGCGAACCGATGACATCCTTCGACTTGCCAAGAGAGTCCTTGACACCGAAGTACCGCGGGTCCACGTCTCCGCCGCCAGTCAACAACAGTCCATCGACCTGATCAATTTCTTCCAGGTTTTGCCGCACGTGCGACAGCACTATGAATTCGATCCCCTGGCTCACTCGCTTCAGCCATTCGGTGTAGAATGCGAGATTTGGCTTCAGGGTATCTGTAATTCCAATTTTCATCTCGAAATACTTTCAGATCCTTTCGAGAAGATCATTCAGCAGAGACTCGCCCTGAAGAATGGTCTGCTCAATCTCGACGTAGTAGAGAGCAATCGTCTCGAGAAACGCTTTGTGGACCTCGCTCTTCGAATCGAGTCGGGCAACGTCTTTCTCGGTCGTCACCAGGAAATCGACACGGGATTCACGCGCCATGTTTTCCAATTCGGCGAGCTCGCTCTGGGTGTATGCGTGATGGTCCGAAAACGCGACGTGCTTCCGTACGTCGAGCCCAATCGAGCGCAGCGTCTTTTCAAAAGACTCAGGGTTGCCAATTCCGGAGAATGCCATCGCTGTCTTCCCCTTCAGCCCTCCCAGGTCGACACTGAATCGTGTACTTGCTTTTCTAAACGCCGAGACCTTCGTCGTCAATCCAATCGCCGGTTTGTCCGTCCAGCGGCGAAGCAAACGCAGCGCTTCCTCAGAATGCTCAACGTTCGCACATCTCGAGACCGCGATCAGAGATGTCCGTCTCAGAGAACTTAACGGCTCCCTCCGGTTTCCCGCTGGCAACAACCGCCCAGGGTCTCTCACTTCCTCGGCCGAGAGTATCACAACATCCGCATCGCGCCTGATGTAGCGATGCTGAAACCCATCATCGAGAACAACGACATTCACCCCGAATGTGCTGACGGCATACCGTGCGCCGCGAACGCGCTGCTCATCCACGACCACGACGGCTCCTTCAAGCTTTGCCGCCATCTGCGCCGGCTCATCTCCCGACTCGGACGCTTCCGCACAACGAACAGTTCCATTGCTCACAACGAGCGTGCCGCTGGTAGCCCTTTTGTAGCCACGGCTGACGACAGCGACCTTACGTCCTTTATGAATCAACCTCCTGACGAGGAGCTCAACAAACGGGGTCTTTCCGACACCGCCTGCCGAGATGTTGCCCACGGAGATCACAGGGACTCCGACGGATTGACTTCTCAACATCCCGATATCAAAGAACCAATTGCGAATAACCACGCCGGCACCGAACACATACGAGAGAGGGAGCAAGAGTGGCCGCATTGAATTCACGATCACACCATTTCGAGGATTCGTTGTGCAACCCGCGAGGATGCACCAATCTCACCCAGCTTTCCTCTCACCAAGGAGAGCTCCTGTTTCATTGTTGAGAGCAACTCTCCGTTGCGCAGTATCGCAACAACCTCACGAGCAAGCACTGAGGCAGTCGCTCGATGTTGAATGAACTCCGGGACGATCTGCTTTCCCGCCACGATGTTCACAAGACCGATGTTGTTCACTCGGATCAGCAGCCGGCCGATGAGGTACGTCGGCCAGGACGTTTTGTAAACGACAACCATCGGAGTGCCGAACATTCCTGTTTCGAGCGTCGCAGTTCCCGAAGTTACAAGAGCAAAGTCAGCATTCTGCATGACATCGTATGATGCGTTCTTCACAAGCCGGATGCCTTCTACGTTGTAGAAGGTGCGGAAGTATTCCTCCTGAAGTGTCGGTGCGACGGCGACGACGATTTCCATTCCCTCATCCCGCGCTATGGATCTCGCCGCCTGCAGCATCACCGGAAAGATCATTTCGATTTCCTGTTTCCGACTCCCTGGCACAAGCGCCAGTACCTTCTTGTCCGCAGAGAGCCCATACCGTTTGACGAAGCTTTTCCGATCAAGCTCGGACCTGAGGCCTTCGAGGAGTGGGTGCCCCACGAACTCAGCGTCAATTCCCTCTTTATGATAGAGGTCGACCTCGAAAGGGAAGATTACCAGCATCTTGTCGACGATCCCTCGCATTTTCCTTACACGGGATCGATGCCACGCCCATACTTGAGGACTGATATAATAAACGACCTTCGCCCCACTTCGTTTCGCAGATTTGGCGAATCGGAGATTAAATCCTGGATAGTCGATCAGCAGGACGACGTCCGGCTTTTTATGCCGGAGCACAGTTTCCAGCGTGTTTTTCATCGAGCGGATGACCGGCAGATGCCTGATCACCTCGGCAAAGCCCATAAATCCGAGCTCGTTCACATGGTAGATCAGCTGCATCCCTTCCTGCTTCATCCGGTCTCCACCAACACCGAAAATCTCAACTCCGGGATTTGCTCTTCTAAGCTCGCGGACCACCCCTGATCCATGGAGATCTCCTGATGCTTCCCCCGCTATGATCATCACACTCCGGATCACGCCTTACCTCCAACTCCAGATCAGGAGAAGCAAGAGCATCACGAGAACGATTGCCTGAAATGTCCGTCGCTCCGATCGCACAGCCTCCTGCCAGCTTGGCTTCTGCTGTTCCTGACGTGGATGCTTGTAGGACTGAACGCGGGGGATGAATCGTGGAACGTTCTTTTTGTACTCAATGTACTCCTCTCCAAATTCCTTCTGCAGAAATTCTTCCTCGAGAGATACAATAAGCGAGTACTGGATTGAAAAGTAGACGAGCGCAACCAGAACGAGCCATGGAGTTAGCGCGTTTGCCATCACTCCAACGCCGGTATACATCAGGATGTTGCCGATGTAAAGCGGGTTGCGGACGTACGAAAACGGTCCGGCGATCACCACCTCCGGGGCGCCCACACTCCCAGTCACGCGTGTGAGACTTCCGGCATACGCTACTCCCCAGAAACGCATTGACTCACCGATGAGCGTGAGCACAAATCCTGCCGCCAGAGTCGTGCCGGTTGGACGTCCGAACAACACCATCGCGAACAGAAACGGAAACGGCGTGTAGCTTCGGTACTGAAACAACGTTTGACGAATGTCTGACAACCTCCATGTCCTCCAAAATCCATTTGCGAATCTGTGGCGCCTGTTGGAAAGGGGCTCAAGCCCCTCCGGGTTTGGGGCGAATCTTGTTTCCCCGACCTAAAGGTCGGGGCCATCGCCGTTCGATCCTTCTGATCCTGCAACTCTTGTTTTCGCCGATCTGCTTGCCCGCCGTAGTCCGAAGGACGTAGGCGGGAAGATCGAGGCTACAAGGTATCAGGTTAACCCTGGGCGAACGCGTCTCTCCGTGCCATCTCCGCTTCCCGACGTTTTCGAATCCGCTTCTGCTGAAGGATCGCCTCGAGCCGTCCTCGGACGTCATCGAAGGTCCGGAATTCGTGGTACGTAATATTCTGTTCCTGACAGTAGCGGATCAGCGGGCCTTTGGCGAAGACGATATCTGCGTAGCGGACGGGACACCGATCGGAGATGCCATCCCCGACATACACGATGATGTCGTCGTCCCCCGAAAGCGTCAGCAAATGATTGCGCTTGCAGTTACCACACACGAGGCACTCAGCATCTGTGTGGGGGAACGACGGCACCAGTTTCGTTACTGCGCCCTGCTCCACCAGCTCAAGGTGGTTGGAAAAAAACGGTAGATCTCCCAGGCCGTTCTTTCGCAGCAGCCGTTCGACATAGAAATCGAGACCATCACTCAGGACAACGACGGGTATACTCCGGTGCCGGCAGAAATCAACGAACACACCAAACGCGGGGTCGAGTGAAAACTGACCTACGAAGCGCTCCAGCTCGCTCAGCGTCGCGCTCTCGACGGCTTTGCACTCCTGCATCAGGCACTCACGTGCTGAGATCGTCCCGTTCAGGAGGTGCTGCACGATATCATTCGCCCTCGCTCCGGCGAACGTCCTGAACAAATGACTCCCGACATCTTCAAGCGCAATGGTACCGTCGAAATCGCTAAACACTCTCAGCATCGTCTCTCCGGTCTCCTACCCGCTCGCAACCGTCTCGTTGAACCGGACGGACACAAGCTTGGAGACCCCCTCCTCTTCCATCGTCACGCCATACATAGCATTCGTCGCTTCCATCGTCCGCTTATTGTGCGTCACAACAATGAATTGCGTGTTGTCGGAGAATTTCCGGAGGATGCGAGTGAAGCGGTCAATGTTCGAATCATCGAGTGGAGCATCAACTTCGTCAAGAATACAGAATGGGCTTGGCTTCACAAGGTAAATTGCGAACAGCAGTGCGATAGCGGTCAGAGTTTTTTCTCCCCCTGACAGCAGGTCAATCGAAGTTGGGCGCTTGCCACGCGGCTTCGCGATAATTTCAATCTTCGCCTCGAGCGGATCAACATCCTCTTCAAGCCGAAGGTCGCACTCATCCCCTTCATCAAACAATCCTTTGAAGGTGGTGATAAAGTTGTCGCGGATCTTGCCGAACGTCTCGAGGAACTGGCGTTGCGCCGTCGTATTGATCTCTTCGATGGTCGCCATCAGCGTCTGCTCGGACTCGACGAGATCTTTCCGCTGCGCATTCACGAAATCCAGCCGTTCCTTCTCGCTCTTGTACTCGTCAAATGCCGCAAAGTTCACCGGACCGAGGGCCCGGATTTTCTCTTTGAGCAATCGGACCTCTTCGCGGGCCGCGTGGAAATCAAACGTCTCGTTGTCCTCGAAAGATTGCAGCTCGAGCTCCAGGTCGAACTCCTCCTTCGCTCGCACCTTCAGATTCTCCGCCTTCATCGTCAGCTCCTGGATCTTGAATTCCAGGTCATGGGCAGCCTTCAGAGACCCTTCGTGTCGGAGCCGCTCATCCTTCAGCTTCAATTCGATGTCATGCACCTGACCGCGCTTCACGGTGACCTCTTTATCCAGCTCCTTCTTCTTTTCACTCAACCCCGTCAATTCCACACGAAATGAGGCAAGCATCTCCTCGGTTTCGGCCATTTCGTTTGTGAGGTTCTCTATTTCTTCCCTGGCCGCCGCGATATCGGCTGTACGCTGGTCGAAAGTTGCCGTCACAGACTGCAGTGTCGAAGCAGCGTAATCGATGTCCTGCTGGACACTCCGCTCTTCGGCCTTCAGAGACAGGACCGCCACGTTCGCTTCATTTGCCACTCTGCTGTACTCATTCCAGAGCGCCTCCATTGTCTCGAGTTCGCTCGCCGCGGCACCCGTGAGCCGTTCTGCCTCGGTCTTCTCCTGCTCGAGGCGTTCTATGGCGGGTCCGAGAGAATTCAGCTCGTCGGCCAGTACACCGATTTCCTGCTGCAGCTTCTCCGCTTCAACGTGATTGCGTTCGATGACTTCGAGGGCCCGCTTCTTTTCAAATTCCAGTTGAGCGATGCGAATCTCGACGGTCGTCATTTCCTGCTCGAGGGTTTTCGCCTCTTCGAGGAGCTGCTTCACGTCAATCTTGCTGATCTCGTCGTTTGTGTTCTCTACATCCTTCAGCAGGCGATCCCGCTGGCGCTCGAGACCGCGGATCTCCTCGGCCATCTCTTCAAGCTGCGAGCGGCCCCCGATGTGTCCCCCTTCGTCCTGACGAACACTTCCGCCACGCAACACACCCTTGTTCGTCACAATCTCACCCTCGAGGGTCACGCATCGGATCCCCTTATCGCGTCCGACGAGGTGACGAGCCACTTCGACATCCGTCACAACGAGTGTGTCATCCAGCAAGACGCGATAGACATCCCTGAACCGATCTTCCGTGTGAATCAATGCACCGGCCCAGCCGATGACTCCCGGATCGGTGTACATCGGGCGGTGGTCCATCAAGCGGGGAAGCCGATCCAGGCAGATAAACGTCGCCTTGCCCTTCTGGTTTTTCTTCAGGTACTCGATTGCGCCGTATGCCTGGTCGATGCTCGCGACAATAACGTACCCCGACGTTTCACCCAGCGCCGATTCAATGGCGATGCGATACCGCGGGTCAACCGTGGCAGCCTCGCCGACGGTCGTCTCAATTATCGATTTCCAATCCCCGCTCGCGATAAGATAGCGGGCTCCCTCAGAGTATCCGTCGAAGTTCTCGACCAACCCTTTGAGGAAGTCCATCTTCGCCTGCTTCCGGTCAATTGTACTGCGCATCTCGAAATCGCGATCACGGAGCGTCTCGAGCTCCTTCTGCAGCTCGATCTTTCGTTCTTCCTTCTGATGGACACGAACCTCGGCTTCGGCATGTTTCTTTCTCAGCTCCCGATCCTCCGAGGTGAGGTGAACAACAAGCTCTGAGTTTTTCGCGATCTCTTCTTTCGAAAGCTGATTCTCTTCGGCAGAGTAGTCGATACGACCGCGCAGGTTCTCCGTCCTGGCCTTCGCCTGCCCCTCGCGATTTCTCACATCAGAGATCTCATGAAGAAGAGCGATGACGCGATCCTGATGGGACTTCACCTCCGCCTTCTTCTCATTGAGCTGTTGCTCGAACTTGTCGAGTTCCTCCTTTTTCAGGAGATACGTTTCTTCCGCTGCTGCGGACTTGACACGCACTTCGCCGAGTTTGAGGGCGAGTTCCTCCTGCCGGCGTCCGAGCTCTTCTTCCTGCAGTCGCAGCTGGATCTTTTCTTTCTCGTATCGCTCGATGTTGACAGCGAGAGAGCGGCGGCGTTCACTCGACGTGGCGATGGAGCGCTCCGCCTGGTGGACTTTCACCTGCTGATCGGAATACGCGGTCTGAATCTCCGACATCCGGTCTTCCAACTCATCCATTTCCGACCGGAGAACTTCGAGGAGGGTTTCCTCCTGCGAAAGCTCGATGTGAATTTTCGATTTCTCCGTGACAGCCAGGTTCAGCTGTTCCTGCAGCGGGGAGATCTTGGTGACAACGCTTGCGTATTCCCGGGCGAGGAGGTTTGTTTCGAGTGTGTGAACGTTCTTGGCGTACTCGTTGTAGCGCTCAGCCTTGTGCGCCTGGCGTTCGAGGGAGTTCACGGCTTTCTGCACTTCCCGCACGATGTCGCTTACGCGCGTGAGGTCGTGCTGGACAGTTTCGAGCCTGCGGTATGCTTCTTTTCGGCGGTGCTTGTATTTCGTGACGCCAGCAGCCTCTTCGAACAGTCTTCGCCTCTCCTCGGCACTGTCACTCAGGATCGTTTCGACCATCTTGAGCTCGATCACGGAATACGCGTCCGAGCCCATGCCAGTATCCATAAAGAGATCGCGTATGTCCTTCAACCGGCAGAGAGTCTTGTTGAGATAGTATTCGCTCTCTCCGGACCGGTACACCCGGCGGGTGACGACGACCTCCGTGTATTCCGAGGGGAGGATTCCCTTGGTGTTCTCAATGGTGAGCGACACTTCGGCGATGCTCAGCGGCTTACGGTTCTTTGTGCCGTTGAAAATGACATCTTCCATCTTGTCACTTCGCAGCATGGTCGGTCTTTGCTCGCCCAGGGCCCACCGGATGGCATCCACGACGTTCGTCTTGCCGCAGCCATTCGGGCCCACAATCGCAGTCAGACCAGCATCAAATGAGAGGTTGATCTTCTGGGCGAAGGACTTGAATCCAAAGACTTCAAGTTTGGAAAGATACATTAACTGAGGCTCCGGCCAATGTGGAAGAAGAATTCGATATACGCCGAGAGAGCAAATGTCGTCTCATAGTACACAAAGACTCCTCCGAAGATGACGAGGACCAAGAGGATACCCCCGGTGTAGGCTTTGAGGCGACTGATATCGTATATAACAGAAACTCCCTTGAGGATCCTGAACAACGACCAGATCAGGAACACTGCAACCAGGGCAAAGGCGGGGATCACATTGAGATCACTTTGAAGGAGCTTGAAGAGTGCCATTGCCACAGGGCTCAGCAGGACGATGGGGAGCGATCCCCACACAGCAACCGCGAACGCGTGATACCAATAGACTCTCCGTTTGACGAGGAATGCAAACAAACGAATCAACAAAGCCACAACCGGATACGCAGCCATCAGAACGACGGAGAACATCAGGATCCCCAGGAACGGATGCCACGTCGCCGAGATCAGCTTTTCCTTCAACCCATCCCACACCACGAACATGGTAAGAAGGTGATCCGCCAGCGTATCGGTCCGATACCGATAGAGAATTCCGGAGACGATAACGCCGAGCGTCACCGACACCGACGCGGCGAGGACTAAAGTCTGCGGGATCGAGACCGTGTGGACATCGCGCAGGTCGGCAAAGAAATTATACGAACGGAGGAGCGATCGCTTGAATGTATCGTTGAACCGGCGATTGTAGTGATAGAGGTAGGCGATCACAAAGATCACTGCGAACCCCCAGGCGATGTGAGCAACCGGGAAGGAAGCGCGGTAGCGCCCGATCGGAAGAGCATTCGTCTTTTCACCGTTGTACAAGAGCTTTACCATGTCAAACGACGATCGTTTCTCGCGTGCATAGCTCAGAAGTCCGACGGGATAGACATAACGATCACCCACGCCAATTGCCATGAGGGGCCTGTCGCCGCGCCAGTCGGCGAACCCATCGATGAAGGATCCCGCGATACCTGACTCCCTGATAGCTGCGATTGCTTTCTTGAAGTACTCGGCCTGCGCTTCCTGTGACATCGGATCGCTCCAGCCGTTGTGATTCTCAGGTTCAACGGTTTTCCCATATCCAAGGAGGACCACCGGTTGTTTGGGATGTTCTTCCTTCCAGCTGGAGATTGTCCCTTTAAGAGATGCGGGGGCGTCTGCTGTGATTCTGAAGGCAGCGATCTCAACTTTTCCAGCACACTGATCGCTTACGAAGACGCACGAGCCGAAATACAGGGGGCGGTTGTCAAGCTTCCGGGCTGCTGCCGCAACCCGCTCTAAGAATCCGCATGTCCGGAGATCAGCAGAATCGAATCCGTCGCCAGCTCCCCACGCGACAACTGAAGGACGATGCACATCGCGCTCAATGACTTCACCCATCGTCACTTCCGCGAGAGATTTGAATGTGTCGAGGTCAAGTATTTCGCCCGGGACGGATGACGCGGGAATTTCCACGAATGCGAGAAGACCGTACCGGTCGCAGAGGTTCAAGACGTAAGGATGTGGAGGATGGAATGCAAACCGGACTGCATTCGCGCCGAGCGTCTTGATGACCGTCATGTCCTTTTCCATCTGCTCGTACGAGAGCGATGCTCCGAACCGCGGCGCGTCTTCATGCCAGACCACTCCACGCAAAACGACGGGCTTCCCATTCAGACTGAATCCGTCCTTTTCGATTCCGAAGCGGCGAAAACCCGTGACGCAATCGAATTCGTCAATGAGCTTCACTTGCTTCGCTTGCTGCAGGATGAGTTTCCCGCGTACAACATAAAGGTCAGGCGTCTCCGGGCTCCAGAGACGAGGTGACTTCACAGATACGGTGGCTTTGACCTCATAGTCATGATTCGGCGGCACACTTACCGGCTGAGGAAGTGATTGGCCGACGACGGCTCCGGTCGACTTGTCGACGACTTCCACGACGAAACTGGGCTGTGCGGCACCGATCAGCGCGCTCAACGTGTCATCAGGGGCACCGGACAACTTACTGTTGAGGATGCCGACGACATTCAGCGTCCCCTGCGTAAGCTCGGGGGTCAGTTCCGCGTGGACGGTGAAATGATCTATCCACAGCTTCGGTGTCACAAGCAAATAGATGTCGCGTAGAATGCCATCATAGTCGCGCCATCCCCAGATCTGTTGCCTCAGTGGGAGTGTCGTCCGGGCGCTGAGATTGTTGTTGACCACAATCTTGAGGGCATTCTCACTTCCCAGTTGCAGCGCACTCTCCGGCAATTCGATATCGACGGTTGTATAGCCGCCGACGTGTCTGCCTACAAATGCATCATTGAGGTACACCTCAGCATCATAATTGATTCCAAATGCGACAAGATGGATGGCAGAAGAAGCGAGCGTAGTTTTGTCCAGTGTGAACTTCTTCACAAAGGTAATGCGCCCTTTGTAATCAAACGACGCAGGGATCTTGACCTCTTTCCAGTTCTCGTTGTCGAGCGAGTATGTCCAGGTCCCCGCCA
>Ga0187866_1002252_pt1 | contig 16367 bp, 20 predicted proteins | sample June2016WEW_11_1_3_FD_133013 | JGI IMG/M metagenome (GOLD analysis project Ga0187866, IMG submission 133013) | Peatland microbial communities from SPRUCE experiment site at the Marcell Experimental Forest, Minnesota, USA - June2016WEW_11_150 | ecosystem: Environmental > Terrestrial > Soil >...
CTTGGCCTTAAAAGCAGCATCATGTCCTCTCCGCATGTTACGCATCGTGCCATTCCTCCCTCTCGGTTATGGCAGGCTAACATGCACCTTATACCTCTGTCCAGTTTTTGGGGAGTATTATAGTTATTTGGTAATATATTTTCATAGTTCTTTTTTAACCCTTATCTTACTTTGAATGGCATTCATTGCTCTAACTGGGTCTAATATACCTGCTAAACAATAATTCATTAATCCACGAAAATAATGATAATGACCCCAATCATATTCTCCCAAACGATAATACAATACCGCCAATCTTTTGCGTTTTAGATTAGCTCCATAAGGAAACCGCTTACACGCTTCTTTAAGGATAGTAAACCCATCTTCCCATTGCCGCCTTGCGGAACTTTTTTGACCCCGGTGCTTCCTGTACCCAATCAGTATATCGGGTATATAGTAAAATTTGGTAATTTCACTCATTCGTATCCACATGTCATGGTCGGTAGAATGTAGATTTTCCCTAAATAACCCAGACTTCTCAATAATCTCTGCCTTCACCATAACGGAAGAAGGGGTTTTTATATAGCACTTAAGCAAGATTTCACCAAGAACATTCTTTTCAAGAAATTTTTCAGGGAAGATCTTGTACAGAGCATTATCCTTTTCATCAATAACATATCCATTCGTATAAACCAGACCCACATCCGTATGTTTCTCAAATATTTTCACTTGATCCTTTACCTTACCCGGGTACCACAAATCATCAGAATCTAAAAATGCGATCAGATAAGATTTTGTTTCGTTAATTCCTAAATTTAACGAGGCTGCTTGACCGAGATTAGCATTATTTGGATGAGACAATATTCTAATTTTAGGTAAATAACTTCCCAAAATCCTCCTTGTCTCATCCGTGGAGCCATCATCAATAGCGACTATTTCTAAATCTTTGTAATTCTGATTTAAAACGCTGTCCAGAGTTTTCCTAATATATTTTGAAGAGTTATAACAGGGGATAACTACCGCTACTGAATATCTACACATAATAATAACTTCTCTCTGTTAAATTTTTTCTAAGATCATGAAACCAAATTCTTAATTCGTCTTGATACAACGGGCATAAACTAAGAATGAAGTTTACACACAGCTAAATCCTTTTTATTATGATTTATCTCAGGGGCTATAGACTTCAATTTCGCTTGCCCACATCAAATAGAGAGGAAATAAAAACTTCAACACCCCTCAAAGGATCGAATATGGCTGCCAACAAAAAATGTTTAGTTGCTTTCCAATATAACTTATGATTCCAATCATACTCCCCTAAACGATAGTGTAAGACAGCTAATCTTTTCCTTTTTATAGAAATACCATATGGGTATCTTTTGCAAGCTTCTCTGAGTATGACAAACCCATCTTCCCAGATCTTTCTCCCTGAGCTTACTTGCGCTGGATACCTCCTATGTGATGTTAAACACTTAGGTAAGTAGAAAAACTTAGCCTTCTCAATCATTCTAAGCCACATATCGTGGTCGGCGGATTGAATGTCAGTTCTGAACACACCAATCTTTTCAAAGAGTTTACGTCTAACCATGACGCTTGAAACCGTAGTTATATAACACTTTAATAACAGTCCCTCTGGCTTGTTTAATTCATGGAAACCATTTGGGTAAATCTCAAAAAGTTCATTATCATTTTCATCAATAACATTTACATTCGTATATACGAGACCTACATCAGGATATTTATCAAATGTTTTTACCTGCTCACTTAACTTGGTTGGATGCCATAAATCGTCATGGTCTAAAAAAGCAATCAAATCCCCTTCTGCTTCCTTAACTCCCAAGTTCATTGATGCTCCAACTCCGAGATTTGAGTTATGGGGATGGGTTAGTATTCTTATATGTGGCAAATAACCCTCTAAAATCTTTTTTGTTTCATCTATGGAACCATCATCAATAGCGATGATCTCATAATTCTCATAATTCTGATTTAAAGCACTATCTATTGTTTTTTTTACATATTTGGATGAGTTATAACACGGTATAATGACCGATACCGAATATTTACTCATAAAAGCAACCTTCCTTTTTTTAAATACTATATGTCTTCTCCAACAAAAACAATGTGATTGGTATTATCTTAATACCTTCCAATAATCTAAGTCCCCATTTTTTCTCATTTTCTTGAGCGTGCGATAAGCCTTAACTTTGGCCCATAGGGTTATCAAAACATACACAATTACCAGTAATTTAGGCTTAAAACCTTTCAATCTAAACCAAACTTTAATAATATGGTCGTCCGTAGCTCCCCACCATCTATAATCATCATCTAATGGTTTCTCAAAGAGGCTGACTCTTACACCTTTCCTCTTAAGATAAGAATAATATTCATGGTATCGCAGTGTAGAAATCTCTTGTCTTGTTCTTCTTTTAATTTCACCGCGGAGATCTGATGGAGTCTTAAAAACAATTTTGATATTCCTGTCCTTAAGAAAGTGGCCGTCAAGTCGAGAGGATACGTACATATCTTCTGCAAATTGGAAATCCGGAAAATCTATCTTTTTTAGAATATCTAACCGAATGGCATAGCACATACCTGAAATGGAATTGATCTTCACCGATTGACCCAAGGTATAAGTGGTTCTGTAGATTTCAGCAACAATGTCCTTTCTTGAGTTAAAAAAAACATCTGGCAAACAATCTGCCCCCACAGCGCATAGCTGCGGGTTCTGCTCAAACCGATTGACGAAATCAATCAGTGCCTCTTTACCATTAAACTCACAATCCGCATCCAAAAATATTACATAGGGAATTTGAAGATCAGTATTTGAAATTTCATCAAAAAACCTGATAGCTCTATTGATTGCCCTGGTTTTCCCCTTCTCTCTCATAGAGACGAGTACAACTTTATTCGGGTTCTGCTTTTCAAGCCCCTTAATAATTTCTTCTGTCCTATCAGTGCAACCGTTTGCTACAACCACAACTTTGACCGAATACCCAACCGGAATGTTTTGACTCAAAGCATTTTGCACTGCCCTATGTATAACTTTCTCTTCATTATGAGCCATAATGGCAATTGGTAGTAAATTATTGCGGTTCTTCTCCAATTTAGTTGCTAAAAAAGGATTCAAGGATTCCAGGATGCAAGGGTTTAAGTGTTTGCTGGTTTCATCTTTTCGGGGAGGGTATGTTTCTTCTTGGGGGGAGCTACTTTGTCCGTGCCTTTATAGCGGCGCGAGTGAGCTCATTGTCCAAAATCGTTTTTCCGTTCTCGTTGATGGTCACATGAGCGTCCGCTGAACCCGTTTTTAAGACAATCTTGTAGGTTCTTTTCTTTCCCTCTATCTCCAGGTTTATTGAATCGTCATTCTTGGTGAACTTCACTTTTTCCTTCAACGCGGTTTGACTTTCAGCAAGATTGTCCTTATCACACGGGAGCATCACATGGAGGAAGACATCCGCTGTCTTCTGCTCAATCGGTTCCACCTCCACACGCCAGCAACCATGTTGCATATAAAAAGGACCGGCATTGCTCTCACCATACATTCGCCATTGTTTGTACTCTGCGTCCATGAATTCAAAAGCCTTGCTATTTGCATGGTCACTCCTCATAACCACCGCCCCCTCAGGAAGGTTTGGTATATTATAGGCATACTGCACCATGGTGATAGTTTTTGTCTTTGGATCCACACTTTGAATTCTGCCCCATCCCTGGTAAAGTACATCGTCAACGGGCCAATGGGGACTTCCCCAACTCCCGTACGAATAAGGGTTCTTGGTTTCTCCAAGGTACACAAGGTCCTCGATTTCAAAGCCATTGACGTCCTCAACAACTATGACCCCACTTCCTTCCTTATAAGGTTTGGCAAGCTTTGTTATCCTCACCCCCCGTGGATCAGAGCCGCCCACGACACGGGTTATGTGCTTTGCCGGTAGCAAAGTACGACATGCCAATCGTCCGTCTGAGGGGCCAAAGTTCCAGCCCCTTATTGTTACGGTACTCGTGTCCCTGGACTCGGAGATTCCTCCACGTATATTTCCACGAAGACTTACTCCTTCGGGTTTACCTGGTATTTTCTGGGAATATGGAATTACTCCATCGAAAGTTTCCTTGCCGTCGACCTCTGGCCGGTAGACCGAGTGTAAAAGCCACCTTTTTGGGTATTCAGCTTTAGTGGAGACCATCCGATCAAACACAACAATATACTCGTCGGGCCGGAGAAAGAATAGGCTTCGTGTTACGAGTGAAACCTTAGGCCTATGGCCATCATTCGTTACGTGCACACAATTATAGGAGCGGGTGATGTCCGCATGCACATAATCGTAGACTCCTGGAATAGTCTCGAACTTCGTCACCCCACCGAGGAAGTGATCAATGTCATTGGTTTCGGCCGCTGTCAAAGTGGGGCGCACCCACCTCTGTCCACCATCATTAGCATAGCCTACCCAAACAGGACTTACCTTATCTTTGTTTAAGGCTTCATCCGGACTATAGATAAGTAAGGAGTTGTGGGCTACTGTGCGCATGGTGTAATTCCCAAGGTGTGGTGTCTCCTCGTACTGGCCGCTGTCAATGGCCAACCAGCCTTTCTTATAGACCTGGAAGCTCCCTTGGTCCTTATGGCCGTGAATAAGAAAATGGCTCGAGGCCTTGAACCATAGGAGAGTGCCCGCCGGGTCATCCCAGGAGCTCCTCATCACCACCACGCCTGCGCCCTCTGGTCGGCCTTGAGGAAAGTCCGGTTGAAGTGGCGGGCCTGAATCGGTAGAGCCGGAATGATATGCAAGGGAAAGTCCCGCTTTGGCTGGGGACTTTGCTTCAACCAATCCATCGCGGAAGATGATATCCCAGACTAAAGGAGGGCCGGCTCCCACCCATGTATCTGTGGGAAAAGGTCCACCAAATGGTGCAAACTTGAGCCCATCCCGGTACTGAATGAGCCAGTTGAAGGCAGCCGCAAGATCATGGCGGCCCTGCCTGGCTGCAACGCCCTGGGCCTGAGCAATATTGGTGTTAATATTGTACCCCGCTACCGCAGTGTAACCAATGTAACGGTAATCACCAAAGCGGACTATGCCACCAAGTAGGTTGCTCCCGCCAGCCGCACAATTAGATCGCACCTGAGTGCGATAAGGGAGCATTTGATAGAGCCAAAAGAGTGGATATCCAGTTAAACAGGTAGTATTCTTATATAGATCGTCTGTACTTGCAGTGTCCCATGCATCCAAAGCCCAGAGTTTGGGTGGATACGAGTCCTCTCCATACATAGTCCCTGAGGGGTAAGCCCCACCTTTGCAGGCAACCTCCAGAATAGCAAGATCTTGGTCCCTATGCCAAAAGGCAAAAAAGTCGCAATAATCCTTGGCTTTCTTATCAACCGCTGCTGCTGCCACCGGGTCATTCGGGTAAATATATTTGCCATCACCATAGAAAGCTAAGCCATAGAATGCGAACATTTCGGCATGACCTCTACCCATCCCAAGCCGTCCTATCTCCGCGCTCATCTTGTCGCCTTTGGCGGTAAATATCTTGAAGACAGCAGCACGCTGTTCAGGCGCCATTATCGGGAAAAGCCAATCGTAACAAGCTATAAACCGGGGTGTGTATTCAGAATAGGCGGAGAGATCCGCAGGAAAATTGGTTTGAGTCAAGATGCTGACACCAAGCTTGCCGTACTCATCAATTGAACGACTCGAATAGTCATAACCTGGTATTTTGCCAACGGCATACAAAAAAGCGAGGCTTATACAGGAATAAACGGAAGCCTCTGACTTGCCGGGAGTGTACTTGTCGGCAAAGTCTTTTAAGATAGCGTAATACTTTGCCTGTGCACCCCTCTTGTCTGCGCAGCGCTTCCGGATACCCTCCAGCTTTTCTCTATTTAGATAAAGTCTTGGATGGCCTTCACGAATCGTGTACTTGGACTTGGCTTCTTTTTCTGCAGAAACCGCAAAGGTACATGTAAGAAAAACTATGAGCACAAAAAGAATTGTCCTTCTCATCTCCCTTCTCCTCTCACGTTGATTGAGCAGTCACTTCATTAGACGGTTTCTGGCCGGAATAAACCAGAACTGCCAATGGGTTGGGGGCTCTCCGTGGATCAGGCAGAGAGCTTCAAGTTCTCCATTTTGGGCAATCTGTGTCCGTTGATAATCTCCATCATGGCAGATGCGCGTCATCCCCAGTATACAGTTATTGTCCTTTAAATACGAGATTTCCCCTTTGCCACCTCCATCTTTACGCAAAAAAGTTCCCATCGTTTCGGCCAACTTTCGAGTGTTGTTAATACTGTTCTTAAATTCGATTAATCCAAATATACCAAAGCTCATAAAGGCTTCTTCCTGAGCAATGCTTAGAAGATTAATACCTGCATGAATACCCTACCAAGCTACCGCAGTTACCTAAAGCCTTGATGCTTGAATGAACCAACTTTATACATCATTAAAGTTCCCTTATGAAAAACATATGAAAGTATTAGAGCAACTCCCAGCCAAAAATAGAAAGAAACCACTAAATTATCGCCTGATAAAATGGGATTATATTTTATTAAAAAAGGCCCTTGAAGAAGATATAACTCGTAACTAATGATCCCCACAAAAGAAATAAATTTGCTGACCAGATTTTTATATCCAACATAACCGATTAATAAAATGATTGAGAAGCTAAAAATTAAGCTTACACCTTCATATATAACTTTATTGATAATGCCGGGAAATACAGGCTTTATAATAATTCCGGAATACAGTTCATAAATAACACCGACAGACAACCCTACCATAGGAACCAAATTATAGCACTTCAGTTTCTGTACGCCTTCTAAGTATTTTGTGATCTCCTTATAATAATAGGCTAAAAAGACTCCAAAAGGGAAAGCGAATATTTGGTGCCACCCCAAACGAGTAATATAATAGTCAAGAAAGAAAAAAACGAAAGCCGTTAAAAAGAGAAATAATACCTTATTAAACCGATTATTGAATTTAGTGGAGAAAAAGAAAATGCCGTACCAAAATAGCAAAAAAGTGATGAACCATCGAGCATAATCTATACCCTGTGTCGTCCTAGAAATGTTAATTCCCAAGAAAGTTAAAACGAGATCTTCACCTGAATAAGTTCTGTTTAGGATCATGGAATCTAAAATGAGTATAATTATCGTTATGAACCAGTACGGAACATAAATACGATGAATACGCTTTGCTAAAAACTGTTTAAATGTTGGCCGCGATGTCAATGTGGATTGGCTTAAACCAAAACCTGAAAGTATAAGAAAGAGCGCAAAGAATTCTCGGCCTAAAACAACCTTGGGGGACTGTTGGGAGACATGGAACCACAAATGTGTAATTATTATAAAAATTATTGCCAATCCTCTTACCTGATCTGTATGGGTTTTATCTAAGAATTCCGTTTTCCCCTTTCGCAGGGAGAATAGGCAAATCAGAGTGAGAATAGATAGAATCACGTAGTTAATTATTTCCGGATGATAGATAACCATCTTGTGAACTTCATAATTTCCAAAATTGATCATCTTTATTCTATTTCCTAATCAGTTTATCTTCTAACTTGTCGAGAAAGCCAATCCAACGCAGCTCCTGTAATTATTTCGTGGTTACCTTCAAATATGGTCAATCTTATTGGGCCGGCAGTCCGTCGAAAAAGAACTTTCTTCTCGCCGTATAATAAATCTTCTCCTGTTTCCTTTCTCAAATGTTCTGGGACGCTTTGATTCTTAACGAAATATTTTATTTCGTCTTCGGTAAGTTTGTATTGGTTCAGATCATTTGCTTGGCAGAGAAGATTAAATGCTTCGAGCGAGTGATTAATGGGAACCGAACCGTTGTATCCGTCGTGAATGCCTGCGTTCAAATCAATATTTAACCCGCCGGCTTTTTTAAGAAAATGAACTGGGGAGCGCCTTCGGTACTGCTCGTCGATGCTTTCAGCTTGACCCGGCTCCCCACCACAAGACTTAATCAAACTATTTACGACATCCCCATTCTTTCTTCTGAGGCTTTGGAAATAGAATTTCTCCAAGTCGGTTACAGCGGCCCACATAGATATGCCAGCCCATAATTTGGGGTGCCTTGCTGTTACCAGTAGACCCGTGTATCCACCCCCTGAACACCCTACTAAATAAATTCTCCTTTTATCTATTTTTGAATTATTTTGAGCATACGCTACTGCATCCACTATATCCTGAATTACATTGTCTGAGCCAGTAGCATCAGGATTATTATTGGGTCCACGGAAATTCGGATGGATAAATGCCCACCCATTTTCTCCGCAATATTCAAAATAGGGAATGCTGGTTAGTTGCCGATAATCTCCTGACCAAGTATGTAAAGCAACTAACAGGGGAGTAGGCCTACCATTTTGTGGCGGAACATAAAACAAGGCCGGTTGGTAGCTTTTATCCAGAGAGCTCTCGACAAAAACTGTTTGTACTTCAGGGGGCCACCTTTTCTCTCGATGTAATTTATTCTGTACAAAATAGTAAATAGCAATAACGCTTAAGATAACCACAAAAAAGATAATTTTTTTCTCATTTGAAGCGCCAGATTTCAACATATACCTGAAGATCCTACCTCGGCAAGTTGATAGTCGATCTCATTGTCAAGCAGAACGAATTAGAAAGCTTGGAAGTCATTTGACCCAAATTAATCCTGGCTTATAAAGAACCCCTTCCAAAAACTATTTTGTGATCAGAGTTTTAGACCCATTTATAAATACCCTGTAAAAACCTTCTGATTAGGTCAAGAAAGAATGTACACACACCGATAAACTCACATGCCTTCGGTTGGTTCGGAGCTTGATGCCGTTATAGATGAGTTCAGAAGACGTTTTAATCCCTCGCCTTCGATGATTTTCTGGTAGGATTACGGTTGAGGATATACTGTCTCTGAGTCATAGTCTTTCCTCCTATTTGGCTAAGATTCGTTCGGATAACTTATCCTAACCAGAAAGCCATGTCTCTATACTCCCTTGAGTCTATAACTGCAAACGCTTTTCTTAAATAGGGCAAATGATATGAAAAATAAAACGATTTGTTACATTACATATTTTTTCTTGAAAACACTTGCTTCAAATTATTCCATTGGCTTTACATTAATTTCCTTACCCACAAGTGGACTTATTATTCTTCCCGCTCTATAGTAATCGAAAAACTGCTCCATTGCTGCCCCCCCTCCTGAAACTGTCTTAACATTTTCATAACCTATTCCTATCATATGGTTCGCCAGACCGGCGCCAGCAGACTCATTTTCACCTCAATAACAATAAGTAAAAATTTCTGTTCCCTGTTTGGGAAATTTGAGAAGCAATTGATCATTATATTTCTCCAAGTTAAATGCTCCCAATATATGCCTTCCCTTATAAGCTTCTCCTCCAGCATGCATAATAATTGCCTTGCCTTCCTTATATTTAAGATAAGCTTCGTAGGCCGAAACCCGAGGTACTTCAGGTAAATCAACTTTTCTCTTTTTAAATTGTAATGGGGTTTCGGCATTTATTTGGACTGGCAAAAATAAGAATATTATAAAAATAAGAATAAAACATTTCCTCATAGTCTACTCCTTTTTGCAACATCCTGGTAAACGGCTTCCTGTTTCTCTCTAATTAGATTCCAATCATACGACTTGGCAAGCTCAAGGGCATTTTCCCCCAGATTTGTTCTGAGATCAGGACTTTTAAGCAGTCCTATTGTCTTATTGGCAAAATCATATGGGTGATCTGCGATTAAAATATTTCTACCATTACTGACATTAATTCCTTCACAGCCAACAGAAGTCGAAACAATGGCTTTCCCCATAGCCATCGCGTCCAGAATTTTCAGCCTGGTTCCGCTTCCAATTCTAATGGGCACAACCATAACGGCCGCTTCTTCTATAAAAGGTCTTATATCATCTACAAATCCGGTAACCCTTACATGTCCGTCTGCTCTGGCTGCATCAGCAATTTCTTTCGGAGGAGCGGTACCAACAAAGGTCATCTTCACTTCTGGATATTTTTTCTTGAGAATAGGATAGATTTCCCTCCAGAAGTAAAGGACCGCATCTTTGTTCGTATGGACATCCATATGGCCTATCCAAAGCACAGAATTATCGATTACTTTTTTACCCGTAGATTTGAAAAACTCGGTATTGGTTCCATTGGGTACAACGAACAAATTGTTGTTTATACCCATTTGCCTTAGGAGTTGTCTGTCAATTTCTGACACCACCACACAGCCATCAAATTTTTCCATGGCTGAGCGCTCAAAGGATCTGAGCTTCAACCACTGAAGACCAAGGTATGCTTTTTTTATTGGGTTCGGTTCCGTTTGGAACCACCGATAAAGCCTTACCGATTCCACGTTATGGTTGACCAGAATCCGGGGCAAGCTCTTGAATTCGTTAATGTAGACAGTTAATGGGAGCATATCGACGTGGACGAAATCAATATGCTCTGTTTGCATGATTTCTCTAATTTTTTGACGCATTAAGGGGGCATCATACTTTTGCCCCACAAACGGAAGAGAAGAGAATAGATTTAGGAAAAGCATCGTAGCTAACTTCGTTCTGGACATATCTGCAGGAATTTTAAAAGGATAAACAGCTTTACAAAAACTTCTTAAGTGATTAAGGTTTTCGTCTTTCAGTTCATGCTCCGGCAGTTGTATGAATGTCACAAGAGTAACATTATGGTTCTGGGCTGCTCCCTTAAGAATATGGTAAGTCCTCAGGCTATGACCGCTGATTAAAGGATAAGGACTACGGGTAGAAAGGAAGAGGATGTTCATACGGGTTACGAGCTACAGGTTAAAAATAAACACGTTACAGGTTACAGGTTGCAAGTTACAGATTCTTGTTCCAATGATTATCTACACACTCAATGAATTTGTGAATCTTAGTGCTTAAGTCTTCGTAGGGTTTGATGAAAGATTCGAAAATGCCGGCCATCTCCTGATGGGTGTTTTTAACCATGTTTAAATGAAAAATGGTTTCGTCACAGGATGCATGGGCATATGTTAAGAATTTAACAAACTCTTGTCTATACTTCCTTCTTCCATAGCCTTCAACGATGCATCCAGGAACCCCCTTTGAAGACCGTCTCATTTGGCCCCCTTCTTCGTACAATTCATACTGAGGGAGCTTCAATGAGGCCTTGTGGATCTTAACGGCCAAATCATAAGACAGTTTGTAAACCCCGTTAGAAATTCCAGTCGTTGCGACTCGAAACCGAGCGGGGCATTAAACCCCGCCCTCCGGGGTGGAGCCCCCTACGGGGCGGAACCCAGAATTATTCTAAAATCTAACCCCGCTGCAGTCGCCGGCCCAGAGGGCCTCTGGCCCGGAGGGAACAGCGGGGCATTATTTCTAACGGGGTAAATCTCTAAATCACGATAGGATTTCATGGGTTTATCAAGTTGCGGGTTAAAGGAAACCGTTGCAGGTTAAAAAATAAAAACCTTACATGTTACAAGTTGCAAGTTGCAGGTTGCGGTGTTGCAGTGCTGATGCCTTTTTTAGTTTATTGAGGTACGTAAGGGTATTAGGGTTGTTCAAGCCATTCCAAAATATATTTTGAAAATATTTTGAAATCGTTCAGGTTTTTTAGATTTTCAAACAGTTTTAACGCATCGAACTCATTCGGTAAATAGTCGTGAATAATGCGATTCCTAAAAGAAGGCATGGCCTTTATTTTATTTGAAAACTCCGCAGGAATGATCCCTACCTCTGTCAGAGCTAAAATGGCCTCGGCTTCACTTTCTTTCACTTTCCATAAAGAGAGCGCCGAAGCAATATGAATACAGATACGCGTTACGTCTTGAATTGCACATGCTAAACTATATTTTATGGCTTTGATTTGGATAGAATTCTTCCTATCAAGGAAAAAATCCTTGTCTTGGACGGGAATAGACCTTAAATCCTCTATTTGTCTGTCGATATTACTGAGATACTCAAGGATTCTATCTTTTCTAATAAGTTCCTTGCCTGTCATCTGGCTATCCAGCTCTGATCCTCGATAAAAGCATTCGCCTATACTCATCGAGGTGGGGTTTAAGTTCAAAAAATCTGTTCATCACCTTAATCTCAAAACCAACTCTTTCAGGTTCATCTCTCACAAAAATGGCTATCCCTTCTTTTATCACATTGTACTGAAGTAAAAAAGGGGCGACATTGAGTATTCTAAGATCAATCCTGTCGTTGTTGAGGCTGGTAACCAAAGCAGCAGTCAATTCTTCTTCCTTCTTCAAGTAACCCATCATGTCCAACGTCCTGAGATAGACGGCGACATCCATATCATTTCTAAATACCTCATCGTGATAAACAGATGAGCCATAGAGATAAGCAAACAACACCTCCCGGTCTCTCTCCATGACTTCTTTAATCGTATTGATCATTAATTGTTTATTCATATCTCACTTACCAAAAACCTCTTTAAGTGCCTTGACCCTTTTCCCTTTATAATCAGCCCTTGCTTCCCGGATGCTACTGAGATATTCAGGAGAAGTTGCTGCAATAAGATCCTCCAGAAATGCCTCCCTCTTTCTTTTCTCCATCCCTTTTATAGCCTCAATAATCTCTTCAGGCTTCACCTGAAGTTTTACAGTTCCGATCATAATTTTCTCTCTCTACTATTTTTTGCTTATATGGAAAAAAATTGCCTAAAATTAATTCTACAACAGATTTATAAATTGAAATTCTTTTTTGGCAGATTGGAATAACTTCTTATCCGCTGTCCAAAGAGGTATCCTTAACAACTTCGGTAAGGCAAGATAAAAACAGTCATATAGATTTGAGGTATTTAAGGTAGTCCCGATTTCCCATGCTATGTCCAAAAGCTCCTCAGTATAGATCAACGAAATATCAAGTTGTTTGAGGAGGCCTATAATTTCTCCACCTTCCCTCTCACTCAAAATACCCCTAAAAACCTTGTTCCTTATCACAGAAGATAATTCAAATGTAATAAGGGTAGGGGCCACGATCTCAACATGATCTCCAATCCAGGCCTCCCAGAATTCTTCTGCTTGATTACTTTTGTTCTCAGGAAGAAATATTTTCAAAACAAAACTGGTATCAACCGCTATTTGATCGTACTTCAACCCTTTCCTCTCTGATCTTTCTCAATGCCTCCGAAGAATTGTCCATTAACCTTTTTCGAGCCAGTTTCTGTCTCATCTTCTTGATTCTTTCCAACTGAAGGAGCCTTTTTGCCTTTCTCATGGATCTGTCTTCTATTGCCATTGCATCTTTGAGACTCACAATGGCTGCCTTGGGCACATTTCTTGACGTCAAAATAACCCTTTCCCCCTTTGCCGTTACCCTATTGATGATTTCCGAAAAGTTCTCTCTGGCTTTTCTAATACTCACCTTCATTGTAGTCACAGTGTACACCATTCGATGCAGATTGTCAAGGGATTGAGTCATAAGCAAGCGGGGTAATAAGTTATGGAATTAATAAGCCCTCCTTTTCTATGTGATTAGGCGTTTGGATTTATGAGAGTAATTCTCTGTAAATGGATAGATATTTGCTGGCCATTTTTTCAGAAGAAAAGTTATCCCTTACCCTCTCAAAGCCTTTTTGTGCTATTCCAGAGGCAAGTTTTTTATCAGACAGAATCATAATAATTGCTTCAGCGATAGCTTGAGGATCCTTAGGTGGAATCAACATCCCTGTAACTCCATTCTCCAGCACATCAGGAATGGCGCCAACGCTTGTGGCGACTACTGGAATCTGTGCTGCCTGTGCCTCGAGGAGAGCCATGGGAAGACCCTCATTGAGTGATGGAAGAACAAAGACATTAAGTATTGAAAGAATTTCTGGAACATCTTTCCTCATTCCGGCAAAGATCACACTGTCCTTAATGCCGAGGGATGAAGCTGTCTTTTCAAGGCCCGGACGTTCTATCCCGTCACCAACCAATAAGAAAATTGCCTCTGGATAGATTCGAATCACTTTAAGAGCGGCACGGAGCAAGTATTGATGCCCTTTCTCTCTCGTCAATGCACCAATGGTACCAACGACCAGCGCCTCCTTTTTTATGCCGAGAGATTCTTTTATTGCTTGGGATGAACTATTGGTTGTGAACATTTCTAAATTGACTCCGTTTTCTATTAAACAGATTTTCCCCTTAGCAATCCCTGCCAATTTCATCTTTTTGGCAATCTCTTCCGAAACGGCGATTATCTTATCTGCACGCCTGACTATAAAAGCGTCCAAGAGATTATAAAGCAAAAGTTTGGCACCAAACCTCCTGCCATGGTTCGTGACCACCCATCGAATATTGTTATTGGATAAAGCCCTCCATGCGTAAAAGTTGCTCTTATAGTTGTGGGAATGGAGGATATTTATACCTTCTTTCTCCATGTAGCCTTTGATCGTTTGAGCTGCATCATTATCAAACCTACCATTGCAAGGGAAAATCTGGACCTGAAAACCGAGACCGCTTGCAGTATTTGCTAATTCCAGATTAGGATTTCGACTGTTTTTAAATACCCCTATAGTCACTTTTAGGCCTGCCCTTTTCGAATGTTCGGCCAATTCGAGAAGCACACGCTCTGCCCCTAAGAGACCTGAACTGCTGATCAGATGGAGTATTTTCATTTGTCTTTTTGAATCTCTTACATCAGATATGAGTTAGGATCTGCTCTCGCAGAGTTCTCAGAGAGTAGGTAATTGGAATGTTGGAATACTGGAATAATCGAATGTTGAAATGATGGAATAGTGGGAAAAGCAGCAGTACCCATGACCATCAAGAAAGATAATCTGGGAGAATCGGTGCGAGATTTCTTATGAAATCCTCCATTACAGGCAACGTAGTTTTCAAATCGGGTGCAACCGTACTATGGATCTGAATCTGGGCGCCGCTGGGTCGCCGAAAGCCCATTTGTTGTTTCATCATATGGAGACGGAACTTCTTATAATCATGGGTCATATAATTCCCGCTCACAAAGAAATAAAGAATGACCTTATCTCCCTGCATCCTCTGTAAGATGAGCCTATTCACTTTAAAATCTTCCGGCAGACCTTCAGATTTTACATTATTGATGGGCTGAACATCTTTTTTAATAATCTTTGATCCCGCACCTGTGTTGCAAGATTCTGGATTATGGAATCCTATTTTGTTATCCGGATAATATACGATGGATAGAAACATATGCCTTCCGTCCCCATTGACGTAATCGCGGTCAAGAATATATTCTGTCTCGAGGATTTGCAGTATTCTCTCCTGTACAGGAAAACTTTTGCCCTGCCATCCCCCAAGAGTAAGTGGCAACTTTTCTAAATCGATTGTTTGCACACTTTTGGAAAGGCTACCATCAATGAACACGAATCCGGCAGTAATGACAAGCAATATAAAAAGAATTAGGTAATTTTTTGTCTTCTTCATTCCAGTCCCCTCATTGTTAAGAATATTAGGACCATACTTATTCCAAACACGCCCATCCCTGAGGCAGTATGAAACCAGTGTTCAGGCATGGCCCACTGACTCCCTAACCAATTCGCTGCTAAGATCAGAGCGCAGACTCTGAGGACATTGGTGAAAATGGCAATGGGAATGGCGGAGATGAAAAGAATCACTTTTCTTAAAATACTTGTCTTAGATATATATGCGATTAACGCTCCCAGGGCTAAAAGGGAAATCAGGGAACGAATCCCGCTGCATGGATCGTCTATTGTAAGGGTTGCCCTCGCAAGGTGAACCACAGCTCCCTCACGGAAAATAGGGAAACCAAATAAATTTAGTAATGATGTGGCCAGATTGGCAACCATGAGTTTAAGAGGAAATGAGAAAGCAGCAATGGCTCCCATCGGCAGGGGGAACATGAAGATGAGAAATCCCAGGGGGAAAGAAATCTTTTTTGTGAATTCAAGGCCGAAAAGATAGAGAGTAATACCTATGAATAGTAATAATATAGAAAAACCCGAAGTAAAAAATACATGGGTCCAGACACTTCCGATATGTATAAGCAAAGCCAAGATTATCAAAACCAAACCAATTCTCGAACTGGATGGGGCAGTATTTCTTAATTCATCCCTCTTCCTCCAGATGAAGTAACCGCTAATCAATGGGATGAGAAAGCCATGGGAGTAATGGGAATCGGGGTTGGTATAGCGCTCATAGAGCCAAAGAAAGGTCTGGTGATAAGCATAAATAAAGCAAGCTAAGGAGAGAAGGGACAATATTATGATCTTTCTATCGATCTCCGAATAGGCCTTGATTTTAGAAGAAATTTCCATTGGATACTCTCTCCGTTTAATGGTGTTGAAGTTCTACGGCGCTACAGTGCTGCAGTTGCTTTGTTAAGATAATAAGTTACTGGGTTAATGAGGTAATGGGTCATCAAGTGATGCGGTATTTGTGTAATTCTCGATACTAAGAAAGGTCTGCCAAGATTGAACCTGATTCGTCC